>Ga0123355_10016375_pt1 | contig 11682 bp, 2 predicted proteins | sample TergutEmb28metaG_3_FD_89872 | JGI IMG/M metagenome (GOLD analysis project Ga0123355, IMG submission 89872) | Embiratermes neotenicus P1 segment gut microbial communities from Petit-Saut dam, French Guiana - Emb289 P1 | ecosystem: Host-associated > Arthropoda: Insects > Digestive system > Gut ...
ACAAACCTACCTACCTACCTACCTACCTACATACCCACCTACCTACACACATACCTACCCACATACCTACATACATACCCACCTACCTACCTCCATAAGCACCTACCTACCCACCTCCCTACCTACCCAACTTCCTACCTATTTACCTACATACCCACCCACCCACCTACCTACCCACCCACCTACCTACATACCCACCTATTTACCCAAAAACCTACCTACCTACCAAACTACCTACCCACCTACCTACCAACGAACCTACCTACACACCTTCCTACCTACCTACCTACCCACCCCCATACATAACTACATACCCACCTACCTACCCACCCACCTACATTCCTTCCTAGCTACCTACCCACCTACCTACCCAACTATCTTCTTACCTAATTACCTACCTACCTACCAACCAACCCAATTTCCTACCCACGTATCTACTTACCTACCTACCTACCTACCTACCTACCTACCTACCCAGCTACCCACATAACCACCTACCTACCCACCTACGTACCTACATACCCACCTACCTCCCTACATACCTACCTAAAACCAACTACCTACACACCTACCCACGTACATAACTACCTACATACTCACCTACCTAACCACCTACCTACCCACGTAACTACCCACTTACCTACCCACATAATAACATACCTACATCCCTACATACCCAACTACCTACCCACCTAACCACATATTTACCCACCTACCTACACACCTACCTAAATACCTACCTAACTACACACCCACCTAACTACCAACCTACATAAATACCTACCTACCTACCTACCAACCTACATACCCACCTACCTAACTAACCCACCTACCTACTCTTCTACCTAACTACACACCCACATACCTACCCACACACCTACCCACCCAACCAACTATCCACCCACCCACTAACCTACCTACCTACCTACCTACCTATCTACATACCCACATACCTACCCACGCAATTACCCACCCAACCACCCACCTACCTACCTACCTACCTACCTACCTACCTGCCTAGCTGCCTACATATTCACATAAATTTCCACCCACTCACCTACCTATCTACCTACCTACCTACATATGCACCTACCTACACACATACCCACCTACCTAACAATATACCCACCTACCTACCCATTTACCTACCCACCTACCTATCTATATACCCACCTACATACCCACTAACTACCCACCTACATACCCACAAATCTACCCACCTACCTACCCACCTACCTACCTACCCACCTACCTACCTACCTACCTACATACCACCTCCCTAACCACGTACCAAACTATGTAACCACCAACCTACCCACCTATCTTCCTACATACCTACGTACATATCCACCTACCCGCCCACCTAACTACCCACCCACACACCACCCCACCTACCCATCTACATACCTACATACCCACCTATATAACAATCTACATACCCACCTACCTACCGACCTACCTACTCACCACCCTACCCGCATATCTTCCTACCTACTTACCGACCTACATACGCAACTACCTACACACCCACTTACCTAGCTACATACCCACCTACCTACCCACACATCCTACCAACATACCCACCTAAGTACCAACCTACCTACCTAACTAACTACCTAGCTAAGCACCTAACTACCTACATACATACCTATTTACCCACCCAACTACGCACATACCTACCTACCCAACTACCTACCCACCGACATACCAACCCACATACATACCCTCCCACGTACATACGTAACTACCTGCCCACCTACCTAACAAACCACCCACATTCCTACATACCTACCTACTTACCTACCTACCTACCTACCTACTTACAAATTCACCTACCCACCTACGTACCTATACACGTACCTACCCACCTACCTACCCACTCACCAACCTACCTACCGACCCACCTACCGATACACCTACTTTCCTACCAACCAACCCATCTACCTACCCATCAATCTATCTACGTACCTACATAACCAACTCCCTACCCACCTAACCAACTACCTACCCAACCACATACCCATCTACCGGCCCACCTACCTACACACACACCTAACAACCTACCTACCTACCTACCTACCTACCTACCTACCTACCTACCCACCTACCTAATTACCTAACTACATACCAACTTACATACCCACCTACATACCCACATACCTACCCACCTACCTACCTTCCTACCTACATACCCATATAGTTACCCACCTACATACCCAACAACATACCTACCTAGTTAAATACCCCAAAACATACCCATCTACCTACCCACCTAACAAACCATGCACCTACCCACTTTCCTACCTACATACCCACGTACCTACTCACCTACCTACCCAACCACCCACCCACCTATCGACCAACCTACCTACCTACGTGAACAAATACCTAACTACCTACATACATAACCACCTACATACCCAACAACCTACCTACCCACCCACCCACCTACCCACTCACCTACCCACCTAACCACATACCCTCCTACCTACCCAACTATCTACCCAACTACCTAAGTACCCACCTACCTACCTACCTACCTACAAAACCACCTACCTATCCACCTAACTACCGACATACCAAACAACCAACATACCTACTTACCTACCTACATACCTACCTACCTACCTACCTACTTTCCCACCTACATATATAACTTCCTATCCACGCACCTACCTACATACCCACCTACCTACCCACCCACCTACCCACCCACAAATTATTTCCCTACCTACCTACCTACCTACCTAGCTACCTACATATCTACCTACCTACTTACCCACATACCTACCCGCCCATCTATCTACCTACATACCTACCCACCTACCTACACACCTACCTACACACCTACCTACCTACCTACCTACTTACGTACCCACCTACCAACCCAACTGCCCACCTAACCATCTACCCACCTACCTACCTACCTACCTACCTACATACCCACCTAACTACCCACCCACCTACCCACCTATCTTCCTAACTGCATTCCTACCTACCTACCTACATATCCACCCACCCACCCACCCACCTAACTACCAACCAAAACAACCACCCAACTACCCACCTATCTACCTACATACCCACCTACCTACCCACCTACGCAACTCATATCCACCTACATACTTATGCACCTACCTACCCAACTACCTAACTACCCACCCAACCACTTACCCACACAACTACCCACCTACCTACCCACCTACCCACACACCTACCCACCTACATTCCCACCTACCTACATACCCACCTACCCACATACCTACCCACACAACTACCACCTAACTACCTACCTACCTACCTACCAACCCACCCCGCTACATACATCTACTTACCCATCTAACTACACACCCACCTACCCACCCACCTAACTACATACCCACATACCTACCCACCCACCTACCCACCCACCCTCCTACCTACCTACTTACATACCCTCCTACATACACACCCATGTAACTACCCACCCGCCTACCCACCTACCTACCCACCCACCCACCCACCTACATACCCACAAACATACCCACATACCTGCCCACCCACATACCTACCTAAATACATATCTAACTACCTACGTAAATAACTACCTACTTATCTACATACCCATTTACCTACCCACCTACCAACGCACCTACCCACCTAACTACCTACCTACATACCCACATACATACCCACCTACCTACCCACCTACCGACCTACCTACCAAACCACATACCCACCTATCTACCCAACTACCTAACTACCTACGTACCTAACTACCCACACTCCTACGTACCCACCTACCTACACACCCACCATCTACCCACCTACCTACATACGTACCTACCTACCTACCTAACTACATACCAACCTCCCTAACCACGTACACTCCTACTTACCCACCCACCCTCCCAACTACCTACCAACATTCTTACGTATCTACATACACACTTACCTGCCCACATACCTGCCCATCTACCTAACCACCCACCTACCTACCTACTCACATACCCACCCACCTAAGTACATAAACAACCTACATACCCACCTACCTACCCAACTATCTACCCACCCACATACCCACCTACCTACCTACATACATACCTAGTCACCGACCTACCAACATACCTACCCACCTACATACACACCTACCCACCCACCTACCCAACTACCCAACTATCTACCCACCCACATATCTACCCACATACCTACACACCTACACACCGACCCACATACACACCTATCTAACAACCTACCTACCTACCTACCTACCCACATACCCACCTACCTACCTTAATACCTACCCACCTACCTATAGACCTACATACCTACAAACATTCCTAATCACCTACCTACTTACATTCCCACCTACCTACCCACACGCCTACCTACCATCCTACCTAACTACATACCTACCTACCTAGCTACCCACCTACCCACCTACCTAACCAACTAACTACCCATCCGCCTACCTACCATACAACCTAACTACCTACCTACCTACCTACCTACCTACCTACATATCTACCCACCTACCTTCCAAACTTCATACCCACCTACCTAACCACCTACCTACCCACCTACCTAATTACGTACCCACCTACCTACTGTCCTACCCAACTACCTAATTACCCACATACGTTGCAACCAACCCACCCAACAAACCATCTACCTAACTACATACGCACTTACCTAACCACATACCATCCTACCTACCTACCTACCTACCTACCTACCCATCCACCTACTTACCTAACTACATACTTACCTACCTACCTACCTACCTACCTACCTACCTACCTACCCACCTACCTACCTAAATACCCACATACCTACCCACTAACTACCTACATACCCAAATACCTACCCGACTAACTACACGCCTACATACACACCTAACTACCTACCTATCTACCAACCTAGAAACCCACCTACCTACGCACCTACCTACCCACCCACCTACCCACCTACATACCAACCTAACAACCTAACAACATTCGCACCTAACTACACAACCTCCTACCTACCTCCGCAACTACCTAACCACTTACCTACCAACCAACCCACCTACTTACCCACCTACCTACCTATCTTCCTACATACCCATCTAATTACCTACCTACATAACTAACCACCCTTCTACCTATCTACCTACTACTTGCCTACCTACCCACCCAAATAAGTACTTACCTATATAACTACCAACCCACCTACATACCCACCTAACTACCCACCACCTACCGACTTACCTACATACATATCAATGTACCTACCCAAATATCTACCTTACTACCCACCCACCTACCTACATACCTACCTACATACCCACCTACCTACCCACCCAAATACTTACCCACACACACCGACCTACCTACCTACCTACCTACCTACCAACCCACCTCCCCCTTACCTAAATACCTACCTACATACCCTTTTAACTACCCACCTACCTACCCACCCACCCACCTACTTACATACCTAGCTACCTATCTACTTACCTACCCACCTTCCAACCTACCTACCCTCCCACCAAACTACCAACCCACCCATCTACTTAACTACCCACCTACCTACCTACCTATCCACCCACACATATTCCTACCTATATACCCACCAACTTAATCATCCACCCACCCACCTATCAACCCAACTAAACACGTACCCACACACCCACCAACCTACCCACACACCCACCTACCTACCTACCTATCCACCTACCTAGCTACATACCCAACTACCTACCTACCTACCTATCTATCTACCCACCGACGTACCCACATACCTACCTACTTACCTACCTACTTACCTACCTACACACACACCTTCCCACCTACCTACACACTCACCTTCCCACCTACCTAGCTTTCTACCTACCCGAAAACCTATCCACCTACCTACGCACCTAACTACCTACCTACGTACCAACCTACCCACCTTCCTCCCCCTTACCACCTACATACCCACCAACCTACCCACCTACCTGCCTACCTACCCACCTACCTACATACATACCTACCTCACTACATAATACCCACCTATCCACCTACTTACGTACCTACCTACCTAGTTATCTACCTACCTACATACCCACGAACCAACCTACCTACCCACGAAACTATCCACCGAACTACCTACCAACCCATCTACCCACCTACCTACCTAACCACATTCTACCTACTTAATACCCACCTACTTAACCAGCCACCTACCTACCCACCTACCTACACACCTACCTAGCTACCTACATACTCACTTACCTAACCACCTACATATTTACATACCTACCTACCAACCTACCTACATACACACCCACCTACCTACATAACTACCTTCCTACATACCTACTTACCTTCCTACATACCTACCTAACTTTCTACATACCTACCCACCTACCTACAGAACTAACTACCTACCTTCATACCCACCTACCTCACCACCTACCAACCAGCCCACCAACTTACCTACCTATCTACTTGCCTACCCATCTACCTACCAACCTACCTACCTACCTATCTATCTACATATCCACCTACATACCCAACTACCTACCTACCCACGCACCTACCTACCTATTTAGACAACCACCTACTTACCCACCCACCGAACTACCCAACTACCAACCTACCTACCCACTCAACTGCCTACCTACCTACCTACATACCCACTTACAAACACACCTACCTACCCACCTACCCAACTAGGTACCCCTATCCTACCCGCCTTAATACCTACCTACCTACTTACCCACCTACATACACACCAACCTACCCACCCACCCAACAACCTACCCACCCACCAACCTACCAACTTACCCACTTCCCTGCCCACCTACCTACCCAACTACCCACCTACCTAGCTACTACCCAGCCACCTACCCACCTACCTACCTACATACCCACATAAATACCCACCTACCTACAGAAATAGCTACCAACCCACCTACCCACCGACCTACCTACCTACCTTCACACCAACATACCTACCCTAATATCTAACTAACCACCCACCTACCTACCTACCAGCATACCCACCTACATACCCTGCTACCTACCCACCTACCCACCTAACTAACAACCCACCCACCTACCTAGATACCCACCTTACTACCCACATACCTACCGACCCACCCATCCACCCAACTACCTACCTACCTACCTACCCACCCAACTATCTAGTTACCGACCTACATACCCACATACATACACAGCTACCTACCTACCTACCTACCTACCCACCTACCTACCCACCCACATACCCACCTACTTACGTACCCATATACCCACCTATGTACCCACCTGTCTACCCACCTACCTACCTACCAACCACATACCTACATACCTACCTACATACCCACGTACCTACCCACCTACCTACCTACCCATCTTCCTAACTACATACCCACCTACTAACCCACCCACCCACCTACCAACCCACCTACCAACCCACCCACCTACCAACCCACCTACTCACCCACCCACTTACCCACCTACCTACATGCCTACCTACCTACCAATCTACCTACATACCTACCTACCTACCCACCTACCTACCCAACCACCTACCTACATAACCACCCATCTACATACTCACCTACCTACATACCCACCTAACTACGTACACACCTACCTAACCACCTACCTACCTACCTGCATACCCACATACCTACCTACTAACCTACACACCTACATACCCACCTACCTACCCACCCACCTTCCTACTTACCCACCCACATACCTACCCATCTACCTAAGTACCTACATATCCACATGCCTACCTACGTACCTACCCACCTACCCACCTAACTAACTTCTTCCAAACCCACTTACCCACCTACCCACCCACCCACCCACCCACCTACCCACCCACCCACCCACCTACCCATTCACCCACCCACCAAACCCCCTACCTACTTAGTACCCACCCACCTACCCACCCACCCTCCTACCTACTACCCACCTACGCACCTCACTACCTACCTACCTACCCACCTATATAACCACCTACCTACCCACCTACCTACCCAACCACCAACACACCTATCTACCTACCTAGCTACCTATCTACATACCCACCTACCCAACCACCCACCTACCTACCTACCTTCCTACCTACATAACTAACTACCTACCTACATACATACCCACATACATACCCACATACCTACCCACCTACTCACCTAACCACCTATTTACCTACCTAAATACCCTCGTACCTACCCACCTACCTTCCCACCTGCTTAACCACCTCCCTACCTATCTACATACCCACATACCATCCCATCTACACACCCATCTACATACCTACCCACCTAACTACCAACCTACCCACATAACTACCTATCTACCTGCCTACATACCCACCTAACTACCCACCTACTTACCTACCCACCTTACTACCCACCTACCTACCTACCCACCTACCTACCTAACTAACTTCCCATCTACTAACCTACCCAACTACCTACCCAACTAACTACCGACCTACCTACACACGCACTTACCTCCATACATACCCGCCTACCTGCCCACCTACCTACATTACCACCTACCCACCTAAATGTCCACCCAACTACATAACCACTTACCTACCCACCCATCAACCTACCCACCCTCCTACCCACCTACCTACATACCCCCTAGCTACCCACCTACCCACACACATACCTACCTACATTCCCACCTACCTAGATACCTACCTATCTATCTACCCAGCTACCTAACCACCCACCTACTTACCTACCTTCCTACATACTCTCCTACCTATCCACCACCTTTCACACCTAACAACCTACCTACCTAACTACATACCCACATACATTTCCACCTAACTACCCAAGTACCCACCCAAGTACCTACCTACATATCTACATACTCACCTACCTACCCACCTGCCCACCCACCTATCTACCTACCAACCTACGCACCCACCCACCCACCTACCTACATAACCACCTACCTGCCCATCTAACTTCCCACCCACCTACCTATCTACCCACCTACCAACCCACCTACCTACCCACCTTCTTACCTAACTACCTACCTACCTAACCACCGATCCACCCACCTACCTAACTACCTACCTAGCGACCCACCTAACTACGTACCTACCATCACATCTACGTACCCACCTACCTACCTACCTAGCTACCTACCTACCTGCATACATACCTACCCACCTTCCATCCTACCTACCTACCTACCTACATTCCCAAGTACTTACACACCTCCCCACCTACCTACCTACCTACCTACCTACCTACTACCTACCTACCTAACTACCTACCTAACTACCGACTCACATACCCACCTACCGACCCACATACATACCCGCCTACCTACCCACTCACCTAACCACCGACCTACCTATCTACCTACATTCATACCCACGTACCTACCCACTCACTTACCTACCCACCTACCGAACAACCTACCTACATACCCACCTACGTACCCAGCTATCTACCCACCTAACTACCCACCCACCCACCCACCTACCCACTTACCTACATACCCACCTACCTAACCACCCACCTACTTACCTACATTCCTACCCACCCACCTACCACCTACTCCCTACATACCAACCTGCCCACACACCTACCTACCTACCCACCTACCCATCTACATACCAACCTACATAACCACCTATCTACACACTTTCCTACCCACCTAGCTACCTACCTACCTACTTACCTACCTACCCTCCTACCTATCTACCCGCCTATATACCTACATACCTACGCACATACATACCCACCTACCTACCCTCCCACCTACCCATTTACCGACCTACCTACCCACATACCTACCTAGCTGCAAGCCGCCAACCTCCTTATATACCATCCTACCTACCCACCTTCCCACATACCTATCTACCTACCTACATACCCACCTACTTACCCACATACCTACCCACCCACATCCTACCTACTTACCTACCTACCTACCTACCTACCCACATACCTACCTACCTACCTACCTACCCACCTACCCACCTACCCACCTACCTACCTACCTAAATACATACCTACTTACCCAATTACCTACCCACCTAAATACCCACCCACACACCTACATAACTTTCTACCTACCTACTTACTTACCCACCTACACACACACCTAGCCACCTATCTACCTACCCACCTACCTACATACCCACCTACCTACCTATAAACCTACCTACCTACCTACAATCCTACCCACCCACCTACCTACCCACCTACCTACCTACCCACCGACCCACCCACATACCTACCTACCCACCTACCCACCTAACTACTTAATACCCACCTACCTACCCACCTACCTACCCACCTACCTATCTTCCTACCTACCTACATACCTAATTACATACAAACGCACCTACCTACCTACCCACCTAACTACCTAATAACCAACTACCATCCTTCCTACCTACCTTCATACCCACCCACCTACCCACCGACCTACCTACCTACCTCCCTACCTACCCACCTTCCTACCTACCTACATACCCACCTACCAACCAACCTAACCAATTACATACCTACCTACGATAGCCACCTACACACACATCTGCCTTCCCACCTATATACCTAATCACATACGTACTCACGTACCCACCCACCTACCTACATACCCACCCACCTACCCACATACCTACCTACCTACCACCCTACCTACCTACCTCCCTACCTACCCACCTTCCTACCTACCTACATACCCAACAACCAACCAACCTAACCACTTACATACCTACCTACGATACCTACCTATACACACACCTGCCTTCCCACCTATATACCTAATCACATACGTACTCAACTACCTACCCACCTACCTACATAACTACCTACCCACCTAACAACCCACCCACATAACTACATACCTACCCAGCTACGTAACTACCTACCTTCCTACCTATCTACCTACCAACATACCTACCTAGCTAACTACCTATCTACTTACCTACCTACCTACCTACGCAACTAATTACCTACCCACCTACTTAACCACCTATCTACCTATATAACGACCTACCTACCCACCTACCTAACTTCCCACCCACCCACCTACCTACCTCCCTACCTACTTGCCCATATACCTATCCACCTATCCGCCTACCTAACCACCTACATAACCACGTAACTACCTACCCAACTACCTACCTGCCTACATACCTACATACCCACCTACATACCTACCTACCTACCCACCTACCTACACACCTACCAATCCACCCACGTACATACTTACATACCTACCTACATACTCATCTACCTAACCACCTTCCTACCCACCCACCCACCCACCTACCTACCTACCTACCTACCTACCTACCCACCTACATACCCACATACATACCCACCTACCTACCCACCCTCCTACTCACCTAATTACCTACCTACATACCCAACTACATACCCACCCACCTACCTACCCACCTACCTACCTACCAACCTACCTACATACCTACATACATACATACATACCCACCTACCTACCTGCTCACCCCCACCCATCTACCTACCTACCTACCTAGCTACCTACCCACCTACCTACCTACCTACCTATATACATACCTACATACCTACATACCCACCTACCTACCCACCTACTCACCTACATATCCACCTACCTACATACCAACCTACCTACATACCTACCCACCTACCTACCCACCTACCTACCCACCTACCTACCCACCTACCTACCCACCTACCTA
>Ga0123355_10016376_pt1 | contig 11682 bp, 7 predicted proteins | sample TergutEmb28metaG_3_FD_89872 | JGI IMG/M metagenome (GOLD analysis project Ga0123355, IMG submission 89872) | Embiratermes neotenicus P1 segment gut microbial communities from Petit-Saut dam, French Guiana - Emb289 P1 | ecosystem: Host-associated > Arthropoda: Insects > Digestive system > Gut ...
CATATTATCTACGCCAACAACTAGCAGAAATGCTGGGTATTGAGTTTCATTATTATGTAGAGGTACACATGGAAGCATTTGGTCGGATAGTCGACGCAATCGGCGGAGTCTATTTTGATGTGCCTGTACCTATGTATTTCAATCCTTTGGGTTTGAATCCACCTTATATTAGTTTGGATGCCGGGTGGCAACGTTTGGACGGTGCGTCGGCCTTGCAATTTGTGCGCTTCAGAGGGTTCCCAACAGGAGACATAGCTAGAAATGAATCGCAAATCGACTTTATGCATGCACTCATTAGCCAAATGTTAACAAGAGAAGCATTTATGTCAGAGCCGCTTACAATGATAAATATCATATTAAACGATGTAAATTCAAATATCGGCTTAAATGTGGTGCGCTATGTCCCATATATAAGGAATATGAGTAGTGATCGTATTTCCACATTTGTGATGCCGGGTCGAGGTGCATATGTTGGTGGAGTTTCATGGTTTTTGCCAGATGCTACGCGTGTTCCGGATATGATAAACCAAGTGTTTTATGCAGATCCGCGTCGAGACGAAATTGATTAGATTATGGATATCCTATCAATTTTATTAGATAAAAAGAGTACGATCCCTTTGTACCGCCAATTAAGTAGTGTAATAACGGGGCTTATATCACAAGGTAAGTTATTACCAGAATCCAGACTTCCTTCTATACGACAACTGGCCAATGCACTTGATATCAACACTACAACAGTTGTTAACGCATACAAACATTTAGAAAATGATCACTATGTCTACTCAAGTATCGGAAGCGGTACATTTGTAGTTCCAATGAAACAAGAAACAGAAACTCCCGCACCAGTTTTGCATGATAAAAGTTTATTAAATTTTATAGATACAACAAATGATACAGCCCTTTTCCCTGTTGCGGCATTTAAACAGTCTTTTGATATTGTATTAGAACGAGACTTTGGTAATGCTTTTACTACTTGTGACAATCTAGGATATGCGCCGTTACGAGAAAGTTTTCATAATCTTGCAAAATGTGCTGACAAGCAATGCGTTCATGTAATATCAAACACACGACAGGTCTTTGAAGTTATTGCCAATGAACTGCTGTCTCCTGGCGATACTATTTTTATAGAAAATTATACTAATCCTTCTGTGGTAGGGATCTTTTTGTCTAGGGGAATACGTGTTATAGCGATGCCAATGACAAATGATGGACCAGATTTTATTAAATTAGACAACTTGTTAAAAAAATACAAGCCCAAGTTAATATACATAATGCCTAATTTTCAGAATCCAACTGGGATAACTTATTCTACTGAATGTAAAATCCGTTTGATTTCTTTAACCCAAGATTACGGAGTTTATATTTTGGAAGAAGACCAATTGAGTGATTTATATTATGACGGCATAAAAAGAACCCCGCTGATGGCACTATGTGCCGACGACAGGGTTATTTTTATAAAGAGTTATTCTAAAACCATAATGCCAGGAATAGGTTTTGTGGTTTACCCAAAAGAGCTTACTAATATATTTTCTAACATAGAAAACACAACTTCTGGTTATATTCAACGAGGTTTTGATTTGTTTATACGAAGCGGCGAGTATAGACAGCATTTTGCAAATCTTCGTTCTGTATATGGAAAGCGGTACCATAAATTAGTGTCGATTGTAAATACATACCTATCTCATTTGGCAGATTTTGAACTCCCTGGCGGTGGCCTTTCTCTTTGGATTACACCAAAATATCACGATAATACCAATTACATAAATGATTTATTAAGACGGGGTGTAGCTGTATCCCCAGGAGGGCTATTTGTAATAAAAAACAAAAAAACACACAGTTTTAAACTCAGTTTTGCGAACATAAATGAAGAACGCATCCCCAGCGGTATAGGCATTATTGCGTCTGTTTTAGGTCAATCTGATCCCTCGTTATAACCGCTGTCCGTGTCACACGATCCCATTCAACACCCATGCCAAGAAACTCTGCGACAAACCTAATGGGTACAAACGTGTGATTATTACGGATCATCGCGGGGATGTCTAGTGTGATAATCCGTTCATTTCCATCTATATCTATTACCAAAACTTCTGTTTCGCCTATTGTTAAAATAGCTTGGTAATCGTCCGGATGAGATAGGATTATGGTGCGTGTTTCTGGTTGCCAAGTGGCATATACGTCAAGCGCGTATATGATCGCACTCAAAGGGGTAAGCATGATACCATTTATGATAAATGGCGGTGAAGCAGATTCTAATATAACGCCATCTATTGAAATCATAGGTGAAGCACTACGCTCTTGACTCTCTAATATAGTATTAAAATGTTGGTCAAGCCAAGCGGCTCTTCTTTCTAGCCAATTGACTAGGTGCTCAACTTGTCCCGAAAACGTGAGGATATCAATGATCCCTTGTGGCTCTTGCCAGAGTTGTGACCCCATTATTTCATGACGTTCGAAATTGCGCTCAAAATCAGATGCAAACTGGGTTGCTACATCTTTGATATGATGGATTGTTTGATAAATTTCGTTATTGCTTATTTCTTGCCATCTATTGGCTACTATTTTTGCAAACTCAGGCATTTGCATCGCTCCAGCAAACCAATAATTTCTATTGGCAGCCGTTAGTCCATATGGGCTGTACCCTTGCTCTATTTCTGTTGCCCATCTGCTTGTGGCTTGATAATACGAATTGCCTGCTGCAATGTCAAAATCCCACAATGGCCCCATATAAAGCCGACGGGCATCTCCTTGATTGCGGATGGACATAAAAACACTAGACCAGCCGACATCTGGGTTTTTTACAAACTCCTGAACTAGAAAAAAATCAACAAATGATGGAATATCGATCAAGTTTTGTAGTGCAGCAAAATTCCTGTTGCGGATTGCGCGACTAACACGCGACAAATAGTTATACACATATTCGACATGATAAGCCGTACTAATGTCATCGGCAGGAAAACGTATTTCATATGGGACTCTGTTTACCGATACCCAAGAAACCCACTCTTCGTCTGGTTCATACCGTAGTCTGCCGTCCATTTCTAGCATATATTCACTTATTGTCGGATCTGGATCTAGTTCAAGTGGAGTACGCCCAACATCAATATTGCGTTCATCTGTTAGTTGATAAACGCCAACATATTCCCCGTTTATATACAAGTGGATGAAGTTACTCCTAGGTGTATTGTCAAGCCCCGAAAGCAATGACCCAAGATGCAGTGCTGTATGATTCCTTAACAAAGACCGGTCAAAATGATTGGCGAGTAGTATCCAATCTCTATGCTCGGTACCGGAATTTAAAAGTGCTTTTGGGGAGGCAAATCTGAGTCTTAATGGCCTCTTTTCTTCTCCAAACCACCATGTAGAATTTCCACGTCCGCGGATACGGACATCTGCATCATCAAAGGAGAATCCTTCTATTTCGCTTTCGAGAGAAATTGTTCCATTTTGCCATTCTTCCCTTGGCATTGTGAAAGGATCGTTTTCTGATGTGATTCTTATTACAGAAAAGCCCACATCCAAAGCGGTTTCACTTTCATAGGCAGATACGGGTGTAGAATACATAAGCATTGTAGCAAATCCAATAATCAGACATAGTAAAAAATAGTGACGTTTCATAGCCATCTCCTTTATGTGAATAATAATTGGCGAAAAATTGTCGCGCCAACCCGTCATTGTAAAAGTTGAGTACAACTTCTTAGTAAATTATTCCCCAAGGTGCCATAAAAATTCCGATTACTTGGAACTATAGCAATTCACCTTTAAATCGGCCTCGTCCAAGCCGAAAACGCGTTGAAGCGTTCGCGATTTTCGGCTCTGACGAGACCGTTTAAAGGGGGAATTGCTATTAGTCGTGTTTAATGATGAATTAGTTCTTTGCTTAAAACTTCATCTCCATGCCTTTCCAAATTACGCCTTGCAGCACTTAGCATTAGCTTGATACGATTGAGTTGATTGACTTCGCTTGCACCAGGATCATAATCGACTGCAACGACATTGGAGTCGGGATACATATTATGCAATGCCTTTATTATCCCTTTGCCTGTTACGTGATTTGGCAAACATGCAAAGGGTTGGGTACATACAATATTGGGTACGCCCGAACGGATTAGCTCTACCATTTCTGCTGTCAAAAACCACCCTTCTCCTGTCACATTTCCCAAGGAGACTATTGGGCTTGCCAGTTCACCCATTTTGTCTATGTGGAGAGGGGCATGGAAACGCTTGCTTTTGTTTAGTGCTTTGCGCATGGGTTTGCGATAACTCTCTATAAAACGTATTGCCATATTTCCAGTAAACTTGTTTTTCCTAGAACCTCCAAGATATCGATGCTTAAAGTTTACGCTGTATGCTCCGTATAAAAAGAAATCAATCAAATCGGGAACTACCGCTTCGGCACCTTCATTTTCTAACAAAGTGACGATATCGTTGTTTGCGGTGGGGTGATACTTTACTAATATCTCCCCTACTACGCCTACTCTTGGCAAAACAATGTTTTGCAGTGGCAGATTATCAAACTCGGTAATGATTGCTTGTATATTGCGCCTAAACTCTCTGCGACTGGCCTTTTTTACTGATTCTTGGCAAATGGCGTACCACTTATCATACAACTCATTTGCAGATCCTTGTATGGATTCGTATGGGCGCACACGGTACAACACCCTCATTAATAGATCGCCATATACCAGAGCTTGGATGGCCTTGTTTAGCAACTTAAGCCCCGGTTTGAATCCTGGATTTTTTTCTAACCCACTGGCACTTATGGAGATCACAGGTATATGCCCCATCCCGGCTTTTGCGAGTGCTTTGCGGAAGAACCCGATATAATTGGATGCTCTACAACCGCCTCCTGTTTGGGACATCATGACAGACACATTGTTTAGATCGTATTCACCTGAAAGGAGGGCTTTCATTATTTGCCCGACTGCGATAAGTGCAGGATAGCAAGCATCATTATTAACATATTTTAGCCCGACATCTATACTCTCTGGATCCATTGCTGGCATTATTACAAGATTGTACCCACATGCTTTAAATGCAGGCTGCAACAGCCCAAAATGGATCGGAGCCATTTGTGGGGCCAAGATTGTGTGTGTTTCCCGCATTTCCTTTGCAAATGCAGCTCGTAAAGCTCGGGGCTTTGGGGGGAGGGTCACAATTTTTCGCTCACGCCGTTCGGATAAAGCGGCAAAAAGTGAACGCACTCTTATCCTTGCAGATCCTAGGTTGCTGACTTCGTCTATTTTGATTAGGGTAAAAATCTTGCCAGCAGCTTCCAATATTTCTTGTATCTCATCTGCTGTTACGGCATCTAAGCCGCAACCAAAAGAGTTTAGCTGAATAAGTTCTATATCTTGCCTTGAACGCACCCAATATGCAGCTGCATATAAGCGGGAATGATATGCCCATTGATCTCTAACACCAAGAGGTCTTTCCACTTTTCCAAGATGCGCTACAGCATCTTCGCTCAATACAGCAATGCCGTAGGTATTTATAAGTTCAGGAATACCGTGATTTATTTCTGGATCTATATGGTATGGACGCCCTGCAAGCACAACGCCGTTTAGGCCATTTACACTAATGTACTCAATTGCAGCTTCACCCATTTTTCTAACATCTGCATGGTACCTTGCCTGTTCTGTTAGTGCTTTTTTTGTAGCTTCACGGACCAACTTGGCTGGGATATGAGGAAACTCTTCTACTAGACGTTTTACTAAGGTTATGGGGTCATCCAGGTTGAAGAATGGGTTATGAAAATGAATGCCTTGCTCTGCAATTTCCTCCATATTATTTTTTATGTTTTCTGGATAAGACGTTACAATTGGGCAATTGAAATTCATATCAGCACCTGGGACACATGTTTGTTCCAGCGGAATAGACGGGTAAAAAATATATTTTACCCCTGTATTAATCAACGCCATAATATGCCCGTGGGCCAACTTGGCTGGATAGCACTCTGATTCACTGGGGATAGATTCTATGCCCAATTCATAAATAGAACGCGAAGATCTAGGTGATAACTCAACCCTGTACCCCAACTCAGTAAAAAATGTAAACCATAAGGGGTAACTTTCATACATATTCATAACGCGGGGTAGACCAACAATGCCCTGAGGTGCATCTTTTTCATGAAGTGGGACATAAGAGAATAGCCGCTGATATTTTTCTTCATATAGATTTGGGATTTTTTCGGTTTTAGTTTCTGACTTATTGATACCTTTTTCACAGCGATTGCCAGAAACAAACCGCTTTGCTTGTCCCGTTGTATCGAAGTGGTTGACTGTTAACAGGCAATTATTTTCGCAGGATTTACATCTTGTATGAGTGGTCGAAACCTTTAACGCTTTTAGTGCTTCGCTTGTTAGCAATGTTGTTTTCTTTCCGGGACGATAACGGCCCTTTGCTAGAAGTGCAGCACCATATGCACCCATTAGTCCTGCAATATCTGGACGTATCGCCTCACGATCAGCTACAAGCTCAAAGGCGCGTAGCACTGCGTTGTTGTAAAAAGTCCCTCCTTGTACCACAATCCGCTTTCCTAGCTGAGAAGGGTCAGTGATTTTTATGACCTTGAGCAATGCATTTTTTATAACAGAGTAAGCAAGCCCTGATGATATATCTGAAACCGAAGCGCCTTCTTTTTGTGCTTGCTTTACCCGCGAGTTCATAAAAACAGTACAACGAGAGCCCAAGTCAACTGGATTTTTTGCGAAAAGAGAACTTGATGCAAACTCCTCGATTGGCAAATCCAACGATCTGGCAAAAGTCTCGAGGAATGACCCGCACCCGGCAGAACATGCTTCGTTAAGGAGGACTGTATCAATAATCCCATTTCTTACTCGTAGGCATTTCATATCCTGTCCGCCAATATCTAATATAAAATCCACTTGTGGATCAAAAAATGCAGCTGCCTTGTAATGAGCTACAGTTTCTATTTCGCCCATATCAGCACCAAGTGCAGACATGAGTAATGCCTCACCATATCCTGTCACACAGCTGTATCGCAAGTTTGCACTAGGCGGCAGTAATTGATAGATTTCTTCTAATGCCTGACGGGCTACCTGTAGTGGATTACCTTCGTTGTTGGAATAAAATGTGTGTAATAACGAGCCGTCAGTGGCGATTACCACTGCTTTAGTTGTTGTGGAACCGGCATCTAAGCCAAAAAAGCAATCGCCTTCATATGTAGCAAGATCTGTTTTAGGAACGGTGTATTTTTTTTGACGATTTTCAAAGTCATTGTACTCTTCTTGAGATGTAAACAAAGGTTTTAATCTTGCTATCTCCATAGGGAGTTCTTGATTTTCGTCCAGATGCGTTATCAATGTGTCTGCATCCATGTCGACACCTTCATTTGCAGCGCGACATGCAGCACCAAGGGCTGCAAACAAGTGAGAATCTTCGGGGGTAATTACTTGATGTGGGGCAAGTTTTAGCACATCTATAAATCGCGCTCTAAGTTCTGAAAGAAAATGCAGTGGCCCCCCCAAAAATGCAATGTTACCCCGTATAGGTTTACCGCAGGCTAGACCACTTATAATCTGGTTTACTATTGCTTGGAAAATAGAAACAGCAAGGTCTGACCTCGCAGTTCCTTCGTTTATAAGTGGCTGCAAATCGCTTTTGGCAAAAACGCCGCAGCGAGCTGCTATTGGATATATCACTTGATAATCCTTTGCCAGGTCGTTTAAGCCTGTAGCATCGGTGTCCAACAGTGTTGCCATCTGGTCAATAAAAGAGCCTGTCCCACCGGCACAAATGCCGTTCATCCTTTGTTCTATTGTATTACTAAAGTAGATGATCTTAGCGTCTTCGCCACCGATTTCTATAGCTACGTCCGTGTGTGGAGCATTTTTTTCGATTGCGTCTGATACTGCAATAACTTCCTGAATAAAGGGTACCCCTACCCAATTAGCAAGTGACAATCCACCAGAGCCGGTAATCATTGCCTTAAACGCAAACTCCCCAAGTTCGTGTCGGGCATTTACTACCATTTCCAGAAGGGTTTCTTTAATATTTGAATGATGACGGCGATATCTAGAAAAGATAATGTTGCTAGCCGCATCGATTATAGCGAGCTTTATTGTGGTAGAGCCGATATCTATCCCCAAATTATATGTAACCATATAAAATCCCCCTTAATTTGAGCTATACACAAGTTCGATGATTATATCGCTGCTATTATAGCGTTTTTACTGTTTGCGTAAAGCGGTAAATAATAGACTGTGGTATAAATAGAGGCTACGAAAAAGCCGATCTTCCCGTTTCCACGCGCTGTGCGCGCTCCAACAGGAAGATTACGTGCAAGGTTTTTGCGAAAAAGCGTGCAAAAACCTTGCACCGGTATTTTTCGTAGCTTGATTTTTTATTCGCTACGCCGCTATGCGGCGGCGAAAACGCGGCTTTGCCGCTTATTTCGTAAGCCCTAAATACTTATTTGAGGTGAACATATGCAAATCAACCGACTTTTCGAAATCGTGTACCTTTTGATGAACAAAAAACAAGTAACCGCAAACGAACTGGCTAACCATTTTGAAGTTTCTAGACGGACTATTTTGCGAGATATAGACACACTAACAACTGCCGGGATACCAATTTACACTACACAAGGCAAGGGTGGCGGGATTTTTATTCAGGACAGTTTTTTATTAAACAAGGCATTTGTATCAGAAGACGAACAAAAACAAATTCTTTTTTCGTTACAAAGCATGTCTGCAACAGGACTAGTAGAAACAAGTAAAGTGCTTGGCAGACTACGGAGTCTTTTTGATAACCCAAATAAAGAATGGATTGAGGTTGATTTTTCTAGGTGGGGACATAGTGCTTTAGACAATGCAAAGTTTCATATGCTAAAAAAAGCAATCATTGGCGAAACTGCTGTGATGTTTGATTACTTGAGCCCATTTGGTGAGTCAAAAGGGCGTGAGGTATATCCCCTTATGTTATCGTTTAAGTCAAAGGCATGGTACTTACAATCGTACTGCCTTACTGATAATGAACATAGGGTCTTTAAGTTTAATCGCATTAGCAACTTGATTGCTTTGGATACACCATTTAAAAGTGAAGAGTATAAAATTCCTACAATTGGATCTATGGAAGAGCCGCTTGCACCAGAGTTTACAGAAATTAGGATTATAATTTCTCAAAATGCTAAGTATCGGATTTATGATGAGTTTGCCGATTCTGACATAACAGTCAATGATGATGATTCTATAACCTTACGTGCAGCTTTGGGTCAATGGATATACGATTATATTCTTTCTTATGGTACCGCGATTGAAGTTGTGGAACCACAATATATCCGTGATGAGCTTCTCGTTCGTATCGAAAAAATAAAAACAAAATATTTATCTATAACGTGACATGCTGTTGTCACCATATATGGGTTATGATCTGTATATAGCAATTCCCCTCTTTAAGCAGTCTCGTCAGAGCCGAAAATCGCGAACGCTTCAACGCGTTTTCGGTGACAGACGAGGCCGATTTAAAGGTGAATTGATAAGTGCAAAATGCACAAATCTAATCATAGAGCCTGTAAATACAGGTTCTCAAAAGGAGATATAATCATGCAAGAACGATTTTGCGAAAGTTGCGGTATGCCTATGGGCGACACCAACGAAATGTACGGAACGGAATTAAACGGTAACAAAAACCCAGATTATTGCAAAAACTGCTACGACAATGGTGCATTTACAAACCCTGATGCAACTGTCGAAGATACGATCGAGTTTGTAGCAGCCATGATGGTAAAGGATTTCGGTTTTTCTCAAGAGGATGCTAATGAGCAATGCCGCATAGGAATTCCGAATTTCAAACGCTGGAGAACTGCATAATATTGTCACTATACCCAAAATAAGGGCTAGCTTCGAACATACGACGTAAACGCAAAAATCCAGTGTTTGTGCGAAAAAACCGGTATGACACCATACCGGTTTTTTTGTGTGATTTTATAGTAATTTTTATTACCAGAATAGCTCTGCATTTTCATTGACACTACTGTGGAAACAAATTAAAATAATGTCGGTATTTATACACAAATGATGAAATAGGGGGAACCACCACGTGAGTGACCGAGAATATTTTGGATATGATGGCGATGATAATCATCATGATACAAATACAGACCATAAAACTTATGGTACAGAAACCGACGAAGTTGGCACCAACGAAATGGCTAGAAACGCAGTAGAGCGTTTTTTAGAGTCCGAAACCAGTGACTATATTGCTGGATACGAAAGTAGGCGCAGAGGACGACCAGAAAGGTCTGAGCGCGAAAGAAGAACTATCCCTCCTCATTCTACAGAAAAAGGGGATGGCTCTTGGGGTTCTATTACCACCGCTTCGTATGATGATAATAGTGACGAATATATGGCCAGACTAGCCAATATACGCAGAGACAGACCCCGCCGGGACAAAGAAACTACACCAACACCAAATCCTGCTGTCAGGGTCAATGAAGAGCGTCATTATTCTACCTCTACAACAACTCCAGATTGGCCTGATGAAGCAGAAACGGATTGGCCTGGTGCCGAAGATCCTTATTCTTTCAAATACAGGACAGACGAGACAGCCATAACCCCAAGAGAGGCAATGGTAAAAGAGCCAAGGCCTAGGGGTACTGTCCCTGTGCATCGCCGGGATCCTGCCCATTTAGATAGCTCAGATGGGCCAAACCCTTTAAGATATTTGCTTGCATTTATGTTTGTGGGTGTGCTTTTTTTGATGGCTATTTTGGCTGTCAATAACAGAAATTTGCGACAAAATATAGACACATACCGGATCCAAATCGCTAGAGTAGAGGACAATGCCGTAGCTCTAGAATTGGCAAATCTAGAAATTGTCGCGCTGGAAGAAACTTTGGATGAGTATAGGCTCTTAAATCAACAACAAGACTCCCAATTGGAAGCCCTGGGCTTTGGTCAAGGCGAAGAAGAGGAGCTGCCGCTTATTGAAGAAGATGTAGCCAGTCACAGTCCTCCTTCATCCGAAACCACCCCATATGAACCAGAACCACCACCTCCAGCAGCACCAGAATACACAGTTCATATAGTACAAGCAGGCGAAACCCTGTCTCACATTGCTCTCAGGCATTTTGGTAGCCGAGCACAAACATATATTGATTTGATTGCAAGTGCAAACAACATTACCAATCCCAGTCTAATCAGAGAAGGGGATCGTCTAAACATCCCAACACGGGAATAATCATGTGCAATAACGCATAAATTATACAAGCGGGAGTGTTTTGCTATTGATTTTGATGTGGAATGACTATTTCAAAATCAATAGCAAAAATCGGCCTGTTTGCACATAAAGAACAGGCCCAAAATATATTTCGAATGGGGCGCGTATGGATTACTCATCAATGTCTTTAATCAAGCTAAAAGATCATGCTAAAGAACTTGGTATAAAAAACGTATCACGAACAGCAAAGGCAGAACTTATAACAATAATTACAACACATGTGGCAAAATCAAGCCCACCCCCTACAAAAAACAATAAAGAAGATTCCCCCAAAAAAAGGGGTCGACCAAAAAAGATTGAAGACACAAAAAACGTAGATTCAAGCAAAAAGATACCTCCAGAGACTCCACAAAAAAAAGCAGACGCAAGCAAAAATGTACCCCCTGAGGCTCCACAAAAAAAAGCAGACTCAAGCAAAAAAGCACCTCCAGAGGCTCCACAAAA
>Ga0123355_10016377_pt1 | contig 11681 bp, 10 predicted proteins | sample TergutEmb28metaG_3_FD_89872 | JGI IMG/M metagenome (GOLD analysis project Ga0123355, IMG submission 89872) | Embiratermes neotenicus P1 segment gut microbial communities from Petit-Saut dam, French Guiana - Emb289 P1 | ecosystem: Host-associated > Arthropoda: Insects > Digestive system > Gut ...
CGGCCTAAGACACTTGGAAAAAATAAACTGATCAAACAAACGAAGGGTCTTTCCAAGTCTGGGTGGAGTTGTAGGGGATTACCACCCTGAATTTGAAAGACCCCAAACGAAAAGGGGTGAACAATGAGAGGGATCGTCTTAATTAATTATATTCTTGCCATACCCGGCATTTTATTTGCTATAACAATACACGAATACTTTAAGGCCCTTCTAAGCCACAGACTGGGTGATCCGCATCCAAAGTTGAAAGGCAGACTGCATCTAAACCCAAAGCGCCATTTTGAACCAATTGGATTCCTGCTTATGCTACTGTTTGGATACGGCTGGGGGTTACCGGTTAAAACTACAAATACTTATTACAAAGATAGAAAAATTGGTACTTTAACAACATATGTTGCCCCTTGTTTAATAAATCTGTTATTTGCATCTGTTTTTTTTATGATATTGCTTGGTGTTAGGCAGTTTTCATTGTCTGAAGAGCATGCACTCACATTTAGCCGTGATGGGTTCGCTTTAAGCCTCCACACAGTTCGAGCACTCGATCACTCTGTAATGGACAGCCTTTCTCCAAGTCCAATTGTGCTGATTGTTTCTGGAATCTTATACCAGGTCGTCTATATGGCTGCACATTATAATTTGACCATAGCGATTATTAACATAATTCCAATTCATCCACTAGGCGCTTCAGCGGTACTTGAATGTTACTTGCCGGGCGAAAAGAAGTACCGATTCATTAAGCAGAGAAATCTATTGTTGTTTTTCCTTTTGATATTTTTCATGTCTGGCATGATCAACAGCATATTTGATCCAATTGTAAACTCATTATTAAGGTCGATTGCATAATGGAAAAAAACAATTTGCTTCATACTGTCCATATAAAACTAGAAGCGTTTGAAGGGCCTTTTGATCTGCTGTTTCATCTGATTGAAAAGAATCAAATTAATATATATGACATACCAATAGCAGATCTGGCCGATCAATATTTGGCAGTTATAAATAATTACCCCGGCGATATGGAGTTTATCAGCGGTTTCATATTAATGGCAGCATCGTTATTAGAGATAAAGTCTCGAATGTTACTCCCCAAACCACCGAAGGATATCCCAGAAGAGGACCCTCGGGAGGTTCTTGTTGAGCGCTTATTAGAGTACAAAAAATATAAGCAGTTAGCGGAGGAACTGCGAAAATATGAGGCGGAGGGCATAAAACGTTTGTATCGTGAGCCTGAAGAAGGTTTACTCCAACGGCTTAAAACGAAACGTTCTACATCTGTGGAAGAGATTTTAACAGGTATTCATATAGGTCAATTTTATGAGATTTATGTTGAGACGCTTTTAAGGCGCGAACTTCGTGCGGATAAAATAAAGGCTGCTTATGATGCCATTCCGGCGGATACCTATACCATTGAAGAGAAAGTCGAATATTTGCGTGCAATGCTGATTCGAACACACCGGCTAGGTTTTTTTAGCGTTCTGGGCCAATGTAAAAGCAAGCTAGAGAAAGTAACAACGTTCTTAGCAATGCTGGAATTGATAAAGAGTAAAAGCGTTAAGTTCAGCCAGGAAGATATTTTTGAAGATATTTTATTGGAGCGGCTTGGGGCAGAGCCCCATTTAGAGTAGAAAGGATACCTTTTCAAATGATTCCCCAAATAATATTAGTATTTCTGTTGATTTTTTTGATCTACCTTCTCAGCCGTTTCCATCCTGTTGACACACATGAAATTACGGAAGGTCTATATGCTGTCTCCTGTGGGTTTGTAAACTTTTATGCATTGCAAACCACTGCCGGTGTCGTGTTGTTTGATACTGGTATTAATCCTTATTTAGCTATATTTGGCCTTCGGAAGATGGGTATATCCCGTGATGAAGTAAAATATATTTTTTTGACCCATACCGATTACGATCATGTGGGCGGACGTTCAGCCTTTCCAAATGTAAAGTGTTATTTGTCTGAAGATGAAGAACAAATGGTAAATGGTGAAACGGCTCGCACTCTTATTGTACATAATAGACTCAAACGTCCATACGTTACTATGAAGAATAATGAAGCCATAGTTGTTGGTGATAAAACCATTAAAATGATTTCCGTCCCAGGACATACGCGTGGCTCAGCTTTATATTCTATTGATGGCTATATCGTTGTCTGCGGTGACTTGCTGCGCATGTCAAGCAGAGATTCTTATTTGCCTTTCCTGCGGTTTGTTAATATGAACCACAAACAGTGTATTGAAAGCCTTGAATCTACACGAAAAGTGCTTGATGATGCGGAGTATCTCTTGACTGGGCATTCTGGTGTTTTAGTAAGGATGCATAGATATATATAGAACAAAATGTTCTAACACAACGAATCCCCTTGACGAAAAACGATAAAAACAGTAATATTTAGAAAATAATATTTTTTATCGAATTATGTCCATAGGAAAGCTGTAACAGTAAGTACCTTGGACAATGTCAAGGAGAAGTAGTTTATGGATACTGATCTAATCTCTAATACTAATGAAGAACAACGTGCTGTGCCAAAAGCTGCCCCAGTGGGATTTCTGAAAAAAGTTCGAGGATTTCTAAACGAGGATATTTGCAGCAATAAGCAAAATTTCAGGATTTTATTTATATTCTCATGCATTCTAGTCGTGCTCGAGTTTGGAGCTTATATGGCACCTGGAGGCATACTTTCCATTATTGCTTCACGGATATGGATGGCAGGCTGGATAATCTGTATTATAGGGATAATTTATTTCTTTATCATTGTTTGCAAAGAGGAAATAAGGGAAAGAAACCTTTTCTTCTTTGTCGGAATTATCTCAATTATTATCATTTTGTTTTCTACATTCGGAGACCTATCTAAAACAGTTATAGGACAAGATGCAACCCAACAACTGGCAGCAGGCCTAAGATCATTTTATGTAAGTGACTGGAACTACACTGGAACAGCGTTTTTAGACTACCCCAACAGGCAATATGTTTTGGCTGCGTTGCCGGCGCTTATTCTTGACAGAACTATTATCGCTCTTAAATTAGGGTTTGCTTATCCGTTTTATTTAGGGCTAATGATGTTTATCGTAGGTATGCACACATGTGCAAAAAAATTAGAATTACAAACAAACTTGGCAATAATTTCTACATTATCGCTCTTTGCATTCCCTTACATAATAGAATACTACATATATTTTGAACACACACTGTTTCCTGTTTGTTTTTCGCTAATGGCTTTTGGATGGCTTGTCTTCTTTATAAACAAGCCTACTATTTTAAATGTCTTTGGACTGATGTGGACTGCAGGAATGCTGGCCACATGCTACACTACTGCACTAGCAGCTTTGGGACTATTACTGGTAATCCTTTTTCTAATAGGAATATCTACACGATTTTCCCTGAATCAATTTGGACTGCAGCATTTGCAAATTAATAAAATTGATAGATGCCTAGGGTTGAAGCTTTGTTTAATGATTATGACTATACCGATGGTTTACGCCTTTCTAAGCCTTATTACCAGGCCAAATGCAGAGTCGACTTTTGATCCATCAAGAGGAGGCATTTTTGCAAGCATGGCAGTGATGAGCTACGGGTATAGAATCTTTTTTCTAAATGACTATGCCATTTTTACCGGCATATTTGCATTTTTTATCATTGTTTATATGATTTATGCATTGATAGGCAAATTGGGTATCGTTCATTTGATTACTGCAGTTTGGATACTTGCTGTTGTTGGCTTGACTCATTTTTTGATGGGCTTCGGAGTGTATCGATCGCAAATAAACATGTCTCGCGCTTTAGTTACCATTCCGGTTATTGTAGTGGCCGTTTCACTTGTGATATTCCGCTATCTAAAGGAAAAAAACATAAAGGTAAATATTTTGCTGCTGTTAGTTTTGTTATGTATAACTGCTGGGCATGGCCTTTACTATATAAGTAAGCCCATTGCACAAGGCGATGCCGAAATGTACTTTACTTTGCCAAGTGCTTTGGGACATAGGATGTTAATCGCCGATATGGAGGCAGTAAGCAGAGAGTTCGGGTTTAACCACACCGATGATTTGACCATTGTTTTGGACATAAATGATCTTTATAATTTTTACGATTATTCCCAATATACATTCCCAAACGCAAATCTAATTATTCTTAGGTATTACAATGCGTTCCCTCATGGTTACATAGACTTTTCTAAAGGTGCCATCATTTATACCATTAACAATATTCAGTTTGGTGAGGATTTAATAGTAGATAACACTTATGTTTATTTGGGTAGTTATCCTAATATAGTCCGGTTTGAGAGGATTATCGTTCCCCCTTTTTAGTACTGTTCCATGAAAATACTTTATCAGATGTATGTTCTATCGTAGGGTCGAGGCGAGCCTCGACCCTACGAACATCATCGACAACTGGTAACGAACTTCCATGGAGCTGCTCCTTTATCCAACACCTTTCTTTGGAAACCTTCACAATAGCGGGTGGCAAAATGCTGCCCGCTATAAATTGATCTCACATTTATTTGCCATACCCCTAAATTCCTATTGACAATTCCAAAGTAATGTTCTACAATAAAACAGGAAGCTAAACGATTAGTATATCGTTAATACTCAATCGAGGACGACGCTAACTGTGACAATTAAAAAGATTGCTGAACTTGCCGGGGTATCCACCGCAACTGTTTCATATGTTATCAACAATTCAAAGAATGTGTCGCCTGAGAAAAGGAAGCGTGTGCTGGATGTAATAGAACAATCAGGTTACCAGCCAAATCAGGTCGCCAAAAGCCTCAGGGTTAAAAAAACAAACAATATAGGTGTCTTAGTTGAGGACATTCGCGGCTACCCTACTCCGGATATTATTAACGGCATATCTGAATATGCAGAGCAAAACGGCTACAATATTTTACTGAACGACCTTCGAATGCTCGAAAGCCTTTTTAATCAGTATGATCAGATAACCCAACAAAAAGACAAGATCAACAAAGCTATGTCTTTATTAATTTTCGGGGCGAAGGTAGAAGCAGTTATCTATGTGGGGATGTTCGATCGCGATATCACCGGCATAATTAATAAAATCAATAAGCCATTAATCATTGCGTATTCGACATCGACCGATCCAACAACATGTTCAGTTACTTATGATAATGAAGATATATCAGCGAACACAATACACTATCTGTTAGATATGGGGCACAGCCATATCGCTGTCATTACTGGTCTGGCACACACAAATCCGGCAAAATTACGGCTTCGCGGCATCCAAAGAGCTTTTAGAGATGTCGGACTAGTGCTGGATAACGCCTTGGTTAAAAACGGCGATTGGGAATATGCCTCCGGCTACTCATGCATGTCAGAACTTCTTGAGCAGGAGCCTTCCCCAACTGCTTTATTTGCTATGAATGACTTAATGGCAATAGGTGCCTTGGATGCAATTAGCGATGCCGGGCTGCGTGTCCCTCATGATATTTCTGTTATTGGTTTCGATAACAGAGAAATCGCGTCACTTGTGCGCCCAAAGCTCACAACCATTGAGATCGACCTTAAAGGCATAGGCCTGGCAGCAGCGAAAATGACGCTTCGCAAGATTCATGGCAACGTAGACCTTGGTGAGCATAATATAATACTACCAAGTAAATTTGTTCTGCGGGAAACTGTAGTGCGAATTTAAACGATTAGATAACTATCTTATTGGGGAGAAATGCTTATGTATGTTGCAAAACCACTTCCGCTTAAAAGCGTCATCATCGATGATCCCTTTTGGGGGCGGTATATAAAACTTGTCCGGGAAAAGGTGATCCCATACCAGTGGGAAGTCCTCAATGACAGGATCCCTGATGCCGCTCGCAGCCATTGTGTAAAAAACTTTGAAATTGCGGCAGGAAGGCGAGACGGTCAGTTTTATGGGATGGTTTTTCAAGACAGCGACCTTTACAAATGGCTGGAGTCTGTAGCATACAGTTTAGAAACTCAACCTGATTCCAATCTGGAAAAACAGGCTGACGATGCGATAGAGCTAATTGGTGCCGCTCAACAGCCCGACGGCTATATAAATACATATTACACTGTTAAAGAGCCTGAAGCACGCTGGGCAAATCTTCAGCATGGGCATGAACTGTATTGCGCCGGGCATATGATAGAAGCAGCCACCGCTTACTACAGTGCTACAGGAAAGCGCGAGTTCCTTGATATATCAATGCGCTTTGCCGACTGCATCGACAACACTTTCGGGCTTGATAAGGGGAAGTTAAACGGATATCCTGGGCATCAGGAAATAGAACTTGCACTGATCAAGCTGTCATATATAACTGGCGAGAAGCGCTACTTGGAACTTGCCGGCTATTTCATTCGCCAGAGAGGTACAGCACCGAATTATTTCGAGCAAGAGCGGTTAAAACCTGCTTATAATGAAATCTTTCCGGAGTTGACTACTTTTGATTGGGATTACTCACAGTCCCATATGCTCCCGGATGAACAGACAGAAGCTACTGGGCATTCCGTCCGAGCGGCATATATGTACTGTGCTATGGCAGATTTAGCCGCTGAACTCGGTGATCGGCATCTTAGTGAAGCATGCAGCACTCTCTACAATGATATTGTTCAGAAAAAAATGTACATAACTGGAGCCATCGGTTCTTCTTCCATCGGAGAAAGGTTCACAGGCCCTTATGATCTGCCTAACGACCTAATATATGGTGAGACTTGTGCATCAGTAGGCCTAATGATGTTTTGCCAAAGGATGAACGCGCTTCACAGCGACGCACAGTATGCTGATACAATGGAGCTAGCCCTATATAATACAGTTCTGTCCGGCATGTCGCTTTCAGGAACGGAATTCTACTATGTAAATCCCCTTGAGTCGGATCCGAAAAAAATTGCTGAAAATCCCGACTATAAACATGTTAAGCCTGTTCGGCAGAAATGGTTTGACTGTTCCTGTTGTCCCACAAACATCTCGCGCACTGTTATGGGGCTTGGCGGGTACATATATGCAAAATCGTCCGAAGGGCTTTATATAAATCTTTATTGTTCGGGGTCTGCTAAAGATGGCAAGAGATGTATAACAGTAAAGACAGACTACCCATATGGCGGAGAAGCTTCCATTATTGCTGATGGCGGGAGTTACAAGCTGTTTCTGCGCTGCCCACAGTGGGCACCAGTTCAGTCGGTTGAAATAGACGGGCAACAGCAAGCTTTCAAGCCTGAAAACGGGTACATCATTCTTGAAAGGGATTGGAATGGCCAAACAGTTAAACTCAGTTTTGATATGAACCCAAAACTTATCTACACTTCCCCGGAAGTACAGAACAATAACGGTAAGGCAGCAGTCATGCGCGGGCCGCTGGTATATTGTTTGGAAGAAGTGGACAACGGGAGTCTGCTTGGATCTATACTTTTGCCACACGATGTTTCCATGCAAGAATCTGCGTTGCCGGATGGCTTGCCGGAAGAGGCTATTGCTTTGGAATCGAAAGCCTATAGATATGTCAGTAAAGAAGGCAGACTACATTCGGCTGCACGCCCAGAAATAGAGAATGCCAAATTAAAATGGATACCTTATTACCTCTGGGCAAACCGTGGCGAAAATGAGATGTGTGTGTACGTTAAAGTTGAACCAATTTTACCGGAATGAGCCGGTAGATTGCTATAATTTTATTTAATAGGAGGTAACTATGAAATCTTACCCAAAGATAACTATCGTCTTGGCAGTGTGCATAACAATGATTATGTCACTTGCCGCATGTGCAGGTGGAAATGGGGATCCCCAACCTGCAGATACCCCAGCAGACCCGCCCGCCGCAGAAGAAACAGCAACACCTGAAACGGTTCCTGACGATCCAGAGCCTGAAGATCAACCAGCTGCAGACACCGACCGTGTTCAGATTACTTACTCGTTCTGGGGCAGTGAGGATGAGGCGGAATCAGTTCAGGCAACAATCGATGTCTTCAACGCCTATCAGGACAGAATTGAAGTATCTATCATGCCCATACCTTGGGAAACCTATATGGAAAACCTGAACACTATGGCCATGGCAGGTAATCTTCCAGACACAGGTATCATGAGCGAAGCCGGCGTACTCCAGTGGGCATCCCAAGGCATGCTTTTGGACATAGGTGATATGTACCTTCCAGGTGAGCCTAGGCCCATGGACAGCCTTGCATTTACTTACATGGGTGAAACCGTTGCCTACTCAGTGGCTAATGTATTCCTTGTAATGTATTACAACAAGGACATGTTTGATGCCGCCGGACTTAGTTACCCTCCAAGCAATCCCGAGGAAGCATGGAATTGGGATGAGTTTGTTGAGGTAGCAAGGCAATTAACCCTCGACTCCAACGGCAACACCCCTAATGATCCCGACTTTGATAGTAACAACATCGTGCAGTTTGGTGCTATGGTCGAGAATCTGACTTGGCAGCTTGAAGTTTGGGCTTTGTCTAACGGAAGTGGCTTCTACAACGAAGATGGTACCGAAGTTATAATTGATGATCCTGCGGCTATCGAGGCAATTCAACGCGTGGCCGACTTGCATCTGGTTCACAATGTTGCCCCCCTATCTTCCGGGATGACTGACGATGGCGTACAGCGTTCGATTGTTGCAGGAACAGTTGCCATGACAACTAATGGCACCTGGAATATCGGAACTGCTCTTTCCTCTGCCAGGGATGAAGGTTTGAATTACGGCCTTGCAGTACTGCCTTACATGCAAGAGCTTGTCACCATTAACACAGGTGGACCTAATGTTGTATTTAACCAGACAGATCACCCAGAAGAGGCTATGGAGTGGCTTAGATGGTATGGCAGCCCAGAGAATGCATGGGGTCTGATTGCGGACGGCATCTGGAACCCAACGCTGGATTCTTATTTCACTGATGAAACCCTGATGATGGAATGGTTAACAAACCCAGCGTATCCACCAATCGAACAATCAAGGCCTGTTCTGGTTGATTTCTTTGCAAACCATGCAAGACCCGCTTCTTGGTATTACACTAACAATACCGTAGATTTCAATCAACTGCTAGGTGATATCCTTGGTGATGTTTGGATTGGCAGAGCTACTGCGGAAGAAGTTATTACGCAGAACATCGATGCACTGCGTAACGCTCATGCCGGCTGGTAAGTCAGGAACAGAATTAGATTTGTTGTTCATAGAATTGTAGGGGCGAGGCTTGCCTCGCCCGTTTCTCGCACAGCTCAGACCATATCAATAATCGAGGGGTGTGAAATGAAAACATCAAAAAAAAATAATAGGGCAAAAAGGGAATCCATCGCTGCATATTGTTTCTTGTTCCCCTCTTTTGTGGGTCTGGTTTTCCTTACATATTTACCGTTGCTAGCCCTTTTCGTTATCAGCTTTTTTAACTGGAGGGGTCTGTCTCCGCCAGAATTTGCTGGGTTCGATAATTACGTGCGAATGTTCACCATCGACCCGTTTTTTTGGAATTCTATACGGGTAACATCTATTTTTGCCCTTCTTTCAGTAGCAAGCAGCCTGATTTATTCACTGATTATAGCCCTGCTTATGAATCAAAAAATCCCTGCCAGGGGGTTTTTTCGTGCACTATTTTACCTCCCCTTCGTACTCCCAGCTGCAGCTGTATATATCGGGTGGTCTTGGCTTTATGAACCGAATTTCGGGCTTTTTAACTATATTTTAAACCAACTTGGGATTAATAATGTGCTGTTTTTGAACGATTCACGATTGGTCGTACCATCTTTGGCACTTATAGCAGTATGGCTTAGCGGCAATCTAATAGTCATTTTTTTGGCTGGGCTGCAAAACGTGCCTACTGTGTATCATGAAGCGGCTCAAATCGATGGCGCCAACACATTCCAGCGATTTTTGCATGTTACCCTGCCATGTATGACTCCAATCATATTTTATAATTTATTAATGAGCCTTATTACGAATTTGCAAATAGTTACACCGGCCCTTGCCCTGACACAAGGTGGTCCGGCAGGCGGCTCTATGTTTATATCTTATTTGATTTATCACAACGCATTTAGGAACAATCAAATCGGCTATGCGAGTGCACTTGCATTTGTGTTTTTTATTATTATCGCAATCTTTACGTCAATATTGTTTCTCACCAGTAAGAGCTGGATCTTTTATGAAGGAGACACAAAATAATGGCGAATGCAACCCCTCTGGCGGTCGAGCGCTACGGGCTCAACAAAAGATCTGCTCCAAGCAAAAAAAGAGCAAAAATGATCTGGAATTCTATCTGCGTAATTTTGGTAATTTTATTTGCAGCTGCTGTGATGCTTCCTATTTGGTGGATAATCCGCTCCAGCCTCATGTCAAACACAGAGCTATTTATTTACCCACCTCCGTTTTTTCCTATAGTATGGAGGTTTTCTAACTATGCGCGAACCTTAGAAACTTTTAGGTTTTGGCAATACTTCAGAACAACCATGATAATTATTGTACCATCTGTGGTTATGGGAACCCTTACTGCCACTATGGCGGGCTATGCTTTTGCTCGTCTAAGGTTTAGGGGCAAGAAGATCATTTTTACTTTGGTTATCGGTTCTATGCTGCTGCCAACGATGGTAACATTGATTCCGCTTTTTCTTATGTGGACACGTATTTTAGGGTTAGGTAATACTTTGTGGCCTTTAATCTTGCCCTATTTCTGCGGTGGTGGTGCGTTTAACATCTTCTTGATACGCCAGTTCGTTTTGACTATCCCTCGTGAACTGGATGAAGCTGCAACCATTGATGGAGCAGGTCCTTTGCGAATTCTTACACAAATAATTGTCCCAGCGATAAGGCCTGCGATGATAGTTGTAGGACTACTTCTGTTCATCATGATATGGAACGACTTCCTTCAGCAAACGGTTTACATCAATACCCAAGAGAACTTTACTATTGCAATTGGCCTTGCGATGTTCCGCAGTGGATTTAGAGCAGATTGGTCGGCTATTATGGCTGCGACCTGTATGTCATTTTTGCCGGGGGTTGTTATCTATCTGATCGGGCAAAAGTATTTTGTTGAGGGCATTGTAATGACTGGTATGAAGAATTAGGATTTTTTTGGCACATATAAACCAGCTGTGCAAATATAATGCATAAAGCTCAAAAAGGCTATCAGCTTCTACTAGTTGATGGCCCTTTTTCTATAGTATTCCAAATCATGGGTTCATCCAATTAGGTTCATTAGATTTTTCTAACTTGAGTGTTTTTGTAGTTTATGTTATAATATCAGCAGTTTTTGTAGAAAAACCAGACAATACTCCTCAATGAATGAGAACAGTTGTCGCCTCGAAGCCTCAGAAACATTACAGCATGGCAAACTCAAAAATATGTAGGTGTTGTATGGAGATTAATTGTATTGAATATGAGTTTAGAAAAAAAGATTTAATTGAATGTATTGCACCTATTCCAAACTTTGCATTTTACAATGATTACCAAAGACAGGAGATTATCAAATTTGTTGAATATAAGATCCGACAGAAGTGATTGCCACGAGCAATGTGAAGCGAGGCAGGAAAATAATGTGGATGTTACAAATCCAATACTGAATTCGAGTCAATAACCCTCAACTAAAGTTTCGGGCTTGAACATGCCGATTATTGACTAGCCTAAGTCTTAACTGACTACGTTGTTTCGGTCATAACACCATAGAATGCTCCTCAAGTTCTATGCAACTGTTGTCTGTGATTAAAAGTCATCAGAGGGATGGTGACGGTGTTGCAGATGTAAAAAGC
>Ga0123355_10016378_pt1 | contig 11680 bp, 10 predicted proteins | sample TergutEmb28metaG_3_FD_89872 | JGI IMG/M metagenome (GOLD analysis project Ga0123355, IMG submission 89872) | Embiratermes neotenicus P1 segment gut microbial communities from Petit-Saut dam, French Guiana - Emb289 P1 | ecosystem: Host-associated > Arthropoda: Insects > Digestive system > Gut ...
CAGGCTGAAGCCTGCCACACGGATACCACCCCAACCAGCCACACCGAAACTCCAACACACATCGAAACAAGAACACACAACCAATGTGGTGATACAATAGAAAAGTCGTAGGCTCTTGATGATGGATGTATTAATGTTCGAAACATGTTGAGCATAGAAGAAGTGAAATAAAACTTAATAAGCTGTGACGTCAAGTTGGTCTCTTATTCTTCAACGACATTTTATATTTGATAGTGAATATTCAATTTTACGATATAGGCAACATAGCATCTTCATAAGTTCTCTTATTGATTAGTTGATACTCAGTGATAATAGCCCAGGAGGGACCGAAACATGAAGCAGCATATTTTACACTAAGGTTACACACCAATACAGTATCTTCGTTATGTAATTACTAAGAATAACATCAGGGTACTTGTCTGAGGACTGAGGAAAATAAAGAAGTACCTCAGTTGCTGTGACTGGCGACCCAGTCGAGGTAAAAAATGGCTACCTCCAGCATACAAGCCAACAGCTTCAATTTCAGAGCTTCCTTCATGAGAACACTTCAAGAAGGTGACACTCTATTTGTCAAGAAATTCTCTGCCTCTTACGGAAACCAGCTGTTTATCATCATAATAACAAAAACATTTTACGAAATGCAGGCGGAATCTATAAGAACAAACAGAAGCAATGCTTGTTTACTGATGTTAAACACTGATTTGTTTTCATGAGGAACGAAATCTGTGGCAACAGTAATGAGGTTTCCGTACGCACAAGACCTCCTACTAATCGACTGTATAATGAAGTAACTACCTTCCGGCAACAAACGCTTCCTCCTACATGTTGCGCCTTTAGCATGAAACCCCTTGCTTTCATAACCGATTCCAAAGGGGAAGAATATTTATTCAGTGGAAATAAAGTTTTTGTATACCTCGAACTAACAAGGGATCTGGCATACCTGTAAGTTAAAGAAATCGATTCGCCGTGTTCCAAGATCAACGTCTGACAATGACCAGATGATGACTATCAAACACATCTAGAAATTCAAATACACAAGAAATGAATTACTACGTTACATAGAAACTGGTGATGAATTGTAACTTTGTCACCGGCGCGAAAATAACGAAAAATGATCAAATGTAGATTAGGATGGGGTGGGTACGTCAAAACACAACTGTCTTTGTATTTTACTCATTAGGCCGACGACATGTTTCGGCCACTGTGGGCCATCCTCAGGTCACACAAATATATAATGAGGATAAAATATATGGTAAAAGAACATTAGTTGTGCATATTTTGAGCTTTCGACGAGATCTCGTTGCACAACAACTAATGTTTTTATACTGTATATTTTCTCCTCATTACATATTTTTGTGACCTGAGGATGGCCCACAGTGGCCGAAACATGTCGTCAGCCTAACAAAACAGATACAAAGACAGTTGTGTTTTGACGTACCTACCCCCTCCTAATTTACATAAAACACAACGGGGATGATGCATCAAAGCACAAATTAAATTCCATGCCGTGGTACATACGTGAAGAAAGCTGCAAAATAAAGCTTTATGTTAAACTTTAGTAAGTAATTGTTTCTTCAGTACTCTATTCACGATTTAAAAATTTAATTTTATAAGATTTAAACTTTCTCTCTATCTGAAAGAACAGACTGAGCAGGCGCTTTCAACCCGCACGTGCTGATTTGTAAACCACGTCACGGAAGGCAAGTAGGACAATTTCATTCAGTCGAAGGAGAAAATTCGAATAGAAGTTTAAACGATAGACTGGCTTCCCACGACCACATTTCCTGTCACCTTAACTCACTATCGTTGCTTTTATTTTCTTCATGAAAATTTTAGATTGCAAAAGCTAGGAAGAAGCAAATGACTGCGTACATAATGTCCGTAGCCAAGACTGAATTTCTCAACACGTCCCATCCTGACTTTACTTTCCAAATAACCGTTTCTTGTACACGTGTTGTATTGTTGCAGTAATTGTGGAGTAAACTTGATGCTACTTTCTGTTCCCAAGTGCACGCTTTCCACAACATTTCCGCAAGGAAAATTAACCCATTTGTACTTAGAATTACTAAACTTACACAGCGGTACTTACATAAACATCCCGTATGCCTGAAACCCCTTTTATTACGACGCGCCCAGTAGTTACACATTTCAAATACTTGTGCTTGTTAAAGTGCAAGTAGTCGCTTTAAATATCGAGTTTCAAAGTACCAAAAATCTATTTTGAAAATGTACAATATAATACATAACAGGGCTGTCTTCACAAACCAATACATTGCCCGTTCTTCAGGGAACTTCCATCCTAACAGCAAAGTGTTTCTTGTCCACGCCATGATGTGAACGGGGAATGGGGTAAGGTATAGGGAGTAGGGGTACGGACATAACTGTACTCATTCGGAACCTTGGTATTTAATGCAGGTGAGTGGTCAGCTTCAAGAGTTGGTCGCTATTTCCCCAGCCAAAAGGGTGACCAAGAGAGTGGCTGAGCCCCAGGGAAGATCTTGATGTTTTGAAGAAGAAAAATTCTTTTGCCGCTATTGGGAAAAAAAAAGTATAAGATTTTGGTCGATCAGTCCGTAGCGTAGTCACCGTACTGACTGCGATTATGTATCGTATAAAACATGTTTTATTGCAAAATCTCTCAGAAAATACGTTGCAATTATATTGGAACTCAACTCACTTCGAGAAGATTGGAGTAATACAGTTCAACTTACAGGATAAGGTAAATTCAGTCAAAAACACAACTATGAATATATGGCTATCATCAGTTTTTGACAGTTTTCTTGATATAAGAGTTATATATAATATGCATAAACCGCGTGTCGATGTTGCAACATCGACATGCGGTTTATGCATATTATATGAAGAAAGATGTCAAAACTTGATGATGGACGTTATAGGCCGAAACATTTAGTTTTCTATTGCTAATAAATATCATCATTTAGCCATATATTCATAGTCGTGTCTTTGAGCGAATTTACCTCGCCTTACAGTTTAAACACACAACGGGGATGGCATACCTTAAAAACAGTTCAACATCATCACTGCTTCAATATTCGTAACATCGCACATTCCAGAAACTTGCAGCGTGCAATGTGCTAGATACCATGTACATGACACACGTATGTAAGGCGGCCACACATCACTGACTGATACAGCCTATGCCCCATTTTTTTCACGAATCGTTCTGGATAAATCCGTGAAATTTTCGAAACTGTCTAAAGCATTTGCCGCAAGGAGTATCATTAAAATATCTCGGTTAAGTAAATTCTTTATAAAAGTATCAATAGAATGCGTATTTTCAAAATGTGAAATAAAATGGGATATAACACAAGTTGTCATGATATTACAAAAATAAAATCTACTACTATCTACACGACATACCGGTCACAATGTTAGTCAATTTTGACAATAAGAAACTTTACACAATATAAACCAACAAGATGCACTTTTTTTAAACTAATATTTTAATTTATGATGTTTTCTACATGTTTCGAACCCGAAGGTTCCTCATCAGGTAGACGGTTTTACATGCATGTATGATGTATTATGATTCACGTGCTGAAATTACAATTAAAGGCTTCTATATGACAACTAAGTGCAAAATATTTGAAATTTTTAAATATACTGATATAAACACGAAGATCGTACAAACCTTAGACTGCGCAGCTAATGTTGTAAGATTAATCGTCTTAATGGCTACATTAACTCTCCTAATAGTATTATTAAAGGCCGTCGTATGCCGAGGAGCGTCGGTCCTACATCAAACAGCAGGCCACACCCACTCAGATGTTATTGCTTGCTATTGAATTTTATCATCAATTACTATCAAATTAGGGGGCAATAATCGCAGTATATGGTTACTGGTTGGGTGGATGGTTATTTTGATTAGGTTTCCTAGTCTCTATTAGAGCACGAATATTATTACTGTTATACTCTATGGAACGCGAGTCCTAGAATTTCAATATACTCATAGCCTGCTATATATTGAGTGTTTGTGTGGGTGTGTTAGTCTGCTAAGCTGCCTGAAGGCAATCAGCGCCTCTAACCTAGAGTGAAAGCCCTCATTATCATCACATTAGGCAGTCAACTCCTAACAGTATTCAATGTGGAACCTTTGAAATAAAGGGAAACATTTCGCATGTACCGACAATATTTAAATTGAACTAAACATCTACTATGCAATGCAATGCCTTACCTGAGAAAGACTCCAAGATATTCACAATAAAGAAGAAAATATATTATTTATTCACAGCGCTGGTTTAGATCAACACGTACTACGGTTAAAATATTGAAAAAATGTATTTTTAACAATCCGTTGGAACGTAGAAAAAGATAATAAAATACTAAACAGTGTACGTCAGCACAACCATTTTATTACTCAAGGCATTTATATAAGTTATATGTTTCGACTATAAATAGTCATCTTCGGACCTATTTTTGTTATTTAACTCACAAGATGCTATGCACAATTTGGGATCACATCGTGTTTACATCCACGGAATATATATAAAATTTAATCATTTGTCTCAAAGGGTGTGAAGATGTTACAAGATATTACAAGTCCTGTTAGCAGTTCAATTTCCTCCAAAGAGCAGCACATTTCATTTATGGAAAAAGGAGAATAAGCGTAAGGCCGGAAATATCTGGAGGGATTCGAATATTTGTAAAGGCATTGGAGTCAGTCCATTAGTGCCTATTAAACATATCGGCAAAGAAACATCATTATCCAGCGGAACAAGATAAAGTATTACAGGATTATTACCTTAATAACTGTGCTTCATTATTTGTGGAACAAAGATTATTAACTACTTACAGAAGTAATTAAATGCGAACTAATGAAGTCGGTGATGCAGGTTATTCTTCGGAAATTGCCGATTGCTCAGCCTGATATATAATTTTCTACAATACGGTAATTGAAGGTTTACTGCTACTTTCATAATTTTAAATAAGATTTTGACTTTCAGGTGACCGTGCATCGTGATAAATTCTTATGATAAAACCAACTAGATGCACTAACTTCTCAAATTCATTTTTGGAATAAAACTCTACATGTTTCGGACAGTTCCTCTCTCCATCATCACGAGTTTTTCACTGTATACACAGCAATGGTGTATGTCATACAGGTTTTGCTGACAGCTGTCGAGCAGGATCAGGACGTTCCGTATGATGTAAAGGGGGGCTTTGGGGGGGGGGTATTATTAAAAAGGATCGATTCAAGATGGCGTCCGGCTTTCGACTAAATGAAGTATGTATTTTGTCAGGGTGTAGTATATTATTAAGAGAGTGTATAATGTTAGTAGTAATAAAGGAGCACCCTGTATATGGTGTTTTGACAATGTTAAGTATGTATTTTGTCAGGGTGGAGTATATTATTAAGAAGGTAAGTGTGTGTGTGTGTGGTTCGAAGCCGCAGGTTGCCGACCGCAATGGAGTATTATTGAAAAGGATCGATGTCGGCCGAAAGAAGCTGGTGGTCGGGGGGCTTTCGTGCCGCCGTGGGGATTGGTATGTGCTGCCGCCGTGAGGGGAGCCTCCAGGCCCTCCCGGCACCCTCAGGTGTAGTATAATATTAAAAAGGATTGGTATAGTTTGTTGTAGCCTGCGTATAGGCTTTGGTGCCGCCGTGTGGATTGGTATTAGAAAGGATGTGCTGCCGCCGTGAGGAGCCTCCAGGCCCTCAGGTGTAGTATAATATTAGAAAGGATTGGTATATAGTTTATTGGAGCCTGCGTATAGGCTTTGGTACCGCCGTGGGGATTGGTATGTGATATTAAAAAGGATGTGCTGCCGCCGTGAGACTTGGTATGGAGCCTCCAGGCCCTCCCTGCACTCTCTGGTGCTTCGGCGAGGAGGGTCTGTGAAAGATATATGGCATCTTACCCATGACAGCTGTCAGCAAAACCTGTATGACATATACCATTGCTGTGTGTACAGTGAAAAACTCGTGATTATGGAGAGAGGAACTGTCCGAAACATGTAGAGTTTTATTCCAAAAATAAATTTGAGAAATTAGTGCATCTAGTTTGTTTTATCACAATAATTTAAATAAGATGTTTATATATAAACAATTTTAAATTATACACCTATCATTTATATACAATACCACAGAAGGCTCCGTAGATTTGCGCAACACTTCCACGTCTCGACCGGGAGTAACACACGCTGGCGTTACGCACTTGCCAATAAAGAACACTGAGTATGCTTTAACTTTTAATATCGTCCACTACAAAACATTACTCCATGTCTCCTGGAATATATATTTCCACTTTTCGAAGTTTACTAACAATTTTATTGCTCTTACATCACGTACCGCTTCCATATAAAAAGGTTCCTGGACTGCCAGAACTTCTCTTTTCTTTCTACTTGCCCTCATATCCTGTTCTTCACTTCTTCGCCTTACACAATTCATAATATCGAATTATTTTATCTCATTTTCAACAAAGCCGACGAATAAAAATATTATTGTACTTTGTAACAAAAATCAATCCAGTTTGTTCAAAGAGCTTGCCTCCTGTTTCTGTATTGCAAGCTTCCGTGTTTTAACACAGTGTAATATGAAAGCCGGTTTCACATGTTTCCGAGGAAAACACAGCCTGCAAGTTCAGGGTACAAATAAAGTAGATTAGTTAACATGGGGGCATGATATTCTTCTAAAAAGTTGCCATCAGAATATCATTCTGCATAGCCTCGTCACTCAGAACTCCATAGTATCAATCTTCACTGCTCTAGTAATCTCGCACCTCAGCCTACGTGTCTTTCATTAAACACGCACTGGCAGATCTAAGCTCGTAGATAAGTTTAATAATATATGGATATGAAATTGTCTTTATGAGTAAAATAATCATTATATATACATATGTGTATCCCCCCGTGGCTCTGAGGCCCAACGCGGGTCATGGTCTCCTCATTTTTGAGGTTTCTAGATCACACACTACGACCCACCACAGCCGGTAGGACTTCACTGGACGTGTAATCAGTCCGTCGCAGAGACCTCTACATGACAACACACAACACTCAACACAGACAGACATCCTTGCCCCCGGTGGGATTCGAACCCACAACTCCAACAAGCGAGCGGCCCTAGACCCACGCCTTAGACCACGCGACCCCCGGGGACCGGCTACAAATATTATATAACAAGAATAATATAGACACTACTACCAACTCTACTACCCCCATGATTATTGCTACAAATAATCATGGATTCTTACATACTCTCACATATACCTCACTTCATAACTATGAATGCAAGTGAGTTTTTAGAATCATACGATAATAAGAACACGCTCTAATGGGAAAGTCAGTACACACACTGTAAGAATCCGACTTTTTGGTGTATGGTTGGAAGATATATTTCTGATGTTCGCGCTTGTTTGAGGCAGTCGTTAAGACCCTGTTCCTGAGATCCGATCAATGCGTGGTTCAATTACGGAGAGGCGTAAAATCTATCCTCTAGTCACTAACATGAAAGTAAAAGGCGAGGGGGAAAAATGAGCGTCTTTATTTTTAGATAAGGTTATATTTCACGGGCCGCTCCGAATTTTATTTGGCTTGGACAGTATGAAACATATGGATAGGCGACATTAAACACTGAATTATTGGTAGGATTATCCGAAAAGTAAGTACCAGTAACCCATCAGGATTACAGCCATACCAAGATATCTTTCTTGTAGTACTGCGCAAAAAACTGCCTGAAAATTTAAGAGGCGATAAAGTAAGGCTTCCGCGTCACTGCTGATCCCCCTGGGAAATTCTCTTGTAATTTATTTGCCGCGAAACTTTCAAATCTTATTATCCATTACGGAAACATCTATGTAGAACCGCTGGACTGTTACAACTAAATGTAAAATCATATATAATTCAGTGGCAAATTTATTGCGGCCTACTGCGGAATAGGGTGTGACATAAAATTGGATACTTTTACTACTTCTATCAAATTACGTCATAGCGCCTAAGAAAGACTTTGGAATAGTATCTGTAGGTTCGCTCAGAGTGTCCCCTGCCGAATTATTGGCTCCTAACCATCACATCGTTGCTTTGAAATAGAACAGCCTTTTTAATCTTGCATAATACAACGGTATCCAGTCCTGTCTGTTCAGCTGCTTTGACATGATAAAATTATTTCCTTTTCTTATGCAGTCTATTTAAACGTTTCATGTGACTCTCAGAGTGAATAGCAATTACTGCCCTATGCACCATTAAGCAATAGGTCTTTGTGACTGAAAAGTGCTGTGTTTTCTGTGAACATAGAACTCAAATGTTTAGGAGAACGTGTGGGAATATCAGGCACGGATGGGCCAAAGAGACATAATTCAGGTCGCGCGTTGATTATTAATGTGACGGAACCTAATTTCCAACTAATATTTGACTAACTTCACCGCATTTCGATTTTAATAATTGTCTGATGTTACTTTACCCTTATTTTCATATGCAGTACAGTGGCATTCTCGGAACGTCACCGATCACATGTGGGTTAAAATGATTACGTTAATTGTACTAAACTTTATTCCGGACTTGTTACATACTCCAGATTTCTAAGATTCCATGCCGGCAGGTTATGGGAACCCGAGCTTTGTTGGTTTAATTCACTGACTCTAACGCAATCTAGGATTTAGACTGCAAAATGTATACTGTACATTCACTGTCAATTCCTTTCCATTATGTACAAGAGATTCCTCCTTTCTCCCATTTACTAAATAACAATATTCTGTTCGATGTTTGTTGGACCGTGCATCATTGTGATAACTGAAGAATAAAAATCAACTAGATGCCACTTATTATTTTTTACTGTACTTCTTATAATCTCAAAATGTTTCGGGCATTATTTTGCCCATCATCAGTAGCTCGCGACTATAATGTTGAATACCATATTGGTCGTTTCGTTCTTGGTTTGCTGTAGGTTGGAGGTTAGGTGCGGTTAGGCTTGAGTAGTATCTGGACTGCAGGCTATAGCACGTGCTTTAGCCTTCAGCCCAGACACTACTCCAGCCTAACCGCATCTAACCTCCAACCTACAGCAAACCAAGAACGAAACGATCAATATGGTAATCAACATTATAGTCGCGAGCTCCTGATGATGGACACAGTAGTGCCCGAAACATGTCGAGACTATAAGAAGTACAATAAAATAATAAGTGACATCTAGTTGGTTTTTATTCTTCAGTTATCCAATATTCTGTTTATTGGTTTACTTAATGTCATTTGCCAAATAGTCCATTTAGTTACAGGCTGACAAGAGACATTTTATAGCAGTGTGACTCAGGAGAAATTCTTTGTTTATTTTACGTCATTCACAAAATTCATCATTACACCCACTCACAAATATTAAACAAGGGGATTATGACAACATTGACACAAGTGTAGGCTGCCTGTCACATTTTACAGAAAGCCAGCCATGAATGGAATTTGTTCAACACGTAACCGTCCCATAAATCCAAAGCGCTCCGATATTACATACAACAAACAAATGGTTTAATAATACCGTAAAAATCCCACTACAACCTCAAATAATACTGAATGGAATTCCTTCCCCTAATTTTGGAATGAAACAAATGAAAGACCGCCTAATATTGAAACAATTGATGGTATTTTACGTCTTCAGTTTGTTGCATGTCTCATCTTAGGAGCGTGGTACGTACATTGAAAACTGTGATGTAATGAATAGTTAATCAGAATGTATCTTACGTATGTTTCTTTATCGGGTAGGAAATGAGAGCCAAGAGATACAATATATATATATATATATATATATATATATATAAACCGAAGGAAAAAAGTAAGAAAAGGAAATTCTCACTTACAAGAGGAGGAAAGAAATGTGGCTTCCATTAAATACGAGTCCCCTGAGGTACTGTTTTGTGAAACATATAGGCCTACTGCTTAATTCACGTTTCCTTCAAGGGCAATTTTCTTTTAGAATCGTATTGGATCTACTTTCTGGTGGGAGTAAACCTATGAAAACATTACAAAAGCCAAAGCTACATTTTCTCCTTAAAATCAAAGAAACAAACCGCACTATAGGGTCTATTATAAATATTTTGCAAGTATAAATTAGACCATCGCAAACGAGTTATGCCTCACGCGACGCAGCTTGGATACTTTTTATTTGTTTAGAAAAAGGAATTAGAATTAGTAACACTTGAGACATTCTTTAAATTTTTTTTAATCATAGCGGATTTTATGCATATATTGTCTCATCACTCCTTAAGCATTTTCAGTAAATGGGTAGTTAGATGTTTGCGTGCAATGGTTGTCAGTTTGCTTTAAAGTTTAGTCCGTATTACCTCCCTCTTTTCAAAATTACGAAGTAAATTTGATTGACATGTTCGTCATAAGATACGAAGATTTTAGTACACGCATGATTGTTCCGCTCCAGGTTTTAATGAGCAGTCTTCACCCTTCTTTCCACAATTTTTGGTTTCTTACTCTGCATCGCTTGGGGACCGCGATAGCACAGTGGTTAAGCTGTGCTATAAACCGGAAGGTCGCTGGTTCGATCCCAGCTGGTTTCATTGGAATTTTCCATTGACATAAAATCCTTCCGATCGCACTATGGCCCTGCGGTCAAAAAAATCAATCTCTGACAGAAATGAGTACCAGGAGTATTTCCTGGGGGTAAAGGCGGCCGGTGCTTAAGGCTGACAACCTACTACCATCATGTGCCGTTGTCACGAATTCTGGGAACCTTAGCTTCCTGGACCCCTCTGGGCCCCTTCAGGACTGTAAAGGGACTGCTTTACCTTTACCTTTTACTCTGCATCCCTTGCTTCAGGTTACCCGGATGTGGCACAAGGCAGGTAGGGCTACTTGATAAAATTAAGTCCAAGTATCAACTAATGAATCCTAGTTAAATATTTACTTTGTAAAGAACCACACATCAAAGAAGAGACACGCGTTAGCAAACATTCTGATGTGAAGCCATCTACAAACTAACAGCATATCGTTAGCTGTGTATCATACATCACAAACATTTCATGAACAAGAGTAACTCAAAGTCCAAGTTTTGCTACTAATGGCGATTTATATTTATTGCTTCTGATTACTATAATGCTCCATCTAAATGCAAAACAATTCAACACACCACGCCTTAAAATTTGACTTACTGTGTTTACTTGTGTTTCCGGAAGACAGAATCACATTATATTTTATTTGCATCTCATTCATGCGTATAATTCGGTTCGAATAGGCCTACCTGTGTTGTTATGCATAGCTGGTTTCAAGACGAAAAGGAATCTGATCTGAAGTTCAATGCAGTAGAACTTATTAGAAATTCTCCTCACATGAAACGTTTCACGGACCTCGGCACCAGAAACTTATTTAAATTTAATCTTCTATACGTCCTATTTATAGGTAAAATCGCGCGTGCATACCGGAAGCACAAGTTGCAAGCAAAATGCCAATATTTTTGCACCCGAACAATTTCATACTTAACTGCTTTGTTTAAGGACTTAAGCGGAATTTGAAATGAAACTGTAACGCTAAATTAGAAACATGTCAAAACGCACTGAATTCGGCACACATTGATGCACTATGACATTTACTTCTTTATTTAAAAATAAATGGAGAGAGTTGGTGGCAGATAGGTAACAATTGAAGGACATTGTTCGACAGGCCAAAGCCCACAGTGGGCTGTATGTAGTACCAATGGAAGAAGAAGTTGAAGAAGAAGAAGAAGAAGAAG
>Ga0123355_10016379_pt1 | contig 11680 bp, 10 predicted proteins | sample TergutEmb28metaG_3_FD_89872 | JGI IMG/M metagenome (GOLD analysis project Ga0123355, IMG submission 89872) | Embiratermes neotenicus P1 segment gut microbial communities from Petit-Saut dam, French Guiana - Emb289 P1 | ecosystem: Host-associated > Arthropoda: Insects > Digestive system > Gut ...
AAAAAGGTCATGGGCATGGTAATCGCCATGCTAACTGCCTGGAAAGTTTGAATGTTCTTAGCCTTTGTAGCAATAAACAATCCAAAGCCTGCAAACACCAAGCCAACGAATATCATCGCAAGCAAGGCGTACACAACGGTAAGTGGCGAGGTCACCCGTAAGCCAATGGCAAAGCCGACGACAAAAATAATCATCCCTTGTACAGCAGCAACAGTCGCAGATGATGCAAATTGCCCCACCGCAATAGTAAGTCGTGATACGGGTGATACCAAAACTTCCTTCATAAAGCCCGAGGTTATGTCGTCAATAGTTGAGCTGGATATACGCAATGCCGAGTCAAACACCATTGCAATAACAATACCTGCCAACATGAAAGAAACAGCATTTTCAATGTAGTCGTTACGGAAGATCTCTGCAAACACAAAAATGAAAAAGAAAGGAAATGCCAGATTAAAAATCAAGGCAGGCTTATTACGCCAGAAGGCCTTAAGATTTCGCTTCCACAAAGCATAAATGACCGCCATGACTAATCGCCCCCTTCCCTAATCTCACGACCCGTTATTTCAAGGAATACGTCATTGAGGGTACCCTTGCGAATTTCAATGTCAGTAATCTCGCCCTTACATTCCGCAAGAACATGGAGCAGCTTCGCATTATCGTCAACATCAATGCGATGGAATTTCTCCTTCGCCTCATAATGCATTCTCTGCTCATCTAATAAAGTCTCTAATAATATGGGGTTACTAGATGTCACATATGCCCTGTCCTTAGTGAACTGCTTCTTTAACTCAAAGGGAGTATCATGTGCAATGATTTGTCCGTGATCCATGATGGCCACTGAATCGCAGATCTCTGCCTCATCCATGTAGTGGGTTGTCAAAAACATAGTGATGTTTTTCTCTTCTTGTAGGCGGAGAATATATTCCCACACATGGGCACGCGTCTGAGGGTCTAGGCCTGTAGTGGGCTCATCCAAGAACAGAACCTTAGGATAATGAATGAGTCCACGGGCAATCTCTACACGACGCTTCATGCCTCCTGACAGTGCTGACACAGAGCGCTTGCGCCAATCTAATAGGTCAACTAGAGTCAGGACGAACTCTATGCGTTCTTCGACTTCTTCGCGCGGAACTGCGTAGAAAACACAGTGCATGCGCAAATTTTCCTCGACGGTCATCTTCATATCTAGTGTGCAATCTTGAAATACAATACCGATATGAGAGCGTACATCATTCTTCTGCGTTGCAACACTCTTTCCGTCAATGAAGAGCTCTCCTTCATATCCATCATAGATAGTGCACAGTGTATTAATTGTTGTTGACTTGCCCGCACCATTAGGGCCAAGGAAAGCAAAAATGCTGCCTTCTGCAACATCAAAGCTAATATCTTTTACGGCAGTAAAATCGCCGTATTTCTTTGTAAAATTCTTGACCTCAATAATAGGTCGTTTACTTGCAGCGGTCATGAATAACTAAAGCTCCTTATCTATTTCGCTAAAATGCAAATATGTATATTATCGAACAAATGATTGTATGTCAAGAAGAACTGTTTCTTCCTGCTTGAATCTTTACTGGGAAACTATCAGATTCGTACTTACTAAATAAAGAGGGTTACACAGAAATTACCTCTATGCCGTTTTGCTTAAGCAATTCTGCGAAAACACCATTACCTGACCTTAGTGAACCGTCAAAATTGCCGCTATAAATCTTTTCGTAGCCACAACTAGGACTCTTCGACTTCAGATAGGCCTTGGTAGCCTTGTGTTTTTGACAGCGACGAAGTCCTGCCTTTGCCCCTTTCACAAAGGTATCTGTGGCATCTTCGCCTTTTATGTTTACGATTTTTGCAGTTCCTGCAAGTACTTCTTTACCTGTCCCGTCCACGATTTCACAGGGAATTCGAGGTACGGACGCACCACCCAAAAGCTCAGGACACAAAGCGATATAGTCCAGGTCTTCGCTTTCTAGCTTCTGTATTAATTCGGCATTTAAACTATGTTCGCCATTATAGCGACACTTTTTGCCTGCGAGACATGCGCTTATAACTATCATTGCGACTTACTTAGGATAAGCTTATTGGCAGAAAGACCCATCTTTGTCTGCAGTGACAACTTCAAGTCATCCTCCCCCGCTTCAATTTTAATCTCTTCGCCAAAACGAATCCCTGCGGAATCAAAGTAAACTGCATACATGAAGATTTCCTCATTTGGCACCTTGAAACGTATGGTCTTATCATTGGCGATTTGGAATATCTGATGCGAGCCTTTTACCAATCCCTCAGAAAAGCCCAAGGCGTACTTTTTGACCCCTGTATATTCCGCAAGTTCACCCTGAGGAATATCGCGGACAACATAGTAGTCGAGCCATTTCCCTAAAAACTGTTTTTCGCGCTTAATGATTATGCTTCTCATATAAGTATTTTACCCGATAGTTGATATACAATAGTCAAGATACATTATCAAAGTACATTTACATAGTAGAAAGAGATTTTCAAATGAAATTTTGCACAAAGTGCGGCGTACAGCAAGACGTCGATAGTCAATTTTGCACTAACTGTGGTCAGGAAATGGAAGTTAGCAATCCAGTAAATGATACCCCTGCTCCGGGAATGCCTACTCCGCAACCTGAGACACAACAATTCTCTCAAGCTGCGGCACCAGCCACTACTGCAATGCCTCCTATGCCCCCTATGGAGCAGAAGACACCTATCTACAAGCTGTGGTGGGTATGGCTCTTGGGTGTATTCGGATTTCTCATGCTGTGCTGTATTTCTTCTGTCGTGATTGCATCACTTGCAGACACATCAGAAATAGATGAAATTATTGCAGAGATAGAGGCTGCGGTTGATGAGGCTGTTGAAGAACAAGAAACTGCAGTGGAAGATGCTCAGGATACTTCTGATGATGCGACATCTGATAGCGCAAGTGACGATACAGAAATGACCATGAGTCAACAGCAGGCAGTTAGATCAGCTGAAAACTATTTGGACTTTATGTCATTTTCACGAAGTGGGCTCATCGGGCAATTAGAATTTGAGGACTTCTCAACAGAAGATGCAACCTTTGCAGTTGACTACCTTGATATTGACTGGTACGAGCAAGCAATACAATCAGCTGAAGATTACCTTGATTTTACTGGCTTCTCTCGCCAAGGTCTCATAGACCAGCTAAAATTTGAAGGATTTACTGAAGAGCAGGCTATCCACGGAGTAGACGCTACCGGCCTATAGGTCACAACTTTACTTTAGAGAAGAGCTGGGAAGTACGCCATTGCTACGGATACTTTCCGGCTCTTTCAATTGCATAAGCTAAATCTGATTCTAGCGCAGGGCCTAATAATAATTGAGAGCTGTCATTAGACGCTGGAAGTTTACTTCCCTCGTACGTCCCATGATAAAAAATAAATCAATGAACCACCAGACAAGGCAACCACCGTAAGTAAGCAGCTTACCAATGCCAAGACCTATATCTCCAAGCATGAATCTATCCACGCCAAACTGACCCAAAAATAGAGAAACAATAAGTACTGTAGTGGGATCTTGTAATTTTGCACTGTATAACATAGCAATTCTGTCTTCGGGCAGTGCAATAAGTCGTTCCCGAATATAAGACATCTTATCAGCCTCAAAATATTTTGAGTTAGACAAGAGCCACATATCTACCTTGTTAGCATCCATAACGGTCTCCTCCTAAAACGGTAAGAAAGCATTATACATTAAGAAGTTGTGCCGAAAACGGGTCTAAAGCCAAAAAAGACCTGCGGAAACTGCAGTTCATAGACCTATCAGGTGGTGGAGGTGGTGGGAATCGAACCCACGTCCAGAATAGCATCCTATTAGGCATCTCCAAGCTCAGTCGTCAGATTAGTCTCGAAGTGCTAAGCTCTGTCGACCGGCTTTTGCACTTCATGGCTGTTTCATCTTAGCTGTAGGCAATACAGCCCACCAACTACAGAGCAGACCCTTAAAATGGCGTCAGTCTAAGTGTCAGGGTCTTACACTTAGAGGACGTCGCTAGCTAAATTAAGCTGCGAGTGCGTAATTATTTTCGCCAATTACAAAGGCTTGTACCCCTGTTTTACAAGGCGAGGAGACCTTGGCTTGCTTCCTAATAGCAACACTATTCTGTCGAAACCAGTCACCCCCAAAGTGTTTTATGTGCCCTAGGACACTCGCGATCCAGGAAGGTAGGTTCGGCTTTCAAGGTTCGAAATGAATAGTTAGTTTAACATAGGGAAAGGGGCACAATTAGATAAGAATCGAAGGATTCCAAACTGACATTGCCAGTTCGAAATTATCTAATCATGCCCCAACAGGTGAAGCACTAAGCTAATGGGGGGAAGCTTAGTACAGGGGTAGGAAAATAATTGCTAGGGCTAGCATGGCCAGTATCACCTCTACGAAACCTATGGATGGAGTTTTATTTATTGACTTCATAGTGTTCTTTACTAGTGTCTTCATGCCACTCATGCTCCTTCAGTCGAACTTTTGCCGAATCATTTCTGTACATTTGTACTCAAAGTACAATTGTTCGTTCTTTTAGTGTATACTAAATTATCCGAACAATTGTATTGTGTCAATAGATTTCAGAACATTTGTTTGAAATATTTCTAAAAATCATTTATAATCGAATCTATCGCTTATTTAGATTTCAGAACAAACTCAGGAGGACCCTATGTCTGACACCAGACCAGAATTAACAAAGCGCCAAAAAGTCGTATATGACTACATTCTCAAAACATATAAAGAAACAGGATACTTCCCTAGCGTTCGTGAAATCCGCGATGGTGTTGGTGTTAGCTCAACAGCCACTGTTCAATCTCACCTCATGAAGCTTGTTGAAAAGGGCTATATTGAACGTGCAGGCTCAAAATCACGTACGCTGCGTATCCTGCATGACATGGATCGCATACAACATAGTCCTGAATATGATATGGAAGAGGTTGTTCCTGTCCCTCTGGTTGGAGCAGTAGCTGCTGGCACTCCTATCTTGGCTGACGAAAATCGTGAAGATACTATTCCCTTGCCTGCCTCTATGGTTAAAGGTGAAAGCTTTATGTTGCGCGTCAAAGGTGACTCCATGATTCAGGCTGGAATCTTTGATGGCGATTTAGTTATCGTGCGCGTACAAAATACCGCAGAAAACGGGGATATTGTCGTTGCTCTGCTTGAAGACGAGGCCACGGTCAAGACCTTCTATAAAGAAAATGATGCTGTTCGTCTGCAGCCAGAAAATGATGCACTAGAGCCAATCATCACTCGTGACCTCACTATCGCAGGTAAAGTTATTGCACTGATAAGGTCTATCGCCTAGTCACTCTTCTTCGAATTTGAAAATCCCAGCTGTACTTAGGTGCATAGCTGGGATTTTTTGTGTCTTGGGACCGACCCACAGAGGTACTCAAGGCCTTCAGGGGCGAGAAGGCTTACAAAATCTGCTGTGAAGCCTACTTAGCTAAGTAAACGGATAGATTTTGTTACCCGACGCTGGAATCTGAGTGTTTAGATTGTTCCTGTGCAAAGGGATTGAATTGGCCTACCAAATCTTTAGGTACACGCAAGGTCATACGTGTACCTTCTGCTATATGAGACTCTTCAACAATGGTGGTGCGTGTATGAGCCAGCTGAACTAATTCTCCCCTTGTGAAGGGAATCAAGACGTCCATAAGGGTTGCACTCTTGGCTGCATAACGCTCAATTGCTAAAAGCAGCTCTTCTAAGCCTTGTTTCTTGTGAGCCGAAATCATTTCACAACCTGGATAAAGCTCCTTGAAGCGTTCGAGTCTCTGCTCACCTTCTTCGCAGACATTGTCAATTTTGTTAAATACCAAGAGCGTTGGCTTGTCGATTGCACCTATTTCACGCAGTACTTCTTCTACTGCAGTTATCTGACCTTCCGCATTGTCAGAGGAAGCATCCACCACATGCAACAACATGTCTGCCTGATTGACCTCCTCTAATGTTGACTTGAAGGCATCAACTAAGCCATGTGGTAGCTTGTTAATAAATCCAACGGTATCTGTCAGAGTAATCTCGCGCCCACTTGTAAGTGCTAGATTGCGGGTAGTTGAGTCTAAAGTTGCAAACAGCTTGTCGTAGGCCAACACGTTTGCATCCGTTAGGGCATTAAGTAAAGTAGATTTACCAGCATTGGTATAACCCACTAGCGACACCTTAAAGATGCCTGATGCCATACGCTTGCTTCGCTGTGTCTCACGCTCTACAGCTACGCGTTTGATTTCGCGCTTTAAGTCTGACATGCGCTTACCGAGTAGTCTGCGGTCAGCCTCTAACTGACTCTCACCCATACCAAAGCGTGCGCCTACCCCACCACCAAGTTTTTCGGCTTCAAGGTGGCTCCACTTGCCTCGTAGTCTGGGCATTTCGTACTGAACCGTTGCAAGTTCTACCTGCAACTTACCTTCACGTGTCGTAGCATGCGAAGCAAAGATATCTAAAATCAGAGCAGTACGATCCATCACTTGAACGCGGTCCTCTTCTAGGGCATCCTCTTCAGAAAGATCGTTCTGCAAGTTTACCTGTTGGCGTGGCGATAACTCATCGTCAAATATAAGCAACTGAACTTCATGAGCCTCTAGCAAAGTCTTCAATTCCTTAACTTTGCCACTACCAATAAAGCTGCGTGTGTCAGGCAAAGCTAGCCTTTGGGTAAGACGGCAGACAACGTCAACGTCTGCCGTCGAAGCCAGGCGCTCTAGCTCATCTAGTGAACTATCAATATCCCAGCTCGACAGGGCATTCTTCTCAGAGGTAATATCAAGCCCAACCAGAATGGCTCGCGCATTTTTCTTAGTAATCTCTTCCATAGGTACTAAACTCCTATAAAGGGGCACACCGAATAAGTACTCCTCTTAGTTTTTGCAGTAGCACACCTAAGTGCTCCAGACGTTCAAGGTTCGTGTTTACTTATGAAGAATAAAGCGGAGCGTACTGGAGCTACGTGAGCATTTATTCTTCATAAGTAAGTGCGGAAATTGGATGTCTGATGTAATTAGGCTAGCTTTTTCATTCGCTCAAAGGCTTCTACGATTCTATCGTCTTCGCAGGCCAGTGAGATACGGAAGTAACCTTCCCCATCTTCTGGGCCATAGGCACTGCCTGGAGCAACTATTACATGAGCCTCCGTTAGTATCTTTGTGACATACTCCGCAGATGTATAACCATCAGGAACTTTAACCCACATAAAGATAGTGCTGCGCGGATAGTGATATTCCAGACCCATTTCGTCTAAAGCAGTCATAGCAATGTTGCGACGACGCTCATAAAGGTCTGACATCTTTTTAACCTCGTCTTGCGGACCAGTAAAGGCAAGAGCTGCAGCTTCTTGTACTGCAGTAAAGATACCAGAGTCTACATTAGACTTCACAATACCCAAAGTTCTAATCGCATCAGCATTACCCACTGCGAAAGCAGCACGCCAACCTGTCATATTGTATGACTTAGAGGCAGAGAGAATCTCTATGCAGCAATCCATAGCACCAGGACGCTCAAGGATGCTCGGTGGCACGTAGCCATCATAAGCAATGTCGCAGTAAGCGTTATCATGAACCAGTAGCAGGTTATGCTTTTTCGCAAAGGCAATAGCCTTATCGAAATATTCAGGAGTCGCAACCGCTGATGTCGGGTTATTGGGATAGCTCAAAATCATCATCTGAGCCTTTTCCAGCACCTCAGCAGGAGTCGCCTCGAAGTCTGCTAGAAAATCATTTTCTTCTGACATCGGCATCCACCATGACAGTGAATCGTTCAAGATTCCACCACCGTCATACACAGGATAGCCAACACCAGGAATCAAGGTGTACGCACCTGGGTCAACAAATGCTGGGAACAGGTTTGCAATCCCCTCTTTCGAGCCAATCAAGGCCAATACCTCAGTCACAGGGTCAGCCTTCACATCAAAGCGGGTCTGCATAAACTCAGCGCAAGCTGTGCGATATGCCAAAGAACCCTCATATGAAGGGTACTGATGGTTCGCTGGGCGCTGCACTGCCTCAATCATCTCATCAATAACATGCTGAAACGTTGGCTTATCAGGGTCACCAATGCCCAAGGAGATCACATCATGGCCTTCTGCAAGAAGTGCTGCCTTTTGGCGGTCAATCTCTGCAAAAAGATACGGAGGCAAGTTGTCCAAACGTTTAGCTGCAAATTTTTGTGTCATGAAAATCCCTTCATTCAAATTCCTTATATTGCTTGGGTTTTAGATATGATTTTTACCACTGTTTCATTGTAGCGCAAGTTTATAGAAAAATTTCATTAGCACACGTTCCATTACCAGATGGAAACAAGGACAAAGCGATGAAATTATCCTGTGGATTTATTTTCTTGATGCATTTTTAGTAGCAGACCTAGATACATAAAAAGCGACGGAACAATCGTTGCTGCTAGAACAATTTGAGGCATGTATGCATCAGTGAAAGCTGCACTGGCTGGAATCATGACCAGCAAATTTACCAAATAAATTGATGAAAGATTAAGTATCGCAAGAGCGCTAAGATTCTCTGATCCTGGCACATACCACCCTGCCATCAAGGTAATAGTAAATAATATCGCCAATATCAGCGAGGGCAACAACACTGAGAGCGGATTCAGCCTAGGCAGCACAATTAGGTACTTACGCCCCAATAGAACATACCCAATCAGAGCCAAAGGAAAGAAGATGGCTATAATCGACAGGAGCACCAGAGGAAGCATGGCTACCCAGATAGCAAAAGAGCGCAAGATATTTGCAATGAATATATCTTGAAAGCTGTTTTGCTTGGAACTGAGCAGCTTCATCTACATATCAAATCTTTAACAGGGGTTATCGCAGGGGGTGCAGTCTAGGTCGATAACGCCTGTGAACACTATTTCTGCAGGGCCTGTTTTAAATACTCGGTTTTCTGGAGTTATCTCTATAGTCAGCGGGCCGCCCAATAGATCTAGCACTACCTTATCGTCACACAGTCCTTTTTGATAGGCTGCTACTGCAGTTGCACAAGCTCCTGTGCCGCAAGCTAAGGTTTCTCCTGCCCCACGTTCCCATACGCGCATACGAATACGATCCCTGCTCTCAACGATTGCGTACTCCACGTTGGTTTTATGAGGAAACACTGAATCAGTCTCAATAGTTGGACCTTCAGTACTTACAGGTGCTGTACCGAACTCCTTTGGCAAATCCTCTACAAAAGTTACGGCATGAGGGTTGCCCATTGAAATGCGAGAGTAGGTGCGTCCATTTAACTGCACGTCACTATCAATTTCTGCGATTCCCATGTTTACACGCGCTCCTAAGAACTGTCCGCCTTCATCTAGTTCTAATCCAATGGATTTGACTCCAGCTAGCGTCTCTATGCGCAATTCTCCGTAACTGAGTTCTGTGCCTGAATCATCGGCATTAACAAGGGGCCATAGATCCCTTTCAAAGACATAACGCGCTACGCAGCGCACAGCATTTCCACACATCTCTGCAACGCTACCATCTGAATTGTAAAAATCCCAGCGGATATCTGCAACATCTTGGTCTAAGGCAGTGCGCAGGTTAAATACGCCATCTGCACCAATACCAAATCTACGGTCGCACAGGCTAAGTGCAATCTCTGGAGTTAACTTAACGCAGCTGTCTCCACTCTGCTTTGCCATATCGTCAAACAAGATAAAATCATTGCCTAGTCCCTGCAATTTGGTAAATGTGCGTCTCATCAACTTCCCTTTTCCTAATTAGATTTTGCTTAACAGGTTTTTACCATTATAGTCTTCGACCAATCCCTGTATCTGTTCAAGCACTTCAGGAGTGGTCATATTGTCATTTTCTATCCACTGTATACGCGGGTCACCGCGAAACCAAGATAGTTGCCGTTTCGCATAGCGGCGAGTTGCTTGCTTAATCGCTGCTACCGCAGTTTCTAGGTCTTCGCTGCCCTCTAACACGGGCACAAGCTCCTTATAGCCTATTGCCTGTTGTGCCGTCAAAGCATCACGATAACCTTCCTGGAGGAGTCTGTCCACTTCCTGCAGCAGGCCTTGCTGCATCATGTCATCTACACGCTGATTTATGCGCTGGTAGAGCAGTTCCCGCTCGCAGTTTAGGCCTATCCAAAGGGTTGGGTAATAGCTGTTGCGCTTCTTGAATTCCTGCTTGATGTCAGCGTAACTATCCCCTGCCTCCCAAAGTTCTAAGGCACGAATGGTGCGTCTGGCATTGTTGGGATGGATTTCTCTGGCTGCTCTTGAATCACGAGTGACCAGCAGGTCGTGCAGTCTCTGCGCTCCGATTTCTTCTAGCAGATGTTCATACTCTTGTCTTAGCCTAGCGTGCTTTTGCTGTTCTTCTTCATCCAGACCTGCAAAATCGAAGTCATCTAACAGTGCGCGCAAATAGAGTCCTGTTCCTCCGCAGATAATGGGTGGCTGACCATTACGCACACTTACAGATTCTTCAATCACGCTACGTCCATACGACTGATATTCTGCAGCAGAATATGAAGAGGAAGGCTTGACTAAATCAAGACCAAAATGCAAGACAAGACGCTTAGCTTGCGGGACTTTCGCTGTACCGATATCCATACCCTGATAAATCTGCATTGAGTCTGCAGATAATACATCTGCGCCTAAGTGCAGGGCTAGTTCTTGGGCAACATTTGACTTGCCTACACCCGTCGGTCCAACAATGGCAATTATCGCCCTATCCTTGACGACATCCCTTGCGACTGTAGGTTCAGACATCACAAGCAATCAAACCTCTACATCTAGCAATTCTCCGCGTAAAAACCAAGTGCTTGCTTCTGTCACCTTTGCAGAAACTATTTGTCCAGCAAAATCATTGATATCTGCATCCTCTGGTAAAGGAATGTGCATTACTTTTGCACCAAAGGTTCTACCTGCAAGCATACTTGAATCACGCTTCGATGTGCCTTCGATAAGCACTTCCTGTGTGCTGCCTACCAGGCGCTCATTGCAGCTTCGAGCACTGGCCTGGACACACTCTACTAAACGCTCGAAGCGCTTTTGTGCAATATCTGCCGGTACTTCACCCTCCATAGTTGCTGCAGGAGTTCCTTCGCGCTTTGAGTAAAGAAAGGTAAACATCTGGTCATAGACGACCTCTTCTGCTAAAGCCAAAGTATCCTCAAAGTCTGCTTCACTCTCTCCAGGGAAGCCCACAATCATATCTGTTGACAGAGCGATGTTGGGAATGGCAGCACGCAGACGCATGACTAAGTCCAGATATTCTTCACGCGTATAGCAGCGACTCATGTCATCAAGCACCTTATTCGAACCTGATTGCACAGGCAGGTGCAGGTGATGCAAAATATTGGGAGTGTTTGCCATAACTTCAATAGTCTCTTGCGACAAATCTTTAGGGTGGCTGGTTGCAAAGCCCAAGCGCTTTATGTCTGTCGCAGCAACGGCTTTTAAGACTTCTGCAAAAAGCGGTTCACCATCTTTAGAAGCCTCAAGATCGCGACCATAGCTGTTCACATTTTGTCCCAAGAGGGTGATTTCTAGAACACCGTCTGCTACTAAAGCTTCTGCCTGTGCCACCACATCTTCTAAGGGGCGTGAAATCTCTCGTCCACGCACGTAAGGCACGATGCAGTAAGTGCAGAAATTATCACAGCCCTGAGTAATGGGTAGCCACGCATGCCAAGCATGCTCTCTTGAAGCGGGCAGGTCAGCCGCA
>Ga0123355_10016380_pt1 | contig 11679 bp, 10 predicted proteins | sample TergutEmb28metaG_3_FD_89872 | JGI IMG/M metagenome (GOLD analysis project Ga0123355, IMG submission 89872) | Embiratermes neotenicus P1 segment gut microbial communities from Petit-Saut dam, French Guiana - Emb289 P1 | ecosystem: Host-associated > Arthropoda: Insects > Digestive system > Gut ...
AGACACCACCTACGTACAAAATGATGGACTAGCCATGGGAGCACCTACATCTTCAATATTGTCCGAGGTCTACTTACAACACCTAGAAAACACCACAATCCCCCAACTCCTTGAAAAACACTCCGTCAAAGGGTACTTTAGGTACGTAGACGACATTCTCCTAACATACGCAGACGACAGAAACGATGACATACAAAACCTACTAAAAGAATTCAACAACCTGTCCCCCAAGTTAAAATTCACTATCGAAGAAGAACAGGACAACCACATCCACTTCCTAGATATCACCATTACTAAGAACCCTAAAGGCCTATCCTTTGGCATTTACAGGAAACCCACCACAACCGACATAATCCCCAAGGACTCATGCCACCCCATTGAACACAAAACAGTGGTGATCAGATACTACCGCAACAGACTAGAGACGTACAAAATAACCCCAAAAAACAAGGAAAAAGAAAAAGAAATCATCGAGCAGATCTTTGTCAACAACAAATACGACCCCCACCTATTAACAATAGAACCAAAGAAGAAAAAACATGACCACAGCACACAACCCCAGAAACAAAGATTGGCAAATTTCATGTATGCAGGCAAAGAAACCAGATTCATCACGAAACTTTTCAAACACACTAACGTAAAAGTCACTTTCTCCACCAACAACACAATCAGCAGACACTTAACCTGTGAACAAAAAACCCCTCAACCTACATACGAAAAATGCGGAGTATACCAGCTAACCTGCCCAGACTGCAAGATGATGTACACAGGACAGACTGGAAGATCGTTCAAAACCAGGTTTAAGGAACACATGAGGGATTTCAAATATAACAACAGGAAATCAAAGTTCGCCCAATAGCTGCTAGATGAAGGGCATGCCATAGATAACATGGATGACATAATGAAGGTAATCCACATCACGGGAAAAGGGAGAATGCTAAACACCTTAGAAAGCTTCCACATATATAAAGAGACAAAGGCCGGAAACCAAATAAACGACAGGCTGACGACCAAGGATAACAAAATATTCGAAGCCACATTACAGCACGGACCCCAGTAGAAAGATTCATAGCACCACGTTCTGCAAAACACCCCCATACAGAGCTCAGTCGTGCATAGGCATCCACCCGGGCAAGGAGGAGGACACAAACAAAAGAAACAGGAAGCGGACACGAATCAATGCCAGCCAGTGGACCCCAATAAAAACCTCGAAAACTGTGAGTAACATCCAAAAATCCAGTAAACTTACACGCCAAAACAAGCACAGCGGTTCGTAAATGGTGCTAATGAATTAAAATAATTTTACAGAATTGACTCGAACATGAGACTGGAAACCAGCAGAAACACAAAAATAGCAGCAAAGAGGATAGCACACACAATACAATACCCCCCACTGGAGGCAACCCAGCTATAAGGACCACCCACATTCACCTCGGCCACAACTATGAAATAATTATAATTTTACGTACTGACAGTACTAATAAATTGTGTTCCATCCTTCTTAATTTCACTTGTAATGCATAAGGGATCCCTAATGCAAATAAAAAACAATATGCCAAAAAAAGTGATGTAAAGATAGGTTCCTAAGCTTGACCTGAAGATGACCTCCAAGGGTCGAAACATGTTGTAGTAATTTTAACCTACATAATTATAGTTGTGTTGACAGAAAATTGTATGTTATTTATAATAAACTTAATGATTTTCACACAACGGAATGAATTCTGTTAGTAGAATTACATGTTTGTTCATTAGAAAAATAGGCATTAATTTTGCTTGGATCTTCCTGTTGTACCATAATCTTCTTTGGTAAATGGAAATTGTCTTATATCAACACATGCTATTTTCTGTTTCACCTTGTAATGTGTGTTAACTTTTTTTCTGTCTCAGTGTTGAACTTACATGCTATTAGCCCAGAGTTTTGCTTAAGATCTTATTAACTTATGCAAAAGAGATATTACGGTGGATAAGCCCATGGGTTCCCAAATTAACAATGTTTATTGATACTGCAGTTCAGAGAATTACATGATTTGGTAATTGAGAAAGGATTTTGTCAAGAATTTAGAGGATTGTTCACAACAAATCACACTGCACATATATATGAAATTGATACTCTGGGCCCATTGCCCTATTCACATTTTTTCACTTCTTTTCCTCCTGTTGTTCACAGCACTGGTCATTTATTTGCTAATTCACAGCTGTCCACTGTTGACACTTCCTTAGTGGCTCTGACACAGGTCTTGATCACAGTACTACACCCCATCACTCACACAACACTACACAATTCCACAGCCACAGTCATCCCTTTGCTGCGTCATTCAACTCCACTGATGCTAGGTCCCCCCCCCTCTATCTCTCTCTCTTTCTCACACACACACCAAGCGCGCGCGTGTACGCACGGTTAGCTTCGCCACAACTAACTCTCCTCAGACTGGTCAGTTGCCTTATATGCCATGTTTCGCAGTTCTCAAATAAACTACTCCTTTTCAGCTGGCCCATTCTAGAACATCGTGAAAGGGTCTGTCTGCCTGCCTGTCATACCAGAGGGGTTTAGCATAGACGCATGCATGGTTGTCTGACATCAGAGGCTTCATGGGTCACCATGGTACTAGGTGTTGCTTCATTCCGCTACAATATATTAGGGTTTAGATTCACTTCTGCAGATCTATCTGTTGACCACTTCATTGTTTGAACATTTTCATATTTTACTTTACTGACAAAACCCCACTTTATATTATTTCATGACGTACCAAGAATTTGCCTCGTTATGTTTTGTTTTTATTTTCCAGTTCTGCATCTTCTAGTTGACAGTCCGAAAACATGAACATGTTGGGCCATTCTGAATTTTGTTCTTTACATATTTTGTATGATATTTGGGATGTTTGACAGGTTTAGTGCAGAAGAGATTCACTTTTCTGCAAAGAGTATTAGACAAGTGATTGGTATATATTAGTGTTCCTGTTGATAAACATTTTTTATGTCACAGTAGACTAAACAAGGGGAAACTTTATTCTCACTGCTTTGTAATTTTGTCTGCACTATGCCTACATTACAGTTCAAGTACATCAGGATGGGCTGGAAGTGAATGGCTTATATATGGTTGTTATATTGATGTTGGTCTGTGATGAACGTAAATGACATGAAGACTAGCTTAACAGATTTCTTTAAGACAAGCAAAGAATGTGGTATAGAGCTCAATGGAGGTGGAATTAAGTATAGGAACATTATGTGAAATCAAACTCAATAATAGTGTCATAATATGTATAACTGTAAGTCATCATGAGAGTGTATCCAGATTTAAGTATCTGGGAACATCAACATGTACATATGCAATTTCTGGTGGGATTTTGAGAAGAATGAAATGCGAAATTGTTGTTACTCTTTAGTTAAAAGTTAAAAGGTATCATACTATATACTCATGTTTCTGTGCAGAATGGTGATCAGAATACAGAAGGCAGTTATTTTATCACTTATGTTGGTGGGTGTGAAACTTTCCTTCTTTCTTTGAGGACAGAGCATAGATTGCAGGTGTTACCTGAGCAGTGTGTGTTCTTACATAATGGGAAACTTTATAAATTTTAGAAGTGACCTTGTGTTGTATCAGTGGCTTCGGTGGGTTGGCCAGGTAGTTATGATGGGTAAAACTGAGGCATATAGAATTTTGGAGAGTAAACCCTTTGGAAATTCCACTTGGCATTTGAGAAGGTGATTGAAAGATAGTATTAATCTGCATTGCCAATAGGAAAACACCCCCTAGAAATTCATTTTACATATTCAGACAAGGAAATGTACTGTTTTTCTATGGCTTGCTGCATAACCTCAGCTGAAGGTTAAGAAGGGTTTTTGGGAGACAGGTTACAAGAATTGGAGGTGGATAAACTAGTTGGGTTTTTGTATCATGGCAGGCAGTGTAGGGCCTTTGAATGATGCTACCACAGTGTTAGTTTATGGAAAATTGTTTTATTTCAGGTTGCTCATGTCAAGTGAAGAGCTTAGATTGTTTGACAAAGTACGGGTGTACCTTGATGAGGATTATTCTTCTGCTGAAAACTTTACTGTAGGTATAAATTATCACAGTGTTTCTATTCAACCTCCCTTTGTGTGTATGTGTGTGTGTGTGTGTGTGTGTGCACACACAAGTGTCTGGGGACATGTGCATGCATGCATTGGAGTGTGTCCTTACCTTCTACGGAAGCATCGTCCATCGTGCTGCTGTTACATGTCAAGTTGAAAATGACTGCTAGAAAGATGATCAGAAAGTGATTGTGATATGTTGATGGTAACCTGTCTGGTTACTTCCATTATTTTGCAGGTTCTGGCATGGCGATGATGATGATGATGATGATAATTAGAAAGTGTACAGTGCAATTATAATTCATTAATAGTTATAAATTGTAATAATTGTTATAGTTACAGATGTCGAGCATCACATAATGACGTCTGTAATGAACTGAAACTGAACCAAAGGAATATGTGTAGCCATATAGAATATGGGGTTAATGGCTAGCAGTCAGAGACAAATTTGAATTACTTTGATAGCTTATGTAAGCAGTTTGTAATGTTCGTGCTGTCTGTCTTTCTCTCTGAGTGAGTTATTTGATGACACTGTCAGCTTTGGTGACTGTAGTGTCAAATGATATGGTGATTGATGGTTGGTGAACTGGAAAGGATGGTGAATGAAGAGGAGGTGATTTTGAAGTAGTCTCCCAGAATTTTCCTGGAGGGACTGGGAAAAACATAAAAACCTGAGGATAGCTGGTGTTTAGGCCAGGGTTTGAACCAGGCCCCTGCTGCATACAAGTTTAGTGTTACCAATGTTCCAACTATTATGACTGAACTTCTTGCAAAACCCATGTGGGCTTACACAGTGGCAAATTTCAGGAATGGGCATGTCAGTGAAGGTCATGAAGTTAAATTTGTAAGAAGTCATCCTGTTGTGTAAAGATTCAATATAACCACTTTTTATTATGTGAGTCAGTCAACACAACCATATAAATTAATAGCATAGGTTACAGTGACATGTTTTGACTTATAAAGTCATCATCAGGCTAAGCTAAGAACCATGGAGTTTTTTTACAATGTGGCTGTGTGCATTTGGGATCCCAGATGGCTTACAACATGTGTTGTGATTGGCAACATGTATATACTGATCATTAAGTAATGTACTATGCATCTATGTTTAGAATTAGGGGTTGTAAGCATGTAATGTGTATTGGTGTGTTACTTTAGGTTGTGGTTTCCTGATTAGATTCCTGGTTACTCTATTCATTGTGGTTGTATTAGTAGCTGGTTCCTTCTGTATTTAGATTTCTTCAGGGTGGGCATGTTCGCTTGTTCCTTTTTATGGTCTGCTACTGTTTTCTTGCGTGCATGGACACACTTGAATGCTTCCACATTTAAAAAGAAACTAAGGCCGGCAACCAAATCAGTGACATACTAACGGCCAAAGAAAATGCAGTATTTGAAACCACAATACAAGAAAACTCTTACAAGGGGCGCTCGGCTCCATTGCAGCAGAGCAACTAGAAGAAATCAGTTGTGGGAAGCCATTCACCCCTGCAGGAAGTGAAAGTTACACAAGGACAGAAGCCCGTTCACTACTGCTAGAAAAAAGCCAGCAACCACTACACAAATAAGAAAAAAACTGTAAGTAACGAAACTTTATACAACTACGCATGCTACAGTGCTCATAATTAGTGCATCAAGACATAAAAAATCTGATTCTGCAATTACAGAACTAGACAGGACGCAAGAAAACAGTAGCAGACCATAAAGAGGAACAAGCAGAACCACCCACCCACCCACCCCCTGAAGAAATCTAAATACAGAAGGAACCAGCTACTAATACAACCACAACGAACAGAGTAACCAGGAATCTAATCAGGGAACCACAACCTAAAGTAACACACCAACACACATTACATGCTTAGAACTCCTAATTCTAGACGTAGGTGCATAGTACATTACTTACTGATCAGTGTATATACATGTTGCCAATTGCAACACACGTTGTAAGCCATCTGGGATCTCAAATGCGCACGTCCACATTTTAAAAAACTCCATGGTTCTTAGCTTAGCCTGTTGATGACTTTACAATCGAAACATGTTGCTGTAACCAGTGCTATTAATTTATATGGTTGTGTTCACTGAATCACGTAGTAAGAAGTGGTTATCATGAAGTTAAAACCACACTCACACAGTTTTGCTGTTTACTTCATGTTTCACTTAGTGTTAAGAAGAATGTATTTTCAGTTTTTCATTATCGAGTATTCCACAGTTGCTTTGGTGCTCCTACAGCTTGGCACCATGGGTGACTGTCTGGCTTACAATTAAAGCCAACCTTGTTCAAAGTCCTAATTACAAAACTCACTGAAGAGCTTTACTTCCTTGGATCATGTCAAAGGGAGTGTGTTCTGTATGTTTTTACGGTATGGGCAGTTGATTGTGTTTACTGCTTACTGTAATAATGTAACTACTGGAACACGTAGTAGGTGTAATTGAAAGGGACATATGGTGACTGAGGAATTGTTATATAAAAGTATATTTAGAAATATTATTACAGACAGCTGGTCCGAGTGGCCATGTTGTCTAAGGTGTGGGTCTGTGCTTTTTGCTTGGTGGGAGTGTGTCCTGCCAGAGGCATGGATTCTTTTACTCTTATGAATGTTGTATGTTGTCAGGTAGAGGTTTCAGCAATGGGCTGGCCACTCATCCAGTGCAGTCCTACTGAGTGTGGTGTGTCTGAGTGTGATTGTGAGGCCACGATACGAGGTGCTACCCAAAATTTCCGAGAATTTGAATATACTGTGCAAACCATTAGCACTACGAAGCACAGCTAGGGGCCTCTTGCTATATCTCTCAACTGTTAGTCAGCCAACTTGCTTCTTTATAAGTGCACATGTTTCTGAGTTTTGGCTGTTTTCTTTACACCGTTTTCTTGTATGTCTGCTAATATCGAAATGGCGGATGTTAAGGAGCAAAGAATTTGCATTAAATTTTACTTCAGGCTCAACAAAACTGCAGCTGAAACCCACCGAATGCTAAAGGAGGCCTTTGGTGAGCAAACTTTAAGCCAAGCAAGAACATTTGAGTGGTTTAAGCATTTCAAAGATGGCTGGGAATCTGTGGAAGATCATAAATATTCTGGTCGACTGTCCACATGCACATCTTCGGCAATGATTGCGAAAGTGCGTGAAGTTATCCTAGAAGACAGAAGACAGACTATCCACGATGTTTGTAATGGTGTTGGACTGTCATACTGCTCATGTCAATGCATTCTAGCGGATGAACTAACATGAGATGAATTGCAGCAAAGTTTGTTCCTCGTCTCTTGAACAATGACCACCGAGACCATCGGGATCAGGTGTGCACCGAGCTGCAAAAAGCAGTTAGACATGATCCTAACTTCCTGTCCAGGGTCATAACTGGTGACAAATCATGGCTGTACAATTATGACCCGGAAACAAAGCAGCAGTCTTCGCAATGGAAGACGCCATCCTCTCTGCAACCGAAAAAAGTGCGTCAAGTTCACAGCAATATCAAGTCAATGCTGACCATTTTTTTTTAAATTTGAGGAATTGTGCATAAGGAGTTTGTTCCACCTGGTCAGACTGTCAGTGAGAATTTTTTACTGCGAGGTTTTGAGATGACTGAGGGAAAATGTGGGGCATGAACAGCCTGAGATGTGGAAGAACGGAGACTGGTTGTTGCACCATGACGATGTGCCTGAACACACCTCACTTGTTGTGAGGAAATTCCTGACAAAATATAACATGACCACTGTTCCCCACCCTGCCTACTCACCTGACCTGGCCCCCTGCAATTTCTGCGTGTTCCCTAAAATGAAACTCCGGTTGAAAGGGCAGCATTTTGTATACATTGAGGAGATCCAAGCAGAATCGGAACAGGTACTAAACACGCTATGTCGGCAGACTTCAATGAGTGCTTCCAAAAATGGCAAAATTACTGGGATCGTTGTATACAAGCCAAGGTGACTACTTCGAAGGTGATGGTGGGAATTAGGACTTAAAGTAAGTATTTGTGTTATTACAAGCAGATTCTCAGAAATTTTGGGTAGCTCCTCGTACTGAGGAGACGCTGGCCCACTAGGGGCTGTTGTGCCATGGAATTACAGACATGGATATCATAATTTTAAATCTGGTAATCCTGTCAGTGCATTCAAAAACGTCTAAAGAAAGTGGATGTAGATGAATGTTTTTGTACACTTTCCTTGTTTTGTAGCCTATGATATATTTCTAATTCATTGTAGGCCTGCATCAGGATAAAAGTGCTTGTTTTGTCCATTAGGAAACTTCCACAATACAATCATGAAGGAATTTTTGTATTATGTATTCTTTCTCTGTATTTTCAGGCGTTAGGGAATTTCTACTTTATACATGAATCTCTATCAGAAGTACTGATATGGGACTTTTCAGGTAAGTGGTATGCAGCATTATCAAGAATAAAATTTGTAATGAACTAAAAGTTTATATTAACTCATACCATTGGTTTATTGTGCTTCTAAATTGCAGCAATGTGTTTTGTACCTGCCAAAGGAAAAGAAGTTCATTCTGGGAATATTGAAGCTGTCAGCACGAAGGAAAAGGCGAAGTTCCCTCAAGACTTCTTCCCAGAGGTGAGATTGCACTGCAACAGATATTTCAGTGTATAAATCTTTCATTTATGTTCCAGTACCTTCTAAATGTTAACTAATACTTTGCACTACTAAATTTATAATTCCTCTTCCCATATGATATTTCTCAACTTATTTACCAAGCTTGTATCCGTAGAAGAAAGCATGCTACAGAAGCTAATACTCCTTATATATTTACTTACTGCATGGAGCAGAGTCCTTCTTTAAAAGATAACTGGTTCTCAGCTAGTGAAGAAATTCCCTGCATTTTATGAAACCGAAAGGTTCATTACCACATTTATGAGAGCCCACCACCTGTCCATACCCTGAGCCAGATCAATCCAGTCCATGCCCCCCATCCCAATTCCTGAAGATCCATCTTAATATTTTCCTCCTATACACCTGGGTCTTCCAAGTGGTCGCTTTCCCTCATGTTTCCCTACCAAACCCCTGTATACACCTCTCCTCTGCACCATATGTGCTACATGCCCAGCCTAGCTCCTCGATTTAATCACCTGAACAATATTGGATGAGGCATACAGATCAATAAGCTCCTCACTATTTAATTTTCTCCACTACCCTGTTACCTCATCCCTCTTAGGGCCAAATATTCTCCTCGGTACCCTGTTCTCAAACATCCTCAACCTACATTCATCCCTCAGTTTGAGCAACAGAGTTTCACACCCAAACAAAACAGCAGTCGAAATTATCGTTCTGTATACTGGAATCTTTATATTTTTGGATAGCAAACAGGAAGACAAAAGGTTCTGCATCAAATGATAGCAAACATTCCCAAACCTCAGTCTGCTCTTAATTTCTTCCTGAATTTAATTTTGATTTGTCTGGGTTGTTCCCAATTGTTTGAAATGTTCCACCCTTCCAAAGGAACTGTTACACTGGTCAACAGTCAGAATGCTTCGGAAGTTAAATTAGCAAGTCATTGCCAGTTTTTGGGCGCTGAGCACGAATATGACAGTTAAAATTGTTAATTGCAGTACTTTAGAAGATATGTGGTGGGTCCCAATTTGTACATTTTTTACTTTTAGTAGCTTTAAACAATGATCAGGCAACCCTTAGTGTGACGTGGGTGACACAGCATCCAGGCATTACATTAGCCTACTTGCTGTTCATCATAAGGGTGAATCAGTGGATGAGGCATTAAGCACCCAGACAGTGAAACAATCAACTTGTTACATTCATTTCCTTGCAGGGAGCTGCATCGTGCACACCAGGGTTACTCATGTCAGAAAGCCTTCTTTTGCACTGTAAAGTCTTTGTAAATGACCTGAGTGTGTCATACAGTTGTTTCTTGGCCGAACCTCCACAAGAATATAGCAGAATTGTGTGAAAAGTGCCGATAATTTGTGTTATGTTGGTGGGGAGGTGACTTTTTTTAATCACAAAGGTATGCCATAACTCCGTTAATCAGGAAAATCTACCATCTTTATTTTGGCTGCCAGACTGGGGTCCAGGACAGGGGCTGGGACCAATGTATGTGTTGCAGTATGTGTGCAGTAAACCTTTGAAGCTGAGTCACAAAAGGCTTTGAATGCCTTTTGCTCTACCATTGGTGTAACAAGAGCAGATGGAAGATACCCCTGTTGACTGTAACAGTGTTCATCTTCTAGTAACAGCCTTGAATATTAACTATAATCTTGAGTGGTGTAGACTCTTTTTAGACTCATTGATGTTAACCCTTTGCCACTCCTATTTAAAATCCTATTGCATGGGCAGAAAGACCACGTTTTTTTCAGCGGGCATTTAAATTTACATACTACACCAGAAACAGGTCTCCCCTCCGTGAAAAAAAAATCATAACAATTAAACTAAAAAAGACAGAATGTTAACGCTTTTTTCATCTTATTCATAATAAATTTATGCATGTAATAACCAATCGCCTAATTTTGCACCTCCACATTTCACTGCTCGTGGTATTCCAAAAAACACCCCACATAGCACAATGGAAGGTCACACTGCTTAAATTTATATGTTGTCTGTTTACCCCTTCCGGATGGAGCTTTTTTCTTTTTCTCTATACACAAAGCACACACTTTTGCACAGCATGATACTTTTTGTAAAGTATGGAAAAGGTTAGGGAATGCAGTTCCGATGGGCAAACTTCTCTTCCTGCCTGTACGCTTGCGAGGTGTGAATGTACCAATCAGCTGACGCGCCAAGTTTCATCTGAAGGTCAGTTGCCTGTTTCTGTGTGCTGTAGAGGGGGGATGATTTGTCAGGTCATATAAGATGAAAGAGTTCACAAAAAAAACATTTAGGGCAAAATGTAATATAAATTTCCACCATTTTTTTGAAGATCAGCCAACACCATAGTACTCGCGTTTCTGGTCACTTACATCCACACCTCCCATATGTTTCGTGTAATTTATGACGGCTTGAGGACATGCAATTTAAATTTCTTCATTGCCTTTTCCTGTTTTTCTTGTGACCGAACCATCAGTCCGGGGATTGAAATTTGTAGAAAGGAGGGGAACAACACGTTTGTCTTGCCACACTACCGCTGTCACATCTTCGTGCTGCATTTTCCTGGACTCGCCCCTTTTCAGTTTCAGGACAATTGGTTTCCTAAATTCTGTTGGCCAATTTTGCCCTTGTATTGCCACAGCTATACATTTCTTGTTCCAGTAGCATTTTGATAAGATTTTTGGAGCTGAAAAAATTGTCGGAATAAATATGATGCTATTTTCCCCAGAAATTTTCTGTAAGTTGTTGTACAACTTGTTACCATAGTAGAAGGTCTTCTTGTCAAATTTCTTTTTTCTTTTATAAATGTCACATTTTAGAAGATAACCATTGGTACTGTCATCTACACCCCAAGCCTTGATCCCCCATTTAGTTGGCTTTCCAGGTAGATACTGTTTCAGAAAAAATCTCCCCTTGAAACCAATCATCGCCTCGTTCACAGCAAGTTCGCAACCTGGTATGTATGCTTGTGTGAATTTATCCATCAGATCTAGAGCTGGTCTTGCTTTATACAGGATGTCAAAATCTGCATTTTGCTGGTCAGGTCTTTCTTCTTCATCATTCGGATG
>Ga0123355_10016383_pt1 | contig 11678 bp, 9 predicted proteins | sample TergutEmb28metaG_3_FD_89872 | JGI IMG/M metagenome (GOLD analysis project Ga0123355, IMG submission 89872) | Embiratermes neotenicus P1 segment gut microbial communities from Petit-Saut dam, French Guiana - Emb289 P1 | ecosystem: Host-associated > Arthropoda: Insects > Digestive system > Gut ...
TCAGCGGTAGGAAATACTTGCCTCTCCATCCAGTCTCTGTGATCCAGTCGCTAGTACTTGTAATCACATTTAGATGTCACTTTTTTGTTTCCCACTCGCCCTATCCGAGTTTCTGGGGGCTGCGTGGCAGGCACCCGTCCACTCTTTAGGTGTCGTGATGTTAAATGTCAAACGACATTACTCCCTTCTGGATTGTCACCGACAATCCTACACCTTTTGGTAGTCGCAGACAAATTACTCCTTGAAGTATCGGGGCTAGCTGTCCCTTCTTAATTTATCGGAAATGACTGGTCCTTCTTGCTGTATCGGAACTGATTAGTCCGTCTTGATGTATCTTCTTTATGGCGTAGACGTTGAATGATGCTCAGGCCAGGCCAGGCCAGGCCAGGCCAGGCCACGCCAGGCCAGGCCAGGCCAAGCCAGGCCAAGCCAAGCCAAGCCAAGTCAAGCCAAGCCAAAATGTTAACTGGGGGACGTCGACTTGCGCGAAGCGCAAGTTGACGTCCCCCTGTCTGTTGGCCATTCCTGCGTTTGACGGCATCGCTGTGCTCTATAACAGACACCTAAACTCTAACAGGGGTTATACGTACCCTGACGACATTAAAGTCAGGCTGAGGGCCTTGACTAATCACGTCAAAGGCTAGGGCCTAGGTTGCCCTGGGCTAATAACGGGAGGGATAGACTTTGGTTGGTTCTGAGCCCAGACTGGCTCAGACGCAAACAGGAGGAATGCGAGTTTGTCAGGAGCTTAGATGAAGCCGTCGCGCCTGGGGGAAGGGAGTGCGGGCCGTGCCCCGACGTTGCATCGTATACCCTGGCATTTGCCTTACAACGAAGGAAAAATCACGGATAAACCTGTCAGGGTAACCAAAGGGTGCTCGGCTGAACAGCGCCGAACGCGATTCGTTTAGTTGACTTGGCTGCTGGCCCCTGCCGCCCTTGGCTTTCGCGTGAGGCGACGGGGTCAACCCTCGGTCAGCGTATCTGCCGATTTCCTTACTAGGGGTTCCCCACATCAGCTAACTTTGAGTCAAAGTTCGCAGTCCGGGCTGTGATGTGATCGGCAAATAGCGGAACGCCGAGACCCTTGTGTATCTGCCTGTTACGTACGTACCAGGGGGCACCAATAGCGAGGCGAAGACACTTGGATTGTAACATTTCTAGCCTCCGGACATAGGTGCGGGCGGCGGACCTCCACGCGGGGCACGCATAGTACACCATGGGGCGGATAAGCTGCTTATATAGCAGTACTCCGTTCGTGACGGAGAGATCCACTCTTCCTATTCAGGAGGGGACCCAGGATACCCATCTTTGAGTAGCTCTCTTCCTGACCTGATCTATGTGAGGCGACCAGGTGAGTCGTGTATTTAGGGTAACCCAGGTAACGAGTTGTGTCGACCCATTGGATTGGTTCCCCAAAAAGTGTTACTGTTCGGGGCTGGTTGAAGCGCCGTCCGGCACGCGCGAAGATTATCGTGGTGCTCTCAGAGATATTAATGGCAATTCTCCATTCACTCAACCAACGTTGAAGATCGTTGAGGTATGACTCCAGGTAGCTGATGAGCAGCGTCGGCTTGCGAGGCGTGGCTATGATGGCCGTGTCGTCCGCGTAGAGGGCCAATTCGACGGAGTACGAGGGAGAAGGCATGTCGTTGACATGCAGACAGAAAAGAACAGGGGAGATGAGTCCACCCTGAGCTACCCGAGCCCGCATGCCTCGACGAGATGACGTGGCCGTCCGGAAGGACGCTTCGAATGTCCGACCCGTGATGTAGGATGAGATTTATGAACTATGTAAGACGGGAAGTTTAGGAGCTTTAGCTTGTAGGGGTCATTGATCCAGGCGGTACCGAAGGCTTTGGGCATGTCGAGGAAAATTGCACCGGTTAGTCTCTTTTCGCCGAAGTTCCTGTTTATTCTTTCAACGAGGCGGGCCAGCTGCAAGAATGTGCTCTACCTGGGTCTAAACCCAATCTGCTTGTCTCGCATCAGTGCGCGTTCACTTACTACATGTAAGATCCTAGCTAATAGGATCTTTTCAAATAGTTTACCAATCGAGTCCAAGAGACTAACGGGCCGATAGGATGAGGGCAGTGCCGGATCCTTCCCCGGTTTGATAGGTATCACTCGAATGTGCTTCCACACTGAAGTAATGTAATGGGTGAAGCCTAGCCTGCTGGAAATGTGGCCTCTTTTATACCGATTTCTCGCTGTTCAACCTGCTCTGCCATTGGTTAGTTGGCAGATTCAGTAGGCGTTGCTAGTAGAATGAATTCTCTTGGTTGAGGCGCCGTGATGGGAAGCTGCACTTGGTTTGGAGCTGGGAGGGGAGACTGGGATTACAGAGAGAGAGAGAGAGAGCGTTGCTGTGCTGCATGGTGGAGAACTGAACAGAGGAAGGATAGCTGCGATGTTGGTGTCCCCACAAGTATTTCATTGTTAGATAATAATATTCACATGCGTGTAGCACCAGTGGTCTTCTAATTCTGCGACCCTGGTATTTCATCCTCATTTTATGAGACTCAACATAGCTGTTGCTGCTTCTGCTCATTCCATAGTGTCCCTGTAATACTTTCAGTACTCTCACCTGCTATTGCTTCCACATTTGAATTTAAGAGCTTTGTTCTTTGTTATGATGACAGGCATTATTTAACATAATTACCTGTTCTGTTCCAAATAAGAATTAAATAAGCATTCAATAAATGATTCTAATATTTGCCATTTATTTCACCATGGCAGTGCAGTGTTCTGTGGTTGCATCTGAAATTATGACAGGGAACAGAACCACTGCAGCCTCCTGCATAGAGTATGACGAGTCTTTCCCCTATTGATATTAGTGCAATTAGAGGCGGTGCATAATCATCACTCCAGTTCTTAGATCCACTATGGCAGATGTGTATGTACGTATCATCCCGTATGCAACTGCATGAACTTCTCCTGTAGCTTCTTGTCTCCTTTCACCAAACTGCAAACTCCAACACAAATTACCACAACCTATACCTACTGCCTTTGACAATCATCCACCCTCGAAACACGCAAGTAGTTTAAGGATAGTTTGGTTACATTATTTCTTTCATATAGAATGAATGAATTATGCACCAAATGGCACAATTATTAAAACCAGGCATGTCTGTCACAAGCTTTGGCGCTTTGTGTCTTGTTGGGTTATGACTGCAGTTCCTTGTGCTCCATGATTTATCTGCTACCGCAGAATTTTTCAATTTGTGCCTTTGGGAAGTTTAGTTGCCTCTTCCACCCTCTTTTGCACTCTAAGCAGCTGTTTCTATAATATTTGGGCACTTGTCCTTTTGGTTCCTGTTCGTCTTCCTTCTTACAACTGAATACATTCGGAGCAATTTCGTGTGCCTTCTTGACGTCCAAGAATTGAGTTTTGAATGTATTGGTGGTATGACCATTGTGACATGAAAGTAATTCCGCTAACCCAGCTTTTGCCCATGTTAATTGCAAATGTCAGTATTGATAAGGTCCTCATCTGATTTTGGGATGAAACAAAAAACCACACATACAAGAAGTAGAACCTTCACCAGCTCTGCTAGGGACTTCGTTACTGGCCGGAGAAATAAGAAACGCAATATGGGTAGGAGTAACATTCACGAATGTCATAGAATGTTTAATTTATATTCAGTCAGGTGTCTAACAATGCTTTTTGGTCAGTGAAGTTTATAATATTTATTACCGCTGTTGACAAAATGTTTGTAAGAGCAAATTTAACTATTTTATTTACATATGTATGTTTAGAGTCATTATTTGTCTATTTGTAGCTCTAAATCATTTTTTTTAACCAGCGCATTTTGCAGACCACACAACATGTTTTTATTGCTGGGATACAGGGCATAAAATTCTCCTGTAACCATGCAAATGTGCGTCATTATCACTGGTCTTTAGAGACAGAAAAACAAAGTGGTACTGTCAGTGCAATAGTTCTGTGGTAGCTGTGATAAAGGATTTATTGAAAATAAATTTGTTTCCCTAATGGAATGTGAAGCAATCAGGCAAAGACTTCTCATATTATAGGTTTCATGTTAAATGTGACAAAATGTGTAAAACAGTGCAGTAATAGGCAGTCCTTAGACACTGTGGTCCACAACCAATCAAGAAAATTACATGTGCTAGGAGAAGGCAAGAGAAATAATTACAGAAGTTTGAGAATGATAAAATTCTCTTTGTGTTCCAATGGCCTGAATAGAAGCAGAGGTGAAGAACTGGATAAGGTACTACACAAAAGTGGTATTTGTCTACAAAAATGATTAGTTCCTAAACCAAACTGGGTGGTCATACACTGCATCACTGATGTTGCTGCAACTTGCTTGGCATTGTTGATTTGAGACGGCATGGAGTGTTAAACATGAGACATCTGTGTAGTCACAGAAGATGTGAGAGTAGTAATACCTGTAATGGTCCTGAAGGTAATAAAGAGTTTGTAAAAAGTGGAAGTTCAGACAACAGTAGGATTGGTGTGTAATAATTGTGTTATGGCCAGTAGAAACTTTGTACTGCACTGCCATTATCTTGAGTCTGTATATGTGAATTTGAGCTTCAAATGCATACAAAATATTTTTTCCCCCTAACTGTCATCTAAGAGCTTTCTTTCTTATGGTTAAAAAAATATAGTAGTAGTCAGTCATCATGATCTGACAGTCCATTTGTCACTGGTTCAATTGGAACATCTTCTCTGGGGCCATCTCAAAAAACACTACCAATGCCAGTACTGGAGTAATTTTGAGTCAAAGTACAAGGTTTATTACTACGATGAAATTAAAACATGTCAGTAGGTAGTTTTATTTTTGTACCTACTCATCTCCTAACAGCATTAAAAGAGAATTAACCTTTTGGTGCCGGAATTATTTTTTTAATTTTAGCACAACCTGTATATAAAATGTGAATAATACAGGAACCAAATATGTTAGATTTATTAAACAAACTGCATTTTGAAGAGGAAAAAACGGAGAGTATATACCATGTTTAAAATATTCAGTATCTATATTTGTTGAATAAATGTATAATATGCAACATTTAGAGGCTAGCGGTGCGTTACGACCACTATAGTTGTCGTTAGGCATCAAAAGGTTAAAGTTGCCAGTAAATTTCAAGGTAAAATCCAGTACAGCTCTGGGGCTCATAGTGTATCAGTTCACATTTGCATGGACGTTCATAGTGTGGCTGCTTTCCTGTTATTAGACAAGCTGTGTGTAAATGTTTGTACCTTCAAGTCTGAATTCTGTGCAATTCATACACCTTTCCCGATGTGCAGGATGGAATGTGTGAATAGTGGTAAATGCACCAACAGTATTATACTGTCATGAGCAGGAGCTGCTCCACAGAGTGGAGTAGCTCCTGCTCATGACATATTGTTTTTACAGCTTCTTCATATTATCATCATTGGGAGTGGGTACTAACATTTGGCAGTTGTACTCTTACAGTCCAGAACACATTAACAGGGAGAAACAATTCCCTTAAACATGGAAGTCCTGAAACACTACACAAAATATGGCACAATATGCCTTCTGATAAAACAGGTCTGTAGCCTAACATATAATAGTAGCCTTACAGCTGTTCTTGCAAGGAATAAATTACTGCTGAATTTGCCAAACCAAGTTCTCAAGTCCTGGCAGTGGTGTAGCTGGGGATTTCATCCCTCTGGGATATGACACTACACTGACTGGTTATAGGATCCTGATGTTTTGAAGCAACAGTGTCCTTACCTTCAGGTGTTAAAAGGTTCCAGTAAACCACATTGTTTACAAAGACTGACTTTCTCAATGTTAACCATTTTGCTATACCCACCACTTCTTCACAAATGCCGAACACCCCCCTTCCTCCCCCCAGTGGATTCAACGTATCTGTTACACATATCCTTGCTGTCATTTCAAACACATTTCCTAATAAAAATTAGAGAAGAGAATTACACTGCTTAACAGGCCAAATAATCAGTATCAACACACGTGCAGAGAATCCCTTGGATACTACAATCATTACTTCAGCTGTATTTAAGTAAACTGACACTTCTTAAAAAAAATACCAGATTCTCAAATGAACTGAGAGGATAACACAACATTTTTCTAGTAATACAACATCCTTTATTTCAAAATACACATTTTGACAAGAAGGTGCATTACAAAAGTTGGACCATACAACATCTGTAAAGCCGCAGGCAACCATTTACTTCAAAACTGTGTTCAAGAGAGTAAGGCACTAATGAAATATGAGAAAGTGAAGCAGTCCGTGTACACTCCATGAAGGTGTACTGAGGAGGAGCAGAGGAGCAACAGGCTCAATACAAGATGGAGGTTAGTGGTAAGCTTCAAGTGTCCTGGCCAGTTTTCCCACAGTGAAAGTCCCCCTCCAGTACTCAATGAACAGGGGGGTGGGTTGGCACCAGAGCCAGTCTGGACACTTTGGAGAAGAGAAAAATCTCTTTCTCCTATCAGGAATTAATTACAGTTCCTCAGTTGTCAAGCTCATGACCTAGCCACTACACCAATTCAACCACTGAAGTTGACATTACATTTTAGTTTTCACATTCAATATGAGCAGTAAAACAGATACAAAACAGTCCCATAAGGTAAACTGAAAGCAACAAACCAGCTGCAAAATGAAGTTCACTTACAGAATCCGTAAACTAAGTCATACAAGACAAGAACTGATTTATAGTCACAAAAATCATATGACAACAGTCTACATGACAGACTGGATACAAGACAAATGGCAGTATGGATAGTGCATTCAGCCATGGCAGTCACACATACATTACAACTCAGTCTCTCAGTCACTCATAAAAAGTGTCTTAAACAACTCTGGGGTTTTGCATCTGGTACATAAGATTCTTTAAATAACCCCACATATAAAAGCTAAACAGTGTAAGTCTGGAATTCTAGAGGCCACTGAATGTTCTCACCTAATATCTATCCACTGACCTGGAAGCTGGACATACCAGATATAATACACCACACATAAAACACTGCCACAGTACATCACACTGCTTGCTTAAAACAGAACCTGACATGTTCTGCCATTTACTGCTGCTACCTTCTATGAGTATTTTACTGGGATCACTAAATACACTTTCTTCAAATTCCAGTGTTCCACTCACACACCCCGCATATTACTCACAGAACTTACATGACAAAACTAAAAAATATACACAAACATGAAAGAAGAAAATGTGAAATTTCAGCGAAGCAAATTCTTCTTCTTGAAAATCCTAATAGTAGTACAAAATTCCCCTCATGAGCAGACAAATGGCATCCCAGACTGAAGCTTGTTCCACTAGTAAATGCAATGACACTCTGTGGAACATTTCACTCCAACATGCTCAAGCCTGGGTGTTTGTGTCCCAAGAAGGTCAACTATTAATCACACATTCCAATTCTGTTTCAAAATTCTAAGCAGAAGGCACATGCAAAATATGGAGCCACTACTACAAATACATTACTGCCATCTTAACAATCAAAGCATTCGATGCCAGACAGAAGGCATCACTAATATTGGAAATGTTAAATCCAACGAAAATGATTATGCAAAGTTCGACTGAAGAAATGTGGAACACTTCAATTCAATTTGCTCCTGGAAGCCCATGCCTACTTCAAACAGCAAAAGCCTACCTGAAATATTACCAACATCACCGAAACAAAAATTTGAGAAGCAAGCAGACTCTTTCTTGGCACACTTACAAGTAGCGAATTGCTATGAACCACAAATTTTAACAGCGTCAAAAAAGGTAATGTAATATTCCACTAACCTTGGTATTCAACATCAGGTGGAATACACCGCTACATGGTAAAGACTACTGATTAAATATAATATTTTATCACGTTCATATAAATTCAGTTAAAAGTCAAATGAAAACAACAGGAACAACAAATATAATGGAGCATCATATAACAAAGGAATATCACTTTTGAATGTACACAATACACATTAAAACCCTCTTTCCAGTCAAAATCAGAGAGCAACACTAACTTCCGTGTAACAGAAAGAAACAATCACCACACATGGTCCATAATATGAAACACAACCAAGTTCACACCTCTGACATAAATACTGCACCAAGGGGTGAAAAGTGCACCAAAAGCAGAAACCTTCTGGAGCAATAAATCAACCATCTTAATTGTATGACCCCACTCCCTCAGCTGCAAACCCTTCATAAGATTCACAAACAGAGAAACAATAACAACAATCTTATTCATACAAGTGCCAACAGCCATAAACCCAGGGTTTGGGTTAACCTTCAACATTTACAGTCCATTGTCTGTACTGAAAAATCTAAATTGTAAAATGTCTATTATTAGCCGTACATCAATATTGAAAGATTTAAGAATATGCTGTCCGCAGCCTCTGTATCCATTGAGATGGCAATTCTTATGGACAACCTATAACACAAAGTACACTGTCTACTGAGGAAGAAAAATTCACAAACAAAGAATTTCCCTCATCTCATATTCTTTGTAAGTTTAGTGGAACCATGAGCGCAGTACAACTGGGCACTCCATTTGGCCATTATGGCATCTGTATGCATTTGGGAAGACAACGCAACAGCAGCCCCCCCCCTCTAAAAAATTGTAACTACAGACAATCTGACACACTGTCAGGTTCCTTACTTCCATTCCATACACACTGGTGAATGTTCAGAAATTTGCTGTTTACTCTCCTTTCAACATATCTCTGATGAAGAAATCAGTAAAGTGGGGTGAAGGACCCCAGATCCACCCTGATTCTATGTGGCAGAGTTGAAGTGAAAAATAATTCTGCTTCCAGTGCCAAGGTGGTAAGCTATTTAAATGGCTACAATAAATATAAATGTCGAGTACCTAGATCAGGCTGCAAAATGATGAGCCTATTGTAAAATTCCACACAAACTGTATGTCATATTCTTTTAAATTACATACACTTGGGGTTCAGAAAGATCATTACACTAAACACTTCTAATGAGTTAAAACGTGCATTGGTAGCTGACAGCACGGAAAAAAAGGCACAAAATAGCCCTTGGGGCATATTTTACATGGCTTTATTGGCCAGCGCGATAGAAGCATTAAGTTTCACACTCAGTTGTTTAGTGTTGGTTCAGAAACCACTATTTTTATGAAATGACTTTAAATGTTCACGTATTATACACTTTACCCATATGGTTCCAGACAGCAAGCAGGGCTGTCCATGCCTGGTTCAGAGTACACGATGCACACAGGAACTCCCAAAACTACAAAAAAAGAATTCTACCTTCAAGGCTATGTTTCAGATGAAGAGTAACTGCTGCTACTAACACAAAAGAGACAATGTTGCTGCCAAACAGGTTGCAACAAGAACTGTTACATGAACTAAACACCCTTCTTGCTCTGTTATTAAAAATGTGTGTAAATAAAAATTTCAAGGCACATATTCATAATCTTTTTTACAGTTTTCATGGTAAATTAAGATTTACTGACACAAGTAATTATTTGAAATTAATGGATCAATGGTGCATACTTAAACTGCAGACTGATAGCTTCAACAATGTATGAACAGGAAAGGATCACTTTTAATACTTTAACCACTCAATTTAAAATGAGCTCAAAAAACTAATACAGCACAATGTGTGTGCTACTGCTCAAGAGTTTAAAACACCAGGTTTCATTGTCTAATGGACAAATGTATTGTTAATCCATTTGAAGGTGGATATTGAAATATTAATTTAAGCCTTAAATATTATACACCAAACATTTATAATTCTCCTTCTCGTTTAAGAGTTAAAATACCTACGTACAGATTGTGTTAACTGGGCTCCTTCTAGTAAAGGTAACTGAGATTCAAATAAAATGGAGTATTCACTGTAAAGGTTGTCCAGCATGTTAGCAGATTACCACCACCAAATGAAGCAGCTCTGAGCTGGAAAGATGGGGTTCAATCTGTGGCAGGTGAGCTAACAGGCACTGAAACAACTAACACTGTGCAGACACCACCATCATCTGACCTCAATTTACAAAATTTCAACTCCTGGATATACAGGGGGGTGGGCAGTCTGCCTCGCTACATATACCATACAGCATTTCTAATGTAAAAGTTCTATGTTACATTCTGTGTAATACTGTGATTAAAGTTGTGCATCACACAGTACCACCATCAGAATGGCCACCCTTCTGAAGCCCTAACTTGCAATATGAATTAGTGATGGTAACCATTAACCAGAAAAAAAAAAAGTCACAACCCCATCTGTAAAGGACGGAACATGTTCAACTGCTTCTTGCCTCAACATTTTAGAATTCAGTCTTCCCGCACAACTTAACTTTTTCCACACAATAGGTTAAGATGTGTTGTCAACTAATATTACTGTTAACCTTTTAAAGACCCGTGTTCATGTAAAAAAACTCCCCCAGATATTCATTTAACATATTTAGACAACTAGGAAATTTACCGCATTTTAAGACATGCTGCATAACCTCTGTTTTATCTTCCACAAAATGCTACTTATTTCATAACTTCATCTATTTCTGTTCAAATAGTACCCATGTTTTTCATTAATCACATGCCAGAATTTTGACACCCACCTGTGTAGGATAAAGGCTAACAACTGCTGCAGCATTTTTATCAAGCCAAGTGGTCAAATGCCACCAAAGCATTTTCTCAGAAAATCGGAATTTAACTTATATGCATTACACAACATCCAGTACCATTAAAATTTGATCCTTGCCGATCCTTGCCTTGGAACTTGCCGATCCTTCCGAATAAGGTTTCAAAAACATTACCGCGACTTCAAATATAATAATAACAAATCAAAATTTGCCGCACACCTCCTAGAAGAGCATCACTCCATAGGACATATAAACAGCATAATGGAAGTCTTGTACATAACCAAAAAAGGCAACACAATGGATACAATAGAAAAGTTTTACATCTACAAGGAAACAAAGAATGGAAACCATATCAATGATAAGAACACAATAAAACCAAACAGGATATACGATGCGGTAATTCAAAGGAGAAAATGACAGGTCGCGCTCACATGGCAGTCCCGCTTTAAGCAGTCAAACAAGTTAGTCAGTTAGCGATCAGTGGCGCGTACACACAGAAAACCAGGCTTCAAAAGTATAAAGCAACAACATATCCGACCAGATGGTGACACCATGGAAGAGCAACTGTTCCATAGGCAGCTAACGGCAACAACACCCACAGCACGGTGGTTACAAGACACCAACCAACACCCCATGCAGCATATGTCAGCACCTTGACATCCAAGAATTCACTGCAGACACAACCGTGAGTTTTGGTGCCATACATTATGGAATAGAACCCCAACTCACAGAACAGCATACACGCCAGATAAAGCCAGTGCAGGTTAACAGCGCGGATCAGCAAAGTTTGCGTATAGGTAAAATAAAGGGGTTGAATAACCAGATAATAAATTACAGTTATAGGAACACGAGTGCAACCAAACCCGTTAATAACTAAATAGAAGACTGCCCGTCTAATGTACACAAATAGATACCCAATGGACCCACAGTCAACTACATAGTGAAGAAGCCATGGCCTAAGAAAAATACAGTCACATTTTAACAGTTTTTAGTGAGTCAATTTTAATGGATGATAATTACAGTCTCTTGTAATGTAGATTTATGTGAACCTTGGGATCCCATAGGTAGAACCACAAAACTACACCTTGATTAAGCCATACTTGTGTGTAAGCCTGA
>Ga0123355_10016384_pt1 | contig 11678 bp, 12 predicted proteins | sample TergutEmb28metaG_3_FD_89872 | JGI IMG/M metagenome (GOLD analysis project Ga0123355, IMG submission 89872) | Embiratermes neotenicus P1 segment gut microbial communities from Petit-Saut dam, French Guiana - Emb289 P1 | ecosystem: Host-associated > Arthropoda: Insects > Digestive system > Gut ...
AAACAAAAACTGCTGGCAAGATTACTCTTACCAGCAGACAAAAAATCAAATTCTTAGCTTTACACCCATCTTGCATTTTGCCATTCAGCGAGTTGCTCGCGACGGATAACGTCGATTACTTTACCGAAAGTTGAGAATTCCATATATTCATTTAACTCAATATCTGGGTAATTACGGTTGATAGAAACTAACTCATCAACACCCATTTTCTTAACTACCCGTCCATCGATTGTATCAAAAACCCCGATTTGATTTACAGCGATTGACTTGTCGTTAATATCAATCCAAATAACATCACCATCGAAATACTTTGGCTCCATACTATCCCCGCGGACGTACATTGGCATGATGTAGCTATCCACGTAAGTTTCATCAGTTGGGATCATGATTGCGTCGAAATCCGGATCAGCATAATGACTTGTCCCAGCTCCAGCAGCCGCTCCGATAACTTCTGGGTAAATGGTCGTACCATCTTTCTTTTCAAAGACTAGAACGTTCTTTGGCTTTTTTGCAATTTTCTCTTCGGTAGTTCCTAATATTGCTTCTTTAACCTCTTTTTTCCAGTTGCTCGAATTAAAGGCGTTTTGCTGCTCTGTTAAAAGCGATGAAATGAATTCGTTTGCCTTTTCTTTGCGTGGCTGCGTTAATTTACGGTAAGTTTCTAATAACGTTGATTCGCTATCATCTGGTTTTTTCGCTCTAGTTGTTTTATTAACTTCATAACCCATTAACCACGGCTCACTTACTCCTAACGCCAACGAGAGTAATCGTCTTTTGCTCGCATCTGGTTTCGATCGGTCGGCAATGTAATTTGATAAGTGGCTTTTAGAAATTTTTGTTCCAACCTCATCCTCAAATGCTTCCGTTTTGCGAAGAATGTCAACTTGTCGTAATTTTTGGGTCGCCATGACTTCTTTAATTCGCTGACCTGTTGTAATTTTTTTCATAGTTCTCGCCTCCATGACCCTATTATACTCGATGTTTTATTAAATTACAACCCTTTGTTCAAACTTTTTTTACGAAAATTTGATTTTATTGAACTTTAGTGTTGACATTTGATTTTTGAACATGTATAATAAACTTAAACTTTCGGTACAAAACCGTTGTACAAAAAAATGATGAGGTAGATATTATGAAAAATTTAAATTTAGAAAACTTGTATGTTGTAACGGCGGCATTTGTAGTCAATAAATTTTTATTATTCGGGATGATTTCTTCATCGAACCGCTCGTTAACAATGGGGTTCTTTGTCTTGGTTGTACTGAATTTCATGGTTTTAGCAAAAGCTGTTGACAAGTTGATAAACAACTACCAGCAGTCGAAAAAACAAAAAAATAATTCAATCTTGGAAATGCCAGGAAGCGAGTACTTGTAACTCGCATTTTTTTTTACCTTAACCCATATACTTTATTACTAGCAGTAATTTGGGGTGAAGATATGAAACATGAGGGTATGATTAGAAAACGGACAATTTGGCTTGGTGTTGCGGTTGGGTGTTATTTTGTAGCACTTTTAGGGCGATTATTTTGGTTACAGGTGGTCAATCCAAGTGAATTAACTAATCATGCAGAAGCAATGTGGTCACGAAATTTGCCAATTGAGGGGCAACGCGGAATTATTTACGACCGTAATCGCAATATTTTGGTTAATAATGTGGTCGCTCCATCGGTGATTGTCATTCCTAATCAGGTTACTAATCGTGAGCAAGTGACTACCGTTTTAGCAGCGATTTTAGATAGTGATGCCCAGCGACTTGATGAAAAAATTTGGCCAGAAAAACGACAAAGTGTTGCTCGAATTCAGCCAGAGGGGCGGAAGTTAAATAATGAGCAGGTTTTAGCGATTAAGGCAGCTAATTTAGATGGTGTTTATTTAGTAAATGATGTCATGCGATATTATCCACATGGGACAATGTTGGCGCATTCGCTTGGTTTTACGGGTATTGATAATCAGGGTCTCACGGGACTTGAGTATCTTTATAATGACTATCTGCTAGGTGCGAGTGGAGCTTGGAAATATTTTTCGAGTGCAAAAGGGCATGCGTTAGAGCAGTTTTCTGATTTATATGCGCCATCTTCACGCGGAATGGATATGGTGTTAACAGTTGATGCACGAATTCAGGAGATTCTTGAGCGGGAAGCTGATAATGCAATGGCTCGTTATCGCCCTGATCAGTTAATGATGTTTGCAATGTGTCCGAATACGGGGGCGATTTTAGCGATGACTTCTCGGCCGACTTTTAATCCGGCTTCGTATCAAGATTATGAGCAAGAAATTTTTAACCGTAATTTACCGATTTGGATGACCTTTGAACCGGGTTCAACTTTTAAGGTCCCTGTTTTTGCGGCGGCATTAGAAGAAGGACTGATGTCACTAGATGACCCGTTTAACTGTGTCGGTTATGCGATGGTTGAGGGAACACGAATTCGTGACTGGAAGGCCGGCGGGCACGGGTCAATTACGATGTTAGATGTTATTGCCCAGTCGTGTAACCCAGGATTTATGCACATCGGCGTTGATTTACTCGGAAAAGATTTGCTATTTCAATATATCGAGGCATTTGGCTTTAAGGAAAAAACCGGGATTGATATGCTGGGTGAGAGTCTAGGATTAATGTTTGACCCATCGGCGATTGGTCCAGTTGAAGTCGCAACTTCAGCGTTTGGACAAGGTAACTCTGTGACACCGATTCAGTTGGTCAATGCCATTGCCGCAACCGTTAATGGTGGTTATTTAATGACCCCACATATCGTTTATGAATTACGTCATCCGTACACTGGTGAGGTTTTAATGCGCAGACAGCCAGAAGCTCGTCGACAAGTTATTTCGACCGAAACGTCAGCCTTAATGCGGCTTGCCCTTGAAACAACTGGTGCACAAGGTGGTGGTCGTGGTGCTTATATCGAAGGTATGCGTATCGGTGGTAAAACCGGTACCGCTCAGAAGCCAGCTCCTGGCGGTGGTTATAAACCAAATGAATATATCTTGTCATTTGTCGGGGTTGCCCCAATGGATAACCCGCAAATCATCATCTATGTTGCGCTAGATAATCCGCGTGACACAATCCAGTACGGTGGGGTCGTAGCAGCACCGATTGCGCGAAACATTTTCCGCGAAGTCCTGCCATATTTAGGTGTCGAACCAAGTCAGGATGGAATACCGAAGGCATACGTTTGGGGCGACGTTCGCTATACCGAGGTTCCTGATTATGTCGGTAAAAAACGTTCAGAAATTTACACCCAGTGGTCAACCTATGAAATTCGCTTTTTCGGTAGTGGGTCGGTTGTGACCCGTCAACAACCCGTTGCTGGTTCAAAAATCGCTGAAGACGGGATTATTAGGTTATATCTAGGAGAATAAAATGTTTGATACTTTTGAGTAATTATGGTAAAATAAGATTATACTAAATTGAGGAGTTTTAATACCATGACTGAAAATGATGAAGATTTTAATCTAAACAATAACGCAGAATTTAACGAAACCGTAAATCAAGAGCCGACTGTCGCAGAAACTAAAAGTAATGATTTGTTCGCTAACCTTGCATTTGGGGCTGGTTGGGCATCGTTTGGGGCTGACATGTTAGTAATATTTGGTATGCATGGTTTCGATCTAATATCACTTATATTAGAAGTAACAGCAATCGGAACAGGTCTCATTGCTCTTGCGTTAAAACAAGATCGAAAGAAAGCAACTACCGGGATTACATTAGGGTTAATTGGGGTAGCAATCAGATTATTCTTTGGAACGTTATTCTAGTAATATTGGGTTAGACATCTAGTCTAACTCTTTTTTCATGCGCATAAACTTACTAGAGGTGGTATCTGTGATCGCACGCAAACGAAAAATTATCGATAAACTGGCTCATCTTGGATTTTTTCTTGCCGCAACCACTGCGATCGGGATTACCATTCTGCTCATCGGCTTTGTATTCGCTCAGGGGCTTCGCCCGTTTTTACCAGGGAATGCGCACAGCCAATACAGGATTATCGACTTTATCACGGGCGGCGCTTGGCGACCACGTTTTGGTATCTACGGGATTGGCTACATGATCATTAGTACCCTTGTTGCAACTTTCTGGGCCGTCATTTTGGCAATTCCCATTGCACTCGGAGCTTCCATCTTTGTTGTCGAATTTGCTCCGAAATGGCTAGCAGGGATGATTAAGTTTTTCATCGAATGCCTCGCAGGCATCCCATCAGTCTTTTTCGGGATATTCGGCTTTATGATGATTTTACCACTGATTAATCGAATATCCCCTTATCCACACGGGGAATCCTTACTCGCAGTCATTCTGATCCTCGCCGCCATGTGTCTGCCTTCGATGTGCTTGATTATGATCAATACCCTTGAGAATGTTGACCCAATTTATCGAGAAGGTGGTCTAGCTTTAGGCACATCGAAACGGCAGACGATTGTCTCGGTATTGCTCCCGAGCGCCCGCTCGGGCATCATCACAGCTGTGATGATCGGCGCTGCGCGCGCAATCGGCGAGACAATGGCGGTTGCCCTCGTGGCGGGCAACCGCGAAGGCGGCTTCATTAGCAGTCCATTTCAAACGGTTCGTTTACTTACAACCAACATCGTCATGGAACAGAGCTATGCCACTGATCTTCATGCCCAACTACTTTGGTCGACAGCAATCGTTTTGTTAATCTTTATCATGATTATTAACGTTGCACTAAAACAAATTAATAGGGGGGCGCACAAGTGAAGCGAAAATTACTCGACGCCCTCTTTTTATTCGTTATATCTGGTGCCACAGCACTCATCATCATCCTTCTCACCAATATCCTCGGATTTATCATCCGCAATGGGGTCCCGCTCCTTTATCAACAATTAACCGGTCTTGCTAAAACAGAAATTCTCGCTCCAGAACGGTTAACACAAATGGTAGTTTCAACGCTTTTATTAACCATCACTACCCTTATTTTAGTATTACCATTTGCCATTTCGGCGGCGATTTATCTCCATGAATATGCCCGTGAAAACCATCTAGCCAGAATGACCCGTTTTTGCGTACAAACCCTCGCCAGTATTCCGTCAATCGTGTACGGACTATTCGGTATGCTCATCTTTGTGAGAATCGCTGACTTCGGGCTATCCATTTTCGCAGGCGCCGGCACACTGGCAGTTATGTTAGCACCAATTATCATGACCCAAACAGAAAATGCCTTGCAACAAGTTCCTGCTTCCTATCGCGAAGGATCTGCAAGCCTCGGTGCAACCCGTTTTGAAACCCTTAAAACCGTTATTTTGCCGACCGCTACCCCAGGAATTCTCGTCGCAGTTATCCTTGCCGTCGGTCGGATATTATCAGAATCAGCGGCACTTATTTTCACCCTCGGTACTTTTGTTAAAATGCCAACCAACCCACAGACGGGACTATTATCCATCTTCGAAACCGGCACCACGCTAACCATCCGTGCCCTCATTGAGTTCAAGGAGTACGGCAATATCCAGGCTGCCGCCGCAATCGGCGTCATCACCATTGGAGTAGTTATCACCTTAAATCTTCTTAGTAAAATGGTCGTTCTGATAACAAAAAAAATTTAGCCCTTATAAGCTAAACTTTTTCATTTTCATTAAATATTAATCCCGACAAATGACAACGCAAACCTTGCGACAAAATAGAACGCATACGCTTTAGCAAAAATCATGAAGAATTTGCCTTCTTCGACTTCTCTTGACATTTCTTTCATCGCAACATATAACAGAACAATTGACAATCCATTCATAAATGCCGAGAATGGTGATGTAATTCTGAATGCTTCAACACTCAACATTGTCATCAATGAGACTACCGCAGCAACAATTCGTGGAATTCTTGTGACTGTGATAACACAGATTACATTAGTTAAATTCTTATTTTTATTTTTATTGACCATAAGTACCAGAATCGCCATTACAATAATCCCAATCGCAGGGGCAATTGCTGCTTGAATTACTGATAAGAATCCGATATGATTCCATCTAATAAAATTCTGAAGTTGAATCGCCATTACCGCAACCAACCAAATTAAGTTTAACATTAGTGCTAATGTCAAATTTCCTTTTGATCGTGTTGCTTGTACTACGCCGTTAAACGGGTTCTTCAAAAATTCTTTCAAGAATCCCTGAGTTGCCTTTGCTTCAGCTTTGAAATCAATGTTTTTAAAGACTTCCTTTGTTTCGTTGTAAGTATCCTTCGCACCTTGTTTCAGTTCGTCAGTGTTGTATTTGTTATCCTCCATTGTAAATCAGTCTCCTCCTTGCACACTGAAATGCATATTCTGATATTATTATACCGCAAGCTTATCGTATAAACAAGATTTTGTCGGAAAATGGGGAAAATTATTTGCTATTCATCCCGTACAATCGGTAGTCTAATTTCAATGGTCGTGCCAACATCTTTTCGGCTTTTCAAATTAATTTCACCGTTATAAATGTTAACGATGTGCTTAACGATTGATAACCCGAGACCAGAGCCGCCGACTTTTTTGTCACGACCATAATCAACACGGAAGAATCGCTCAAAGATTCGTGCTTGGTGTTCATTTGGAATCCCGATACCAGTGTCACGTATTTTTAAAATCGCATAACCCTTTTTCGTAGTCAAACCAACCGTAACTCTACCATCTGGTTTGTTATATTTAACCGCATTTTCAATCAAATTAACACACATTTCATAAAGTTGCTGCTTATTCGCATAGACGGTCATATCAACCGAATTCAACTCAACTTCAATCGTTTTATTATCTTTAACCGGCGAAACTGAATCAATCGCTTCCTGCACCACATCATTAAAATTGAAATCTGAATGTTCAATCGTCGTCGAACTACCAGCTTCCAGTTTTGAAATCAGTAGCAAATTGTTAATCAACTCCGACATTCGTCGTGCCTCGGTTTCAATCCGGTGCAAAATTTCAGTTTTCTGCTCATCTGTGGTTATAATATTTTGATTAATCATCTCCGAAAAACCAAGAATCGATGTAATCGGGGTCTTCAATTCATGCGAAGCATTCGAGAAAAATTCCCTTTTTTGTTTTTCCAACAACTTATCGCTGGTTACATCAACAAATAACAGGGTTGCCCCATACATGCCCGTCCGTTCTGATTTTTGATGCGTTGGCGAAACATGGACATTTAAAATTAAATCATCGTGCATCACCATCTCAAACATCGAAGACTTCCCACGACCAAAAGCTTTTTCCGTCGCAAGGTTAATACTTTTTTCGTTAACCAATTCTAGTAAACTCTTCCCGACAAAGTCGGTCGTTTGATCGGCATTGAAAAATCCCTTAACCGCATGGTTACATAATAAAATTGTTTCTTCATAATCTACTAAAACAAAACCTTCCGCCATATTCGCAAGTACGTGATTTACTTTTTCCTGCTCAAATTGAAGCGACTGTTGCGAATTTGAAATCTGTTGCAACAGCGGCTCAATCCCATGCATAATACTATTAACCTCAGGATATGGGGAATGATATTCCAGCAAATCTTCGTAATTACGTTTTGATAAAGAATGCATGACAATTTCTAGTGGACCAGTTACTGTTTTAGTAAACTTTGTTGCAAGAAAAATTGATAAAACAAATGTTGCCAATGTCGCCGTTAACATTGCCGGTAGTTGTAAAAATAAATTATATAAAAAACTCGGATATGAATAAGCTAGTCGTAAAATATTACCATTTCTCATGACTAGGGTCGCATACATGAACTGCTCCCCAAGGGTCGCACTTGTGCGAATTAGAATAAACACTTCGTTGGCAGTCGCATATCGAACTTCTTCCCGATCGGCTCGATTTTCCATCGTTACATAAGTCACACTTGAATCAGCAATTACATCGCCATTTGGAGCAATAACTGTTACCCGATTACCACCAGCAGTTTGCGACAATAGGTTGACATCATCGTTATAGTTATAAAGTTCAGCGGTGGCAAATGTTAACGTGGTCAACCATTCCTCTGTTTGATTTTGCGTATTAACCGTTGTAATTGTTGCGGCAACTAGTCCATAAATGGCGATTGAAAATAACGTGAGTATAATTAGTCGGTAATAGATGGCCTTTTTCATAATGGCTCACCGATAAAACGATAGCCGACGTTGCGAATTGTTTTGATATAGCGTGGATCATCAGCATTATCCCCGAGTTTTTGGCGCAACGTTCTGACATGAATATCTAACGTTCTTGACTCACCCATAAAGTCAAATCCCCACACCCGGTCAAGTAGTTCTGCTCGTGGAACAATGCGATTTTTCTCTTGAATTAAAATCCGCAGCAACTCGTATTCCTTGAACGTCAACTCAATACCAGAACCGATTCGTGTGACCTCCCGGGTTTCAAGGTTAAGCACCAAGTCTGATGCGACCAACGTTGAGCTAGCAGGACCTGTATCAACCGTGCCCCCACGACGTAAAACTGAACGTACCCGTGCTCCCAGCTCCATCACCCCGAATGGTTTGGTCACATAATCATCAGCCCCAGAATCTAAACCGACAACCTTGTCAATTTCCGCCCCTTTAGCCGTCAATAAAATAATCGGGATGCTCGCAGTTTTTGGATTTTGGCGGAGTAATTTTATCGCTTCGACACCACTCATCCCTGGTAACATGACATCAAAAAGGAATAAGTCAGGAGCTTTTTTTTCGACCGCTGCAACGCAATCTTCTGCGTTGTCAAACGCTTCTACCACATACGAAAATGACGTTAAAGCCATCCGAATCAATTCACGGATACTCTCATCATCTTCCACGACATAAATTAATTTATCCATCGTAATCACCCACTTTCCACAAGTATAACCTATTACCAAAACATAATAAAGTGAAAAATTACTAATTTTACATAAATTTTACATGACTAAAAAGCAACGCCACTCAGGTCGTTACTGTAATTTATGGTTTCGCTAACACAATTTGTGGTTCTTTTGGTTTTAGTATGTATCTAATATAGAAGATAATTACCGAGATAATTTTGGCTGATTCAATCGCAACTCCCATGATGTTCCAACGAAAATCACCATATAAAATGTTAAGCGGTGTTTGGGTCAATCCAATCATAATCGAAGTGATTAAAACACCAATTCGCACATAATGAACACCCGGCAGATACTGACTAATTGCGAAAAATACTGATGCAATGACACCCGACGCATGAAGCCATCTTATCTGCGCTGGTGCTGCCATGACAGTAAATACCCCAGCAACTAGCGATAACGCAACCATGACTAATAAAACACGCAACAAGATTTCTTTTGTTTTTGGATCATCTTTTTTCTGCATATACCAAAACAGTGAATTACGCAGTGTGCTATAAGATGCGGCCAAAACAAGCGACCATTGCGCATCCATGCCGGTTGCTAAACCAATTGCAATAAACATTAACAACCAGAAGAAACTACTGGTCGACGACACTAAGAAAAATTTCTTTTTATCCTTGATTTGATAAGTGATAATTTCAAGGATAATGGTAATAACACCAAATATCTGAGCAATAATGTACCAAATATTCATCCGATTCCTCCTAAACGTGCGTGTATTTCTTACAATAAGCAAATGCCATCGCACCTGGCCCTGCATGGGCACCAATTGTTGCGCCAACCTCGATAACAGGATTCTCAATCGTAATTCCTAATGATGATTCAAGCGCCTCTTGTAAACCATCAGCTGATTCTTTATCCAGAATATGTCCAATACATAGCTGCACATCACATTTTACATCCGCAAGCACGTGTGTTACAGCGTCGGTGAGCAATTTGATAACCTTCTTACGACCACGAACACTATCAAGCTGGGAAATCATGCCATCTTCTAATTGTAAAATCGGTCGTAATCCTAAAACCCCACCGATTAACGCCGTCGTCGATCCAACACGCCCACCTTTTTTCAGGTACTCCAGCGTATCAAGTGAGAAATAAACGTGCGTCGTTTTAATAACTTTTTCCGCTAACCCTTGAACTTCATCCAAGCAAAGTCCTGCGTCCCGCATTTTAATGATTTCTTTTAAAATCAAGTTTTGACCAACCGAACCTGATAATGAATCGATAACTATCACTTTACGGTCAGGGAAATCTTCACGCAGAATATCTGCTGCCACATTGGCACTATTATTCGAACCCGAAAGCTTCGACGAAATGGTCAAGAAAATAATATCTTTACCATCTTTAAGATAAGTTTCAGCGACATCAATGTAATCTTGTGGATTTGGTTGTGACGTCGTCGGAAATAACTTTTTGTCAGATAATAATTTATTGAAGAATCCATCTTTCGTAATATCGATTCCTTCTTTTAGGAATCCATTACCAAAGTTAACGTAGAACGGAACAACATTGACATTATGTTTCTGTGCATCGGCTTGTGAAAAATCACAACCACCATCGGAAATTAATTGAAACATCTTATTCGCCTCCCTGCTTCGCTTCGATGTAAGCAACAATATTACCTAAACTAGTAAACTGCTTTGCATCTGCTTCTGCAACTTCAATTTCATACTTTTCTTCAATTGCCATAATTAATTCGACTGCATCCAACGAATCAGCACCCATGTCTTCTAACGTTGATTCTAGTGTTAAATCAGCCGTATCAAAGCCTAATTCCGTTTTAATAAGTTCCTTTAACCCGTCAAAAATCATCATCAATTCCTCCAGTTATTTTGCATATGGTTACTAAAATATCATATTCACCATTTTAATCAATTATACACAAATACTTTGATTTGTCAAACTATTTTGTTTTCGTAATATTTGACCAAAATAATACTAAGTTATTTGAACTCGTTCATTTTGGTAATTTAACAACACTTTACATCAGCCAAGAACTCTGTTACAATTAAAAAATCAAACAGGCGGTGTTTAAAATGAAATTAAATGACCTACTAGGCATCAAATACCCACTAATTCAAGGAGCAATGGCTAATATTGCAACTGCTAAATTTGCAGCGACCATCTCGGAAATTGGCGCCCTTGGTATTATTGCTGCTGGCGCAATGAAACCAGCAGAATTAGAAGTGGCAATTGTTGAATGTATCAACCTTACGAATCGACCATTCGGCGTGAATTTAATGCTAATGAATCCCCATTGCGAAGCGATGGTTGACGTTATTGTTAAATACCAAAAGAATATCAAGGTAGTAACAACTGGCGCAGGTAATCCTGTGACACTAATTCCACAACTAAAAGAAGCCGGTATTTTAGTTGCACCCGTTGTACCAAGTGTTGCCTTAGCAAAACGAGTAGCGAAAGCGGGCGCTGATTTCCTGATTATCGAAGGAACTGAAGCAGGTGGTCATGTTGGCGAGCTAACAACGATGGCATTAGTGCCACAGGTTGTCGCAACAGTTGATATTCCCGTGGTTGCCGCAGGCGGAATCGCATCAGGGAAGCAACTTGTCGCCGCTTACGCTTTAGGAGCAATCGGTGTTCAAGTAGGGACGTGCTTACTAGTAGCAGATGAATGTGAAATTCACCAAAACTATAAAGACGTTCTAGTAAGAGCAAAAGATACCTCGACCATGGTAACCGGACGAGCCGCTGGTGTTCCAGTCCGAGTTTATAAAAACAAAATGGCTCGTGAATATGCCAACCTTGAAAATGCTGGGAAGACCCGTGAGGAACTGGAATATTTAACACTAGGTGCTCTACGCAAAGCTGTTTTCGATGGTGATGTCGATAATGGCTCAGTGATGATTGGTCAAGTC
>Ga0123355_10016386_pt1 | contig 11677 bp, 8 predicted proteins | sample TergutEmb28metaG_3_FD_89872 | JGI IMG/M metagenome (GOLD analysis project Ga0123355, IMG submission 89872) | Embiratermes neotenicus P1 segment gut microbial communities from Petit-Saut dam, French Guiana - Emb289 P1 | ecosystem: Host-associated > Arthropoda: Insects > Digestive system > Gut ...
ACATTGTTATATAAAACAGCTGTAAAGAATTGGCATTGTTATATAAAATAGCTGTAACAAATTGGCAGTGTTATATAAAACAGCTCTAACAAATTGGCAGTGTTATATAAAACAGCTGTAACATTTTAGATCAAAGACTTTAACTCAATTTACATAAATTTATAGATCTTAGCCAATTTATTTGCCCTGAACCACCTTTGCTCCTCTACGACCCACAGCTGTCGATATCAGGCCCTACATTAGGGCAATTAGTACTCGCAGAACGACCGCTTCCCTGCTTTGTTTGCCACATTAATACATTTTTGCATGCAGGTATAATTTGGTAAACCAATTACAATTATTTTTAATTCCGCTATATGCCAATTTGACAATTTAAATTATTTAATATTCACTCGGGCGTGTATAAATTTTAATTACGTATTTTTGATTGGGTGATTATGAAATCTTTTCGATTTTTGTGCCACACAAAGGTAGTGTTTTTGTGTCGTGCATGAACATGTTCAGGTTTGCTAGCAACAAAACTAATTCTCTTCAGTAAGTTCCCTCGAATCACATATTTGGTGACCACAGCCCTGAATCAGCCGTCCACATTGTATAAAAGTAAGTAAATGTGCAAATAAAGAAGTAACTGCATAATGTAAGTTCTTCTTAAAGAAGTTAAATACGTCCACAGCTAGTATAGCAGTCTAGAAATTCCTCGAATTTTTGGGTACCGAAACGTCCATACCGTGTTCACAACACCGCGCCACTTGTCCCCATCCTGGGCCAAACTGATCACGTCCCAAGCCCTTCCATCCTATTTCGTTTAAACCCATTTTAATATTATCTCTCACCGAAATCCAGCCCTTACAAGTGTTACGTTCCCTTAAGGGTTCACCATCAAAATCTACAGGCATTTATCTCCTCCCCCATACGCGCCAGATAACCTCCCCGGCTCGTCATCTCCATTGATTTGACAATCGTAATTATTGACTAGGATGGGTAATGACTGAAAGTCGTAAATAGCGTCGAACTCGGTTACAGCGTCTTAGAAGGGATAGAATAAATTGTGTCGTCACAATCAAGTGCCACTGTAAGGGAGGTGTGTGGTAGAGGTCAAGGAAAAATATCTCAAGACAATAAAAAAAGCCTGCAGACACATCAGTTCATGTGAACGCTATGATCTATTTCAAATTTAGATTACTATTAAACTTTAGAAATAACGCAAATTACTGTCCCATACTTTTAAATTCCCATACAGTTTTCCGCTAACAACATATGTATATTAACGTAAAATTAAAATTTAGGAAGAAAAATATTATCATGGGAAGAGAACCGCTCGTTGGTAGACCGTCACTTGTTTCTTGCGTGACCCACTTAAGTAGCGCCTCATCGACGTCTCTTCGTTCAAGATTTCGAAATCGCTTTATTCTAGATCCGTTCTGTTCAAACGGTAAAAACTGTGGTTTTGTTTTCCAAATTGCTTGGGTCGAAGAATTTACAAGAACAAATTCCCGAAATACGTGATCTGTCTTTTCCCTTTTCTATTTGTCATATCACTATTTTCCTTCGACGCTCAGAACCTTCCTTTTGTCCGTGACTGTAGCAATGTTATCCGTCTGCTGTTAACTGCAGCAGTAGAAAAGTATAGCGCAATTTACCCACAAAGTGAATTACCATTAATGTTGTCATTTGCCTGTCCTAGAATTTATGTAGCTACGTTGAAAGCGTAGAGGCCTTTACATGTCACGGAGGTTGAGATGACAGAAGACACAAAACTGTCTATTTCTTGGGAAATTATATTGGAAAAAATGACTGCAAATATCGTTATAAGCGAGGTAGGTGCTCTTGTTTATGTCGTATTAAGCAAGGAAGGAAAACACGTGCCGAATGGGGAAACAGTACCAAAGAATGTAAATAATTATACCCAAGGTGACGCACAAACTGAGGTCGTTATAACCAGGTTCACCTGCGTACCCTGTGATTAATTAATTAAGAATTATTATGCGACGATGTGTGGGGAATGGAGGTATAGATTATTATTTCGCAATTTCTGCTGTAAAAGGCGTTGAGTTTTCAACTTCAAGATTTGTTCGCTTTGCTACCCAGAAAGGACTTCTCGTTCCTACCGAATATGATACCGGATGGTCACCAGTGCCGGTGGGGAAGCAGTCGTAAGGATAAAGATGTGTGCCCCGTCATAAATCGAACCTAGATTCCGCGGTTCACTCCTACATTTTGTCTTCGTATTGACTGAGTTGTCCAGGCACATGTTCTGGAAACATGTAACGGTGAAGTTTTTATGGTGGCGAAAATTTAGGTTTTGGGTTTTTGTGTTACGTCATCGTGGTATAGCCTGGTATGTGGGTAGCGAAGTGTCAGAGCAGCTTAGGACCTTCTTAACCAGAAATCAATATGAAGGCAGCATTTTTACATATCTGTGAAACATTTGTAAGAGTCTTCCAAAGTACACCCTGCCATAACCCATAACGTCACAATGTGCAGTTACGTCATGATACGTACATATCAACGGTCTATTACAACTGCGGATTAAGGTGGTGGGTGATCTATATGGGTACAATTCCTATTATTATAGTGTTAAAAAGAGTCTTTGTAACTTAGCGAAGTTCGTAATGCTTATCTGGCTGTTGAGGTGTAATTCTAAGGGCTTATAAATTCAACGGTGATTACCCATCAGCACGGTTGTTTTTGTTTCCTGAGGGAAAGTGAGTGATTCTTAATCATAGCAGAATTACATCCACAAATTCCCCGTCACATTGCATGACAACCTTCAGCGCCATTCTCACAAACCTTACGGTCTTCCTATTTCAGTCATGTGATTGCAGTTGCTACGCAAACAGAAGCATACCGCCACAGCCACCTCCACCGCTCTGACTACAGAAATACACTGACCTACGCGCACACGAATTCACGCACTCTCCCGACTGGTGACACCGGGCTCAGTAACGTTACCTGTATCTGAGGCTGGAAACTTTGCGGAATTAATCCTGCAACAATTGTCTTGCCATGAAGCAAGTCTATCTTCGTAAGCTTATTGAGAATCTTAGTGTCAGTTTGGAGTCAAATATTTTGTGTCAGCATTTCGGCACACTACACGGTCGGTCTGTGTGACATTTGCTGCCACCTCTTGAAACATTTTGGTATTAATTCTTTATTTCTTCTATTGTAGCTCAAATAAATTTTCGATAAATACAGCAGGTACATTTCTGGCACCATAGCTAAGTTTTCGATACGAAGAGAAACATTTTATAAAACTCATCTCCATATTAATGTCCGCCATCAAATTACAAAATGAACCGACTGACAAAGGCTAGCCTGGCACATGGGGAACAGAAGGTCGTTTGGTCGGAATCATCCAAGCCAAGCCAATCGACATCTATTAGTTTGGGGGGATGTTGTGGATTGTGGCGTCTGTTCACAAAGTTACATGAAACTTCATACTGTGCAATAGTGTGTCGGTACACTTACATGGTACATGTGGCAGCGCTGAAGTGCTGTACAATAAGAAAGGGTAAAATTTAAATCTAAACAATTCAAAATTTAAATATATCAGAAGTGTTTATGGGTAAGGCATAGTACTTTCAAAGTGCCCTTTCGTATCACGGACAGTATACAAAAAATAATGCGAAGGGATTGGAAGCAGGGTTAAGTCCACGTGAGAAAGATTATAACTACATTTTTTGCAATAAATATTTAATTCTGGTACCCCGAAGTATTCATGGGTGCGATATGAAAGGATAAAAATGCCTTCATTTGCGAATAGATGTTAGTCTTAAAATTTCTATCAGCCTGCGATCAGCATCATGTCCACAGAGGCACATTTTCGACCAATTTTTAAAGAAATTCATAACTTTAATACTCACACTGTTAATAATTTTCGTGTGACATCAAGCCGATATATTTAGCAAGGTAGAAAGAATACATTTGATATTTGTGTGACCGTGCATCGTCCATACAATAATGTAAACAACCAACTAGACGCAAAAGTAACAATTTGTTAACAATTTCAATCAGCTCAACATGTTTCGGGCGATAATTTCGCCCATCCTCAGGAGCACTAGACTGTGGTATAATGCACCGACGATGCTGCCTGCAGGTAGCATCGTCAGTGCATTATACCACAAGCTGTAAACACAGTGTAGTGCTCCTGAGGAAGGGCGAAATTATCGCCCGAAACATGTTGAGCTGATTGTAATTATTAATAAATTATTGTTGCATCTAATTGGTTGTTTACATCATTGTCCAAAGAATACGTTTCAGCATGAGAAATTATCCTTGCTCACCCTGTTCTCGTACTACAAACTATTCTACAGAAATGAAGAACTACACCGCCTCGTCCTTCGTCCTTCATACTGGCGTGCATGTGCAGATGTGCTGCAGTTTGTAGCTAAACGCGAGCTGAAATGCTTACGAGTTACGATTCTCTGTTCCCTGAACAATGTCAGCCCGTGGTAATTACAGGCAGGCCATTGGCAACATGTCACTTGTGATCCGAACGGCTTTCAGTTTCACACTTTCTATGGTTTCTAGTTAATTTTCCCGACTAGGGAGCGGAGCACCCAACAGCCTGTCCTCATTAAGTGTTTTAATTATATGGACCCGTGCAAAATGTTTTTACATGGAAGCAATTTATATTGAGATTTTCCAATTAGTGTTTGGTATAACAAAGTTATTGTCTGTATCACACTACAAAGCTCACTCACCAATCAATAACGAAATATTTGTGTACCTTGCAATGTAAATTTCTCAATTAATAGCCACCCCCACCCTCTCTTTCAGGAAGAATGAGACAAAACGGTAACAACACTATTAAAGTGCACTCAAATCCATACGTGTATAACACAAGACAGGCAATGTATGTGTAACTTGACATCGAGGCACGTTCGGGCTACCATTTTTGCAATGGAAAAGCAATAAATATTACATATTCTGATTGTGTGTTTGTAGACTTAATTATCGAGCATGCAATGCGCATGGGCCATATTGTCAGCTGTGGCCTGCCCCATGTACAATATCTTTACACAACATCTCACGAACGGCACGATTTTCGAAAAAAGTTACTGAACACAAAATGTGTGTTTTGTTTTCCTGTAAAAATTTTCTGAAACATTTGTCATTCTGAGAAGAACTGAGCGAGCTGTGATATCAGCAATACATATATGTGGGTCTTCAAGTAAAGTGGCTGTTATTGTTGACAGTTTTTAATGAAACTTGAATTTTCACGACAGGTTTAGAAAAATATTCAAATAACAAATTTCATGAAAATCCGTCCAATGGGAGCTGAGTTGTTGCATGCGGACAGAGAGATGGACGAACTGACGGACGGACACTATGAAGCTAACAGCTGCTTCTCGCAATTTTACGAAAACCTCTCAAGCAAGACCACACAGTAATATCCTTAACCAACACAACATGACTGCGGACAAAAGTAAACCAACATTTACTTCTTCTCTCTTCTTTTATTTTGTGTTTTGTAATGCCATTTACAAGAGCCACCCCCTACAGATGCCAATATTGGACTTGTCTGTGGCAGTAAAGAATACAACACCACCACCAACACCACCACCACCATCATCACGGTCATCATACATTCGTCATCCATACGACAGGTCGATACGCCGGTTCCAGCACATGCATAAACACAAAGGCTTTCACTGTAATTAAATTAAATTAAAGAGAGGGAGAAAAAAAAAAGCATTTCATTACACACAAACAGGGTGGTTTTTAAGATCGGGTGGTGCAGTAAATAACACATTAAGGTTTGTGTGATCTATGGTTGTGTGTATACAGTGTACAGAGTCGGGATAAATTCGATATCAGACTGTGGAGCGTGACAAGGGAATCTAATTGGTAGGCAATGATTTAAAGCAAATGGAGTGTCCAAGACTACACTCCGGTAGACAAGCCAAATACATTTGTTTGTTTGTTTGGTTCGTATTTTGGATGTTAACGCTTTACAGCCTTAGCGGTAGATGTTGCCTCGAGCTTCAGATGAAGAAGGAGGCAACAATTTCCTCCGAAGCATCGGTATGTATAGGTGGATATGTGGTCACAACCCCAAGGATCACACAATACTGTAAATATGTGCAATGTTCTATTTGTGGTATTTTAACGACGCTGTTTTTAGTTCAGAGTATGCTGCGTGGAAGTGGTAAGGGTGTGAAAGGAAGCGTTTTTGGTGTGCTTTAAGGTACTGTGGGAACTTACTGGCTGGAACTGAGCAATACTTAGAAACATCAGAGCGGCGATAGAGAAACCGTGCCCATTGGACGGTGACATTCATTGTTTAGGATGCAAACTGTTCCAGGATGAAGTCAATGACTTGAAACAAGAACGCAAGGCGCCATCTTCATTTGTTCCTAGGCTTACAGTTTGGTAACGCTCAGGTAAGGAGATTCTCTTTAGATGTACTTGCCATTTAAACTGTCGCAAATACGTAATGTCCGTCTGCACGGCGATAAAAACAGTGCAGCAAAGTAGGAAAGTTTAAGTCTCGTGAGCAGCTTTTAATCACCTTAATCACCACAATAACTAGAATCACCGTAATCACCACAATAACTATAATCACTACAATCACCACAGCAACTTTCATCACCACAACATCCGCAATAACCACTATCACCATACTACCCACAATAACCATAATCACCATAATAGCCATAATCGCCGCAATCTCCACATTAACCATAATCACCATAATCATCGCAATCACCATAATCACCACAACAGTCATAATCACCACAATAACCATAATAAACAAAATAACTATAATCATCACAATCATCACAGTAACTTTCATCACCAAAATATCCACAATAACCACAATCACCACACTTTCCACAATAACCATAACCACCATAATCACAATAGCCATAATCATCGCAATCTTCACAGTGACCATAATCACCACAATACTCACGAGAACCATAATCACCATAACCACCACAATCACTCTAATGAACATAATCACCACAATAACCATAATAACCGTAATCAACATAATAACCACAATAACCATAATCACCACAATAAACATAATAACCACAATCACCACAATAACCATAATCACCATAATCACCGCAATAACAATAATAACCGTAACGAACACAAGCACCACAATAACCATAATCACCCAATCACACCCTCAAGCACTCGCGCTCATACCTTCAGGTAGGAGTAAAGATAAAAACATTACAGTTGATACAGAATAGTACTTGGGTCCGATCCCTTCTGGGTCCGATTCACCTATGCCTTAAACAGACTTTTTGTGCCAACAGTTGATATAACTAGATACTGAGAGCTTAAAGTGACGTTCTGATCTCCTTTACCGTTGGGGCACAAGAAGGTGTTCGCCGAAAATACCATCGCACTTCCAAAATGTATCAAAAAGCTATATTTGATTGCAATATTCATGTGTTAATAAATACATAGCAAAACGCGAGGACAAAGAAACACGCTGATGACATAACGCCGCTGCAGACCAGCCACATCGATATTCTACCTTAAACAGAACGGGAATCGTCCAGCTACTCCAGTTCACACTTTTCACAGCACCTACCGTGCACATACAGTCCGACGTGCGTGCCAAAAGTATCCCAGACTAGGGGCCCTTCATTTTACGCAGCCCTGACGCAAGACGGTGGGAACTTTTTATTTGTAACCAAACACTTTTATGCTCTTCGTCCGTATTTGTGCACCAGTTCGATATGGAACTATTTCGAAATTTCATTAACAGTTGTTCAGGCTCTTATGTCTGAATGTTCATCAACACCTCTAAGTTAGAAAAAGCAAGTCCACATAATTCCCTATAATTGAGCGTTAAGGTCCATTTCAATAAAGTATTTTACAATCGTCGTTTCTGGCTATGAACCTTGCAGCGTCCAACCATGATCATGAAACCTTACTCAGGAATTATAAGACGCAAAGCTTACATCTGCTAATGCAGTTCGTGCTGCCTTCTGTGATAGCTGAGGGTCAAGTTGTCACACCTGTTTTGACCACCAAAATGTTTATTCTTAATTTATTTTGGCTCCCTGAAAGATTCACATCGAGGACGCCGTTTTGAGCGCGACGACGAGCTGAAAGTGAAGAGCTTCGTCGCTTCTGCAAGCAACCGATACAATGTTTCCCAAGCAAAGGTGGAAAAGGTGTGTTGATAATGAAGAGCTTGCGGAAGGATAATCTCCAAATTGCAGAAGATGTGCCAATATATATATATATATATATATAACTCTCATTATAACTATAATTGTAATTTCTTTGAAAAATAATGCGACATTACGTTCGTACCGATCGTCCAACGTTCCCAAAAAAGACTGTTGAAAATCGTTGCTACGCAGGCTCCAATTACATATGCATTTGCGAAAAACTGCTGCTCAGATGTCTTGCCCAAGTAGAGGAAAAATTTACTAATGCGATCCTTAGCGAGAACAGTTACAAAGTTAAAATTTATTTCACTTATTATCTCCACGTCGCTCAGGTTGTGAGCTCCGTAATTGCACGAAGAAGTGATTTAGAATTGACTTGCTTTCATTTATGTCACTTTATCAAGTTCTTGGGCAATCTTTTTTTTTTAAACACGCGCAAAAGCTTATTTCGTAATCCAGTAACTCTTTCTTATTTTCACAGTCACGTAAAATGTGGGGAAATGGGTGAGTGACAGGGCGCATCTGTGCTTGGTGCGGCCTTTCTAACTGAAAGCAAAACTTCAGCACCACTGTTTTTCCGTTCAAAAAGTATACCCGATAATGTAACCGCTATCCATGGCAGATTAAAACCCGCACATGCGGGCAAGTTTTAAGAGTCGTTCCCATCGAAATACTGCACGCATTTTCCTTATTCGCCCATCGGAACTTCCTTGGTCATTCTAACAACCGTGCGAAGTAAATATCTCGAAGCTCCTGATCGTTCATTTTTCTAAAACACTCTAATCTATGACCAATAAGTTGTTCTAAAGGCAGAGCAATCACTGCAGAACTGAACAGGCCTCGAGGGTTCACTATAGCAGTTAAAGCCCGTTTACACTTCTGTTTATATAGTTCAGAAAAACATTACACTTTCACTGTAAAGAAAAAGAAAAACTTATATAAATACGTAACACCTAAAGGCAACAGATACCTCATAGAATTCTTCAGTGTCGCGCTCTAAACTATAAGCTATTTAATCAATAAATAAGAAAAAAACAACAAACTGACAACTCACATAACAAAAAACCTAAAAATACATTTAAATTATTATATTGAAAACACTGATTAGCCATACCGAGATTAAAAAGAACCCAATACCTAGCCTGACCACCAAAATATTCCATCCAACCAGAATCAAAAACCCTTGTTGCCTTATAACCAACTTCCAAAGGACCAAAAGAAACACCATAAGTAAAAAAAAGGCATAAGCCACTTAACACCAGGCAAATGAAGAAGCTCTCAGATTTCAAGACAACCGGCACATGAAGGTCGTAACGTTGTCAGCCCAACGCACCGGTTGCCTTTACACCCCAGGATATAATCTGCCACATGTTGAGTCGACTCCAGGGCCAGAGTACGGAAGGATTATATCAATGAAAAGTTTCAATGACACCATCGGGAATCGAACCGGCGACCTTCCGTCTTTCAGAGCAGTACCTCAACCAACTGCACCCACGCATGTCCACAATCATCTGTTTACATAATTCATATGCGTTTCATAAACAAACTTCACTGTCTCACCCTAGCAATCCCTTCAACAGCACAAGAGCGCCCTTCCACTTCTACGAAACCACCTTTACGTTTCACTAAAGAATTCGCACGTAGATTTCATTCTCCAAATTCTTCCTGCATGTTCTGCTTATATGATCCCTCCTATTGTATTTATTCTCAGATTCTTTAATGACAAAAAGTATGGACACCTTATATATACAGTTTCTCCAGTTCTTTGATGAACTTCTAATCACCCTCGTCTTTACAGACCCCTCCGGCCAGAATATTCATTGTCTCTGCATCTTTCCCACAAAGTGTAACGTCTGTTTCCCACCATGCTAAGAATTAGCACTTCACAGTATTAACAGGTTCGGCTAGGTCAGGGGTCGGCAAACTACGGTCCGCGGTTTCATTTTTTTCCGGTCGCCGACGATGTAACAAACTTTTGAATCAATAGTCCATTTTTTTTAACAGAAAACTGGAGAATGGAGTTAATTTTATATTGTATTTGACACTTTCAGCCCCGTAGACCTTTCCGAGAGTTATGAAGTATGCCTTTACAGTGTCTAACAGGCTGACAGTTTTGCAGGATCGGCAACAGCGTCTTTTGCGTCATCTATTATCACCGAATATCATTCAGCTGTAGAAATAGAGGGGAGTCTATTTAAAGGGATACTTCAGGTAAGGTGATCGAAATGGTGGACTCGGTCATTGTACGTAAGGTGGTTATGATCTGTGCAAACCTTGTTTTCTGATCCTTTTGCTATAACAAATGTCTTTGATTTTACTACACCGTCTTGGCTCGCGAAGCCTAAAATATTTACTTCCCGGCCCGTTTCTAAAAGAAACTTTTGCCGACTCCTGGTTTAAGTAATGGTGACGCCTTGTTTTCATTCAAAGTGTGTCCGAACTTTGTTATTATGTAAAATAAATTTACGGTCACGTGATTTGGGGTTCTTACAACGGTGTTTTGAAGACGAGACAAGCCCATTGTTACTCCGTAACGGAAAACACATTAAATAATTAATGACAATTCGGTGTATTGTATTGTCCCCTTCAAGGATCAGGCACAGTTCCTGCAGTGTTCCTGATTTTCAGTTTTTATTTTGAAATTATACTGCATTCAGTCTCCTCAGTAAATATTTAAACACTCTACGCGTCTTCCCCAAAACGACGGATCCGTACACAACAAAGCGTAATTTTAGTTCCAAGTTCGGCAATCTTTACATTTAATTAGAACACAAATTACAGTGTATGTACACTGTATCAATTTTTTGTGACTCTCCCAGTGTACAACGTTATTTCTTTACTGATGAATTCGCCTTGTTTTCTCATAGACCGTATTTCACAACGTACTGAGTGGTTCTAAACTAAAGGCTGAAACAATGACACAAACTGCTCTGCGTTAAAAGGTTCTGTTAATTAGTAGACTTCACATAAACAACAAACAAACCGAGCAACATACATGCACAATATCGGTAGCCAAAACCGTCAGTGCGAGTAGCTAGCTAATAAAATATTGGGATTATTAGAGAAAACCAAATCACTTAAAAGGAATGCTAAGTTCTGAAATGCAGCTCACTGGAACCAACAGTCAACAGCCTAAAATATTTAAGTGTCACATTATTAGGTCTGTGCGTGTTCAGAGGTTTTAAGCAAATACAAGAAACATATATATGAACAGTTTCTTCAAGTCATTTCTATAGTAAAACCAACCAGATGCATCAGTGTCTCAAATTTATTTTATTGAAGTAACAATCTACTGCTTGTCTTACGTTTATTGGATCGTGCATCATCTTGATAGTTGAGTAAAGAGAGACCAACTTGATGTCACTTGCTTTATTATTTCTTTACTTAATGCTCAACATGTTTCGGAAGTTAATACATCCAACCTTTGGAGCTTGCGACTTATGTGCTGAGTTATTTCATGGGTTGCATTGATCTGGTTCGATGTGTGTTGGTGTTACGTTGTGGTTTGGCTGTGGTGATGTGGTATCCGT
>Ga0123355_10016387_pt1 | contig 11677 bp, 10 predicted proteins | sample TergutEmb28metaG_3_FD_89872 | JGI IMG/M metagenome (GOLD analysis project Ga0123355, IMG submission 89872) | Embiratermes neotenicus P1 segment gut microbial communities from Petit-Saut dam, French Guiana - Emb289 P1 | ecosystem: Host-associated > Arthropoda: Insects > Digestive system > Gut ...
CATATTCGCTTGTAAGGGGGGGATGCGGTTCCCCAACCACTTTTCACGGCCCCCCCCCCCCCCCCCGTGCGTCACCGTGTGCCATCATCACATTTCAATTGGAGTCTTCCACTGCTGACTCAGCTACGGGCCAGCAGACCGGTCATAATAACGGATAGCTCCGGGTGCTACCCGGCAGCCGGCCGGTAAATTCCCGGCCGGCCAAACGACCGGGTTGTGTGAATAGACCTATGCTTTCCTGTGTTCCACTACTTTGTCCGGCGATAATCAGAATCTGCCGGCCGGTCGAAAACCGGAACGTGTGAACGAGGCCTTAATAGGTTCAAGGAACCTACGTGTATTCATGATCATATCTTGCTAAATTCTTCTTAGAATCAGAAATGTTTCACACAAAAGTGCTAGAGAAAATCAAAACACATATTTTATGTTCAAGAAATTTTTGCCGAAAATCGTGCTGTTTATGAGATAATGTAAAAAATATGGTAGAGCCAGGCGGGGCACAGACGACAATATAGTATGCCGCATGTGTAATAATTTTTGCTTTTGCGTGGCAACAATTGTTACGCGAACGCGCCGCATTGTTACGTTTAGAGTGCACTGTCTTGTACAACACATTCCTCAAATCTAAACATAGGTTTTCGATGTGGCCTGTTTCCTTCAGGTTTTCTAACCATAACAATAAATACACGTCATGCGTGTCACGACACATCGCTGCACCAAACGTCGACTTCATTCGCCTTCCTGTGGTGATTCCATCCACTTCAGATTCCCACAGAATACTTCCCTCAGATCGAATCAATCTCTATTAACCCACCTCCTTTTCGGTCCTTAACGAGTGCAGCGGTGGGCCGGGACAGTGCGTAGTCGGTATAGCTCCTTGCTGAGGACTGGGTGACCCGCGAGCGAATCCGGGGGGGGGGAAGACTTTTCCACACCCGACCATACCGGCCCTGCACCCGCCAGCCTTCTATACAATGAGTACACGGTCTCTTTGCCGGGTTTAAAGCGGCTGAGTCATGGCGTTAATCACCCAATCCATCTACAGTCACGGTTGAAGAAAGACTAGAGCTATACCTCTACTCACCCTCTGGGCCTTCATGGCATGTTCTAAGGTGAAATTTACCTTTACCTTACGAGTGTCCCGTCTGTATCTCCAACAAGCAACCCATGAAGGGGCCAGTTCACAAGATTCAATGTGCCTCACAATCTGCATCGTGGAGCTTACCACATTCGTCTCACTGGATACAGTTAGCAGTTTTCTGCATATTCTTATACTGTCCGGAATAAAACACAATACTCTAAAATTTTCCACGTACAGGCGGACTCCCCGTATCCGCGGGTAATACGTTCCAAGACCTACCGCGGTTACATGAAACCGCGGATAATACCGCACGCTATATATAACGTGATATTCGTGTAACATACTTAAGTATGGCAAAGTTTAATTGATAAATTAAGCACAGTAAGACATCAACATTAAATAAAATAATAATAAAGTGCACTCTACACTGCACTCTACATTTACAGTGTACTTTCTCTCTCTCTCTCTCTCTCTCTCTCTCTCTTGTAAGTATGAAAGTAAGGGATTCTGACGTTTTAGTCTAATCCTCAAGGAACGATAAAGCAACGAAAAAATACAGTACCTGTACTGTACAATATCATGTAAAGTTTCAAGGGATGACAGAACAATAAAAATCATGATTTTCCATCAAAGCGCTGCATAATAAATTAAAAAAACGTGCTGCTGGTACACATTTTACAATGAAAATCATACATACGTACCGGTACATAAACTTTAATACGAAAATTTTATTCGTTAAAAAATATCTTAGCGTACCGTGGGTATTCACTGACTTCTCCATTCTTCTTGTTGGTTTCTGAGCACAAACACTGCGATAACGCGGCAACTAATTCGAACAGCGAGAACGCAAGAAGCAGAATGGTGGCAAGTTTGCGGGGAAGCGTTGGTTTGGGACAAAGGAAGTTTGAGTCAAGTACTGGGCGCATCTGGGCTGCTGGATTTCACCACGTTACGGCCCGTTCTCGCTTGGCGCGCGTTTTTAACTTATGAGCCGTTTATTTCTTTAATTTTTTCAAATTATTTCGGGCCGCGGTAAACAGCGGATACTGAATCCGCGGATACGGGGGTCCACCTGTATTTACATACTGTTCGAATTTCAGCCGATGCAAAGGTCTGCCCCCTTACATGCTAAGTGGGTAAAGAGGGGGGGGGGGCACAAGAGCATCTCTACCAATAATCAACCTTGGCGCTAGAACTGGGTGGAAAGCCAATGCCACACCACCCACATGGAAGAGAGCCGGTACCGAAAACCTCGCTCCCAATGGGGTTCGAACCCCTATCCAGCGGACGTATCACACAAAATTCGCATTCAAACAGCAAATGACAGATGGACTTCCGGTAACATAGGACATTAGTTGTACTGTTTCGGAAGTTAAAGTAATAACTCCTTACTAGTTTTGGGACGATGTGCACGAATATGACAATTATAATCGCTTATCAGCTCTACTTTCAAATGTCTGGGGTGGATCCAAATTTGCACACTTTGAACTGCTTTTGGTGTTGAGCGACACTGAGCAACATATCTGGCAACCCTCACATGAAGGGGACGACACAATTTTCCCGGAAAACTGTGGAGCACTGGACGACGAGCATGGCGAATATTTTCATCGTGATATCTCAGCAGTCGAGAAGACATACCGTGCCAAATGTTGTTCACCGATGTTGGGGGGCTATTGCTGAAAGGTAACAGGAGATTCTCCTGGACTTGTGTATAAACCGTAGGTGAAAAGGCGGCGCAATTGATCAAGGCAAGCCAGTCAGTGGACACTGTGTCACGGATAGCGTTTAAGGCATTTTTACCTTAATTTTGTTAATTTTTCTTGGAAACTGTAGCCAATCACGCCTTTCCGTGGCCATTTTAGTGTTAAACGTCCCAAAATCTATGAGCGGAAACATATTTCATCTCCAAAGCAAGAAATAAGTCGTAATGTGTGTGTACAGGGCACGCAGCGTGGAAACTAGCCGGTAAGTTGGCGTATGCCTGTAGTATATAACATAATCAGCTAATGGGAAGTGGCTCGCGATTGGGTCAGATAAAATAATGTCTCATTACTACAAAAAAATCCATGACATGTAAATAAATTATAATATAAGGTAAACAGTAAAAGCGGAATTTCTCTTTGTACGTGACACGAAAACGCAAACGAAGGGCCGAGGTACAGCCTGACTCACTCTAAACGTCGGGACTAAATGGCGGTGCATGGTCAACCTCACGTTCCTGCAACATTCCCCAAGGGAAAGGGTTCCCGGTCCCCACGATATAAGAGGTTTTGTCGGGTCTAGATCAGGTCTAGACACAATGATTAGGAGGTTATGTGGAATGTAGTTCAGGTCTAGATGTTTTGGAGAGCTCTCCCCCTTGTCGGGAATCGAATCCCAGATCATCCAGCAAATGTAGCTACGCTAATCCGGCTCCAGATAAATTTCAATTCTAATTTTAATTCTAACTGCAGCCAAAACACGTAATATCATTACTGCACGTAACTATTCTGCCAATAAAATGTCTCAAGTGGGGAAACGAATTAGCCCGCCAGTTTCTAATAACAAAACACTATATTACGAAGCCTGCAAAAACGCTGGAAAACATTACATATTCAACCCAACAACACACACAGTACACACACTCTTGTACACAAAACACGTTTATTACCAACTAACTGCACCAATATGCGATGTACAAAGTGCTCACATGTGATTCGGCTACCATCCGTAGTCATCCTACGCGAGCTACAATATTCAAATTTAGATATATAGTGTTGTTTTGTGACCTGTCAATCGTAAATGGTAAATAATAAAGAATAATACCGCCCTGCTATTAAATAACAAGGTACAATACTATTAAAATTTTGGTATAATAGTTTATTAAAATTTTAATACAATAAGAGTGCTAGAATTTAAAAATTCTACAATTACATGGTATACTATGGAAAAATAAAAGTTGCGTAAGAACAAATATAGCTCATAACAAACAGAATACATACCGGCTATGTAAACACTCCGCGTATGCCCAATGAACGAAGTTCCGTCGTGTCTTGAATAGGGCCACGGAATATGCAATTTGTATGCGGAATTGGGGGGGGGGGGGGGTGGGGGGGGTTTTTTTTTTTTTTTTTTTTTTTTTGCGTGTTGTGTAGGCATCCGCTTCTGCGACGAGATGATCACTCGTGCAGATGAGTCCTACCGGGTGTGTTTTTGTGTGATATAGAAACGTCAACAGTGAGCCGGTCTAGGCTCGAGTTTGGATGGTGCGCCACGGAAAAATAGGAAAGTTTGAAACGATACATTCCGGAAATGCTTACGCTTACTGCCATCCTATACACATCCATTTGGCACTTCAGCCTTCTTGTAAAGTTGCGTACTTAAATACAATTCTTATTTCTATGACAAAGCATTAGGCCTTGAAAGTAAATGAGATTCGTGGAGGTAAAGTTCCACACATTTTAGGTCTCGGGATGAGATTAGGTAGACTGCTGAGCTTCATGCACCAGCTCCTGTGAAAGTGGCTGAGCCATTCATTAGATCATAGATTTTTTAGTCAGGAAGCAGGAAGGAAGGAGTAATTACGGGTAATTAAATCCCAGCCGATTAGCCCTAATCGAACATTTTACTGTTCAAACTGATCTACACAAAAACTGTAATTATTTAACTAACTAAATCCGTACAGCAGGATCATTCTTCAGAAACTAACAGGTACCCGCCTATTCAAATTCCCCGCCTTATGTGGAACCTGTATGTTCGTTACCGCATTTACAAAAGCCCGCCATCTGTCCCTATCCTGACTCAGCTCTGTTCAGTTCATGACCCATATCCCACTTCTTGAGGATCTATTTTAGTAATATCCTCCCATCTATTCTATTTCTTTCTTTTAGTCTCTTTCCTTCAGATTTCGCCGTCAAAATCCTGTATACAGACCTCTACTCCTACATATCTGCTACATACCCAACACCTCCCATTATTTTATATGATATTCCTAATGTTACTTGATGAGGGTATCACCCGACTCACCAATAAACCTTGAGCTGTTATTACTGATTTAAAGTACATTTTCGCGAATAGGACTTTCAATTCGTTGGGAGACTGAAGGTGAAGGAAAGCTGAGGGTTGATGCGCTGAAGTGAGAGTGGAATGGAGAAAATTGCACGTACAGAAGCTTGAAACTAAAGTAAAATTCACCCTAGAGCAGGCCATGAAGGCCCAGAGAGGGAGTAGAGGTACACTCTGCTCTTTCTTTAACCTCGGTACCAGATGGGGTGGCTGGTCAACGCCACGGCCCGGCCGCACTTTACCCCCTGGAAAGACCCGATACCCATCGTGTAGGAGGCTAGGTGGGCCCCAGGTCCCAGGTCCCAGGACATACAGCACGAAAAAGATAAATGAATAAATATATATAGTTTATCTTGCTTAAAGAACGAATTATTATATTACATACAGAGCCTGGAATATGGAGGGCAGGATATAATACAGTATACCTGAGAGTAAACGTTTTAAGGTTTGAATTAGTTACAAGTATTTCAGGGTGGTGCCAAACTAATGTGTTTTTGTGATAGTGGTAATGAAACTTTGGGGCCCATACGTAAATGCATAGACCCTTTCTCTCAGACAGTATGCCCTGGCTGCTCTAGAATACTGGCGCGGTATTTATAGCCCATTAAAGCCCATTGGTAACTCTACGTACCACCTTCTGTAAAACCAGTCTGTTCATACACAATGCATTTGTGTGATCCGTAATATTCTTGCAACAAAGAGCAAATATTTTCATAAACAAAAGGAGAAAAAAGGTTGTTTTAGTAATGGAAAAGGGTGCTTTTGTCCCGTGAGATACGAATTAAGTTTTTAGGAGCGGTGGCAAAATTGCCAAAAGATACAATTAGCTCTGTCATGTCTGCCCGTCCATCCGTCCGCATGGAGAAACTCGGTTCCCACAGGAAGGACTCTCATGAAATTTGATATGTGAATATCTTCCGCGAATCTGTCGAGAAAATTCAAGTTTCAGTAAGATCTGACGAGACTAACTGCTGCTTTACACGAAGACTTTGTACGTTCATGACTATACGTCATTGAATTCTTCTTATAATGCGAAGTGTTTAAAAAAATTTAGAGAAAATCAAAACTCGCGTTTTAGACTCAGTAACATTTTTAAACAAATCGTGCCCTTTATGAAATAATGTGGAAAAATATCGTACAGTCGTACAGGCAACAGAATGCAATGTAATACGGCGCATGCGCATTGAATGCTGGATACCTAAGGCTACAAACACGTAATCAGAATATGTAATACTTATTTCTTTTCCACTACAACATTGGTTGCAAGAACGCGCCTCAATTTTGCGTTATACGTACATTGCCTGGCTTGTTATATATAATTTAGCTGAACGTATTTGTTGCATCTGTTCTTAATAAGATGAACTGAAGAAGACAGCGTGGCCTTTCGACATAAATGAAGTTTTGTCGGATATTGGAAACATGGAGAAAGAAATGTCTTATCTGTTGTTCGAAGGGTGGTTAAATATGATACTTAAGGTCGGACAGTTAACTTAATCATACTGTAAGCATACCATTTCTTACGAAGTGTTACAGGCTACAGCGGAAACACTATAGCATGTAGTCTTGTGGTTTTCTAAATTTGGGGTCTTGAGTTTGAATCCTGGTATATAGACATGCGATGTTTCTATATTCTTGTTGTTTTGTTCGCTGAAAGAAATTGCGACGGGCCCATGTTTCTTCCAAGGAGACCTCTCCAAATTTGTATAAAAATATTCAGAATCCTAGAGTAGGAATCCCTGGGCTGGGCCTCATTTGTTTGTTGCCCCCTATAGAATGAAATAAATAAATAAAAATAGATAAATAAATGGGTGGCTGGATGGATGGAAGTAAATTTAAAGCCATGCTTTTCCTAAGGACGTAAGAGATATTTTGACTTTATGCTGTATACTTTCCATTCGACTTGGAAAAGTTTCAGTACGGATATTTTGACAAAGATTAGGTGTGAGTTTCATAAATATTGTTCAAGGTAAAGTCGGATTTTTATACTGCAGGTCAGTGAAATTACATTTAACCTTTTATGTGAAACCTTAGAGCATTTTGAGAGTAAAGAACGGCTTGGTTAAATTTGCGTATTACGTCATGAGGACATTTACTGTCCTTTTTCCTTAGTCGGTCTGCTAATCTTGAATATTTAATTGTCAAAACTTAGCATATTAAGGTTTAATGTACTTCGATAACTCCATTTTTGCCTAAGAGACATGTCTTGTGCGAAGTAGCTGTTTGTGCTTTTAACACCGACGACAAAAATTAACTCAAATCTTTTTTTAAATATTCTGCTCGTACCGCGCAGTAAACACACTACGTCTCGAGTATAAAAGCGTGTCAACTAATGCCGTTTGTTCTCAGATCCATACAAAACACATAAACGCAATCTGTGAGCTTGAAGGCTCCTTTCCTGGATTTCGAAAAGCTACAAGTAGCTTCATCATGTCCGTCAGTCTGTCCGTCCACATGGAACAATTCCGTGTCCACAGGACAGAAATTCGTTAAACTGATATTTGAGTATTTTTAGAAAATTTATTGAGAAATTTGAAGATTAATTAAAACCCGACAAAAATTTCGGGTACTTTACGTGAAGACCGTGCTGCGCTACAAATCGGAAGGTCGCTGGTTCGATTCCAGACTCTGTAAATAGAATTTTTCATTGACATAATCCTTCCGATCGCACTATGGCCCTGGGGTCGACTCAGCCTCTAGCAGAAATTAGTACCAGGAGTATTTCCTAGGGTAAAAACGGCTGGTGCGTAAGGCTGACAACCTTACCACCATTCTGAGCCATTGTCACGTAATCTGGGCACCTTAACTTGCTGGAACCCTTTGGGCACCTCGGGCCTGTAATGGGACTGATTTAACTTTTTATACATGAAGCCCAATGAATACTTATGATAATAAGTCACTGAATTGTCTTTACCATAAAAATATTTCAGAAAATATTACAGTCGAAAAAAAAACACACTATTTTGTATTCAATAATTTACTTTCCGAAAATCGTGACCCTTATGAGATATTGCGAAAAAAAAAATACGGTACAGCCAGACAGGTCACAGATGACAATGTAACATGGCTCATTCTTTTCGCATGTCGAGTAAATAACGCAAGAATAGAGACACACACGTTCGTGCCGTTAAATACTTATTGCTTTAATAGAATTGGAGGGATTGGATTCATCCGGCTCAGGATAAGAACAAATTGCACACTCTTGTGGACACAGTAATGAACCTTCGGTTTGCAATAAAATGCTTGTAGAGTTCTTGACAAACCGGAGCAGCTACCAACTTTCCCAAAGTGGCTCAATTCCATGCAGCGTTTTTTGTAGTTAGTAACTGACACGTGTCACTCAAAACCTCAGAATGTCGCATTTTTTAACTTATCGTCATTTTGTTGTACGGAAGAATAAGCACACCGGCTTAAATGTCAATTGCCTTAAAGCGGAATGTTCATGAAGTATTCACTTTTGTATTTTTGTCTGTTGTGAATAATAATAATAATAATAATAATAATAATAATAATAGTAGTAGTAGTAGTAAAGGTAGACGGTAAAATGTTCCCGTTACAGGCCCGGTGTGGCCCAGAGGGTGGGTAGAGGCATAGCTCTACTCTTCCATGACCGCGGCACTAGAAGGGGGTGTGTGGTCAGCAGCACGCCCCGGCCACAATTTACCCCCGGGAAAGACCCGGTACCCATTGTACAGGAGGCTGGGTGGGCCCAGGGCCGGTCTGGACGGTCGGAAAATCTCGTACCCACCGGGATTCGATCCCGGACCTTCCAACCCTTAGTCAGTCGCTATGCCGACTGAGCTACCCGGTCCACAATAATAATAATAATAATAATAATAATAATAATAATAATAGTAAGCACGAACTTCTTGTATGTGACTGATATTACTGTAGGCTCACGATAATTTACTTGGTAACTCACATGTAAATTGTCTCCAGGGTCATTAGATATGAATTTTGTATAATTTAAAATGGCAACAAACTGCTGCAAAATGTCTAACAATCAAACAAACAAAATAATTTACTAACTAAACGATTATCCAGGCAACTCAATGGAGCGTAGTTCTTCTTTAAGAGCAAACATGAGCTCATTTGCTGTCTGTGAACCTGTCATCGGTCCGATCGCCAGAGATTATTACTCTAATCCTGTTATCCTTGCTTATTTAATGTCTTTCTCATTGTCGGTTAGGACTTGTCTCTACTGGGGTGCTGATAAGTCCTTAGCTCGGCCAGGAAGGAAGCAAGCTCGGAAGCACGTCAGGGAAGCGCGCGATTTCAACAACATGGAGACGCGAGCTGTCAACAATATTACTTCCTGCAAGGCAAGGCGCCGAAGGAAATTCACGCCATTCTGACAGAAGCATTATCTTGTTTCCTTCCTGGTCGGGCTAAGGACTTATCAGCACCTTTATATATACATACACTTGCAAGATGTCTTATTGCAAACTATACGCAGGCTAAGTAAGGAATTGGTAGAATAATAGGCCACATTTTAAAATAAAGAATAAAGCGCCGGGAACACATAAACATTTATATCGTTTGGCGTTGAGACCCAACGCGGGCCATGGCCTCCTCTTTCTTGAGGTTTCTCGATTTCACTCAGATGCACCACAGTCAGTAGGACTCCTCTGGACGAGTGATCAGCGCGTCACAGAGACCTCTACCTGACATCACAAAACAATCACAACCGGCAGACCTCCATGCCTTAGGTAGGATTCGAATCCATACTCTCAGCAAGAGAGCGACCGCAGACGTAGGCCTTAGACCGCGCGGCCACTGGGACCGACACATCTATATGGTGTGTTGTGCTTATTTCTGCAAACATATTTCAACTACAAAGGTTCATCTTAAGGCCAAAATATTTTAAAAACACATAAAAGTATTACATGCACCTGAGGTTTCGTTTATTTAAATTTTTTAAATACAAATTTTTGTTTTCGTAATGTTAGTAGAAATTTTAATTAAATAATAAATTATATAATTATAGAATGTTCTTGGGTTTTCGTCATGTGCTAAGATGGTAGACTGGAGGAAGCATTGGAATCTTGACTGTGTTTCTGTATCTTGTTTTAATTATTAATCCAGGTTTCTATTCCTATAAATATTGTTATAATTATAAACGCCATCTCGAATCGAACCCGCGACCTTCCACAGTGTCTCAACCAACTGCACCACCGCGTGCCACCACTATTACTGACAATCGAATAATAACCTTTATGAAAAGCCTTAGTTTGTCATATAAATTTCCCTTTTACCGCTGCTTTTGTCTTTAGTGGAGAAATCAGTGCGTTACATACAGCACACTGAACACAATACAGCACCAAACAATAATATCACACCAGCAAAACCTTGTTTTATATCTTATCGGTAAGGCTGATAGTCTGTTAAAGCTGAGGCAATGCCCGTTTTTTTTTTTAAAAAAAAACTTATGTCTGCCTGACAATTTGTGCTCTCATTTCTACGATGAAACAAACAATCGGCAATAATAGCTTTTCCACTCTAACTCCTGCCCTCACAGAGCAAATATGCCGCTGTCCTACATAAACATATTCAATTAACCTGACACCTGCAGAGCCTACTGACGCTGCAAGCTCAGAAACTTGCCCAGTTTTTATCATTAGCTTGTTGTCCGGCAAGAAATATTCGCCCAAGCCCGAAGGCCATGTGACATTTCGTAATATACTGGTTTCGGAAGAAATAAATACGGGCATGTATGTGCAGTGTTTATACCTCTAGTGGTACATGTTGTTAACATTTAATAACATAGAGTAACGAATAGGTCTTAAAATGTTTAGTTAGTCGTAATGTATGTTACTCATTACCTCGCCATAATTAACCTTTTAAAGCCTAGTGGCTGCGTGCACCAACAGGTCTAAAATTGACATTCTGCCCACACTGTACCGTATTTATGTGTTTTGTATTTGTCTCAGAACAAACAGCGACTTGTGCACCATATAACATAAACTGGTTGGTTTTTATAACCGAGATTAAAGGTGTTTACAGCGCAGTACGGACTGTATCTTTAAATAAAGTAGTCTGCGCTTCGTCTGTAAAGGTTTAAACCAAATGATTGCCCCCTGGTATGACCACTGAAAATATTTCTCTGGTTAAATCGATCGGCTCATTAACCTGAACATCTCTATGCAATGACTTAGATCAGTGTTTCTCAACTTTTGTGAGACCGCGGCCGGGTAAATTCTTTTTTCATAAGACGAGGGCCCGGTCCTAACAAATTTACTCGTAAATACCTTTCCATTTTTTAAGTTCATACATTAAACTAACATAAGTATTAATAATTAATTAAGACATTATCATAAAGAATAATAGTACAATTATATGTACGAGGTGGCATGTTGACAAATATAAAATTACATTTAAATTTGTTATCAATCACTGGACTAATGAAATCTTGTAGCATATTGTAGTTTCCTGAGGCCAACATCTGGGTCTGAGTTTTTCGACATATTCACGAATATTTTTCTCCTCAGAATATTTCCACTATAAAACATTTATTCATGAAAATTGCTTAGAAAACTAAAATGACAAATTCCAGGA
>Ga0123355_10016388_pt1 | contig 11677 bp, 7 predicted proteins | sample TergutEmb28metaG_3_FD_89872 | JGI IMG/M metagenome (GOLD analysis project Ga0123355, IMG submission 89872) | Embiratermes neotenicus P1 segment gut microbial communities from Petit-Saut dam, French Guiana - Emb289 P1 | ecosystem: Host-associated > Arthropoda: Insects > Digestive system > Gut ...
CGTGTTGGTAGTAATTTCTAAATAACAAAGTTCCTATTCATGTTTTTTTAAGGTACACAGTCCCCCCCCCCCCCCGCAATATATAGAAATTGAGTGTATACAGTGATCTTCAACATTTTATACTTTATGTTTCATATTTTAAATCACAATCCGTTTAGCAATTTCTCACATTTATTTTGTCAGAATATTGGGCAACGACTTATAGTATGTCAGAATGCAGCAATTTTGTAAAATTATATGTGTATTACGAAATAAAAATTATCAGGATAATTAGTGACACACCGGAATTTGCATTTGGCAGTTTGCATTAACATATGTCATTATGGGCCTGAGTGTATGCTTACACGGCTGTTATAGAAGCGTTCCACTAGGAAGTAACCGCCAAGTAGGCCTAAGTGTTGAGAACTGATATGAATCGTTTAAAATTATGCAAGTACTCTCTTGAGAAGTGACAGACTGTCTCTTTTAATGTGATTCTTTCATTAAAGGCGAAAGGTTAAACACAGTTTCTCCTTATTGACAAAAAAAATTCTTTGTTTTTTACAATAAAATCTGTACCTTCCAGTTTTGTGAACGTAGACTGATGGTGGCTTTTTAAACTGAAGTATATACATTCGGTTCATAAAAATAAAGAGTTATGTCTTATCAATAAATAAAAGTTTTGCCGGACTGTCTGGTTTTTTAACGTAGTTATCACACGCCAAGCATACTACAGGGGGCTCCACACATACGATTTACAACTTGGCCAACAGCCGACACAAGACATACTTGCTGGTGGGTACAAAGCAGCCGACCGACTGCAAAAGAGCAGATATGTTTGATTCACTTGAGAAGAATAACAGAACTAAGCCAGCAAATCAGTTAAGTCGATTCCAAAGTTTCATCGCCGACGTGAAACTTCCGATGAGCAATTGTTTTGACAACCAACCACCTAAAATTGATATTTTAAATGTTTAAAATTTTTATATATTTTAAATAATAAAATATGTAAATTTAACCATCTCATTCTAATTCAAATTTGCTGTTTACCAAAGTCCCATACTCTCTACACACTTAAGGTCTACACAGAACAAGTTACAACACATTCCTCGATTTCTTCTGTATAGTATGTTCGATAACTTCTTTTTCCGAAAATTGCGCCGTTTATTAAATAATGTGGAAAAATGTACAATCGTAAAGGCCTCGGACGGCAATACAATAAGGCGCATGCGATTTGCGTGCTCGACAAGTAAGACTACAGAAACATATATGGTGAGGTGAATTCAGTCAAAACACAACTATAAATTTGGCTAAATTATGGTGTTTATTAGCAAGGAAAAACTACATGTTTCAGCTTATAGCGGCCATCTTCAAGTTATGAAAATTTTCTGCTAAAAGTTATATATATAGCAGAAAATTGTCAGAACCTGAAGATGGCCGCTATAGACCGAAACATGTACTTTTTCCTTGCTAATAAACACCATCATTTAGTCATATTTATAGTTGTGTTTTTTGACTGAATTCACCTCAAAATATAGTTTAAACGCACAACGGGGATGACACATCTCAGAACTACAGACACACACTGAGAATAGGCAATTCTTATTGTTTTTATATGGAATCAATGATCACGTGAGAGGATCTCAATGTTAAATTTTACGTACATTTGCCTGTCTTGCAAAAAAATAACAGGAGTATATCAAATGAAGTTTTACTACTGATACTCCCTAATTGTTTATTCCTCATACTCAAACATCTTAACCAAAACAGCTGTCTGAAAATCGCCTCCTCCAACCGCAAATTTATTTAAAACTTTTTTTTTTCAGATTTACACTTCCACTTTTTTCCTAATTTAAACGTAGAAATGTTGGTTATAGCAAGTATCGAACGGTGTAAATCAGTCACACCGTCGGAGGTCTGTTTATCAATTCTAACGTTGCAGATTCATTACAAATATCCGTAAAACTAAATCCGTGTTAGAATAGTAACTTTGTAATTCACGCAGTGATGTGACTGGAAAAAATCGTTTGACTTCTGGCGAAAAAGTTGTGGTGTCATCACTGTTCAGCGGGAAATCAGCTTCGTGATGCCAAACAGTCAATTTCAGGGGTCAACCAGCATTGTACAAACGGTTCAGAAACCTGCCAGCAGTACGAACTCAACATGCTTGTTTTGCAACCTGTTAAACTTTCACTTCAACTATTGTTTCATATAGCCGTTATTAATGCCGGGCAGAACAGAAACACGTTATAAAAACCAGCAAACATTTGATTCAAACATACACTTGGACTAGAAACGTTCGGATTTTCAAAAAGTACATTTTAGTTCGATAAGCAAGAGAGCATGTCGGTGACGTTACTCTATCAAGGGGCCATAGAAAACTGCTAAAATTGTGGAACACATATCCAATTTCACGGCGAATTTACAGTGACGTGCCACGAAATACGTTACGTCACGAAACGGAAGAGCCCAATATACATTCCTCCCCTTATATGGGAAGAGAAACATATAGCATCATCATGTTAAAGTGCCGGTCTGTCTTGTATCATCTTCACCAATAAATCTTGAATTAATGAGTCGGGTTAATTTACTTAGTAGAGCGATTTGATAACCTGGGGTCGATTCAAGGCACTGTCAGGGATTACCGCTTCTTTTTTTTAAAGCGGGATAGTGGGTTCTTATCATCGCCACTCCGTCCAGAAAGACTGTGAAACCAACGTAGCTAACTATCCAAGAATTACCGGAAACAGAGTGGTCGGAACGTGATGACATTCATCACTCACGTCTACCTAATGACGTGGTAGAAGTGTGGGGCCACGCCCCCACCCCCGTAATGCCTTTGCGGAATGGGGGTGTTAATTATAAAAATGCTTTTCTCTTCAACAAGTGATACACTGTCACGCAAAGAACTTTATATGAATATCAGATCACTGCAGGCGTTTTCGACCTGGAGGTAAATGCTTGATTTAACACCAACATGGAGGCCGCTCTAGCTTCCAAGATGAGAGGGACTCTTAGTTTCCCTAAAGAATATATTGTTATTCACCTCGCAGTTCACTGAAAAACTTGTCTTCTTGCTGCAATGCACAGAATTTACACCAGATATTTTAAGCTGTCCTCCAACAGTGTTCAATGAAATAAGACTAATCTTGGACGGCTCGACTCTGAAGAAGATGGACGACACTGAGCACCTTCTAAACGTCCATTTTCAGTCTACATCCCAGAAGGCTTGACTCTTCATCATTGCCGCTGTACGATCGTCATAAGAATTTCACCGATATGCATATGTGTGAAAACATTACGCCTACTTGTTCAGCTATCGCATATGGCCAATTACACGTAGGCTACATGCGTTTCGTGACGCAGGTCAGTAACGCAATGCTCTCAATTTGTTCTCGGGCCACAAAAATATTACTGCCTAAATACGCAGGAATTACTAACTTAAAGCATGCCCGTTAAAAAACGTTATCACCTGCTGAACTATTAATTATACTCACCACTTTCTGACGCACTGTATTTGCATGTTTCCTATTATTCTTACTCGTTACGTTAAATCGATTAATTTTTCTAAGCAGCATTACCCTGCTGGTCTATACAAAGAATTATTCTACTGTGCGTTAGCCACTGACTTTTATAGCTTGTATTATATAAATTGTTAATGATAAGCTTCCAAAGGTAAAATAATCTTTTTTTAGTAATTAACACCTAATATTTGGCCCTTACAATTCCACTATGATTCGAATTCATATATTTTTTGCATGCAGAGAAAATGAATTTAACTGAAATTAGACTGTCGATGACTATTATTATCCCCCCCCCCCCCTTTATGGCGCGACAGCCACGAGCGGGCCATGGCCTCCTCATTCACGAGGTTTCTAGATCACACACAACGACACACCACACTCGGTAGGCCTCCTCTGGACAAGTGATCAGCTCGTCGCAGAGACCTCTACCGGACAACACACAACACTCACAACAGACAAACATCCATGCCCCCGGTGGGACTCGAAACCACAATCTCAGCAGGGGAGCGGCCGCAGACCTACGCCTTACACCGCGCGGCCACTGGGACTGGCATTATTCCCGTATTCGGCCTACTACTTTCACTTTCCCGTTGATTTCGACAGCAGTCCCTAGTTACATATATGGAACACTATATAAATCAGCGGTCTTGTCGGGGAGCTAATGGTTATTCGACTGTTCAACATAGTCCCCCTTTTTTTTATCGAACCAGAAGCTTCACTGCCGCCTGCACAGGCACACACAAATAGAAATTACACGAAGCCAGACAAATCCAGCTCATATTTCCATTTCCCATTTAATATCCATTTTAATAGTATCATTCAAGCTACGATGAGGTCCTTCCAACAAGTCTCTTACCTGCATATGAATTCCGAATATTTGGTATGAAGTTTTTACCTCTCCCATTCCTGCTACATGAACCATTCATTTCATCCTCTTCTATTCTGTTACCCTAACAACATGTGTTAAGGAGTGCGAACCATGCAACTCCTCACATTGTATTTCTGTTCAGCCTCCTGTTATTTCTTCTCTCCTAAGTCCAAGCACTATGTTCTAAATGGTAGCAAATTAGGACTGTTACTGTGCTCATTGGCGACTAATGAGATTTTGAGTGAGGTGACAAATTTCGATAGGGCCTTTTGTCACCATCATCGGTACCCTGTCGCTCCTAATTTGGATGTGTTACAGGACACAGAGTCCAATGGCGTTGTTTTGTGAACACGGCGACGAACGCCGAATCAAAAGGAAGTAATTGACAGTTGAGCGAATATCAGCTGCCTAAGGAACGGGGTACTGATTGCGGAAAATTCCGGGACGGTTCCCTAAATGTGCAGTGCCCGTTTCCTTTGTACGATTCTCCGAACAGATCCACAATCGTCTCCATACGCCTAGCTATATAACAGAAACAATCCGAGACGGTACGGCAGAATAAAAAAAAAAAGACAGAATTTAAGGACTTTGTCGGCCAGTCACAATAGGAGTTGACATACCCAGCTAATTACTAGCGGTATCGACTGACCTATTTTCATTAGCAAGCACTCTTCCCTCCCGAGCACATTCCGAAGTGCTGTGAGTCATTCATGTGGAATAGGTACATCTTCCCAGCTCTGCGCACAAGCACTCGTGTCTGATTATGTGTTGGCTCCTGCAGTCTGGACACCGAGAGCCATGAAAATAAATCGCATAAGTGGATGCACACGAGAACTGTGGGCACAACTCTTGCATGCAACGCATCTATTTATAAGTGGTCGGTTTCGTCAAGGCTGCTCTTGTCTAAGCGATAGACCCCCCACCCCCCAGCAACTTTACATTCTGTATCCAAAGGAACCTCAGGCATAGTCATGGAATTCCTGAGATTCCCCAATATCCATGTGAATTAGCAAGGCATTACCACAGGGAGCATTGCGTTACACCAGCTATGCACTCAGCCATCCACCTATTATCCATCCATCCATCCTCAGTGAACGGTACACAATACGGTACAGGCCTAAGACACTTTTATAGCTAGACATTTCATAAAAGACCCTTCTGGCTTAAGATTAACTTTGTGATTATGCATGTATATTATCATAATAACTAATTCTATATTGCAGAGTTCCTTTCAGATTCCTTTCTTTGCTCAGCTAGTCAACAAATTCTCCGAATTTCACTAAACCCGAAAGTTCAATACCCTGTTATTAAGAGCCCACCACAGGTCCCTATCTTCAAGTTAGATAAATTCATCCACACCCACTCATCCTACTTCTTGACTATCAATTTTGATATTATCCTCAAATTTACGTCTAGGTTTTACAAATCGTCCCTCACAATGGGGTGTTCCTGCCATTTTCAGCACTTCTCTTCTGCTGTATATGTCACATGTCCCCCGCCCATCTCTAGCTCCTTAATGTGATCATCCCAGTAACATTTGGTGAGTGACGTAAGGTATTGCACATTGTTCAAAAGTCGTTAACAGTAACGATCTAGGAAGAAGGACTAAATTCGAGCACTGCCTAACACCTATGGCGACTGAAAACAATAAGTTGCGACTACTGACTACTGTACGTCTTATATAGCGGGCCTAGTTACTGATACTAACTTCCAGGTGAAAGACTGCACTCCGAGAAACAAATACTCGCCTTTTAAGAGACTCTAAGTTTAAGTCTGAATGCACAGTTCATAACTGCCAGTCACTCACCACTAAGAGCCAGTATAATCCGGTCCAAAACTTCATACTGTACGTCCGCAAGACGGTAACAATATCATTAGGTTCAGTTCCAGGTTTAAAGGTGCTCTACCACATTAAGCGACCGGAGAGTGATTACGATCACCGATCTGCCTGTAATGTCGACGTTAAGGGTGTGTGGAGCTATATATCCACTCCCATATAAGTCCTTGGTAACGTAAGGACATGTATTGGAATCCGTCATTGTGTCCACTGTGTATGCGTCTACTGCTATCCATAGAGCGAAAGGTCTCCTCTATACAATGTCTGAGATGATGATAAGGACATGAGCAATCTTCAGATACTACTGTGACGTCAGCAACGTTGTTCAGTGGCGTATCGGCAATGTGTCCTTAGGCAAGAATTGGTTTGGCGCTATGCTCCGTACCTCAACAACGTAAAATAAATACAGCTAAATTTCAATACAAGAATTGTAACTTCAAGAAGGAAAACGTAAACAATTATTAATTTTGCTGTTCCGTGAAGAGATTCGAGTCCAAATCGGTGTCACTTCCACATTCTACCCCCCCCCCCCTCCTCCTCCATCCAAGACCCCATTCAGTATATTGGGACGGTAACCGCTGTTGATACACTGTCAGAGTAACCACAGAAACTAAACATGTCCAGACGGCCACAAAACAAGGTGGTGATACTCCAAGAACTGATAAATGTCAAATTAACCTAAAAATCTAAAAACAAAAACTCTTCAACTTCCTGTGCGCAGATTTCTGCACAGACACGCTATTCAAGTAGTTTAATAATGGCAGTGAGGATGCTGTAACACAGCCATAAATTTACATGTAAGGCGCAACAAACGGAACAGAGGTGGACTGCAGCTGGAAAGCAGAGCTCAACGCGACGTCTTGTCTTGTGGAGTGCTCGCTCGCCTGAGGGCTACAGAACTCTTATTCAACACGTCACACTTGTACCATGCTTGGCTCAACATAACACCAAACTTATTTTTTCATTTAAATATCTGACGCATGTTCTTGGGCTACATGACCCTGAAGATGACGGCAGTAAGATATACAAAACAATGGTAGCTATTTACCGGTGTGCACGGTGTAACAAACCAGAAGACTTAACAAATTTTATTATCTAAGCCGTCTTTACACAACTTACAGTAACAGTTGCAAACTGCTGCAACTAGTCAACTATGTAACATCTTTCGGCCTTTCGGCCATCACCAGGCTCACACACAAGTATGACTTAATCAAGGTGAAGTTTTGTGGTTCTACCCATGGGATCCCAAGGTTCACATAAATCTACATTACAAGAGACTATAATCATCATCCATTAAAATTGACTCACTAAATACTGTTAAAAACTGTTAAAAATGTGACTGTATTTGTCTTAGACCGTGACTGCTTCACTATGTTGTTGACTGTGGGTCCACTGGGTATCTATTCGTGTACATTAGACGGGCACTCTTCTATTTAGTTATTAACAGGTTTGGTTGCACTCGTGTTCCTATAACTGTAATTTATTATCCGGTTATTCATCCCCTTTATTTTACTTATACGCAAACTTTGCTGACCCGCACTGTTAACCTGCACTGGCTTTGTCTGGCGTGTATGCTGTTCTGAGTTGGGAATCTATACCGTAACGTATGGCACCAAAACTCACGGTTGTCTCTGCAGTGGATTCTTGGATGTCTGGGTGCTGACGTCGTATGCTGCATGGGGTGTCTTGTAACCGTCGTGCTGTGGGTGTTGTTGCCGTTAGCTGCCTATGGAACGGTTGCTGTTCTATGGTAGTACCATCTGAGCGGGATATGTCGTTGTTGCTTTATACTTTTGAAGCCTGGGTTTCCGTGTGTGCGCGCCGCGATCGGCGGCGCGTACACTGCACAGAAAACCCCTTGAGTTTTGGTGCCATACGTTACGGAATAGATTCCCAACTCACAGAACAGCATACACGCCAGACAAAGCCAGTGCAAGTTAACAGAGCGGGTCAGCAAAGTTTGCGTATAAGTAAAATAAAGGGGATGAATAATCGGATAATAAATTACAGTTATAGGAACACGAGTGCAACCAAACCTGTTAATAACTAAATAGAAGACTGCCCGTCTAATGTACACGAATAGATACCCAGTGGACCCACAGTCAACAACATAGTGAAGCAGTCACGGCCTAAGACAAATACAGTCACATTTTTAACAGTTTTTAACAGTCTTTAGTGAGTCAATTTTAATGGATGATGATTACAGTCTCTTGTAATGTATATTTATGTGAGCCTTGGGATCCCATGGGTAGAACCACAAAACTTCACCTTGATTAAGTCATACTTGTGTGTAAGCCTGATGATGGCCGAAAGGCCGAAAGATGTTACATAGTTGACTAGTTGCAGCAGTTTGAAACTGTTACTGTAAGTTGTGTAAAGACAGCTTAGATAATCGAATTTGATAAGTGTACACAACGGGATGGAAACCACACAATTTAAATTCAGAAGACTTAAACTTCATTTGGCCCATACATGGTATGCAGCTACTTGATATGGTAAAAAAAGGTAAAAGGTAAATTTATCCCGTTACAGGCCCGGCGTGGCCCAGAGGGTGGGTAGAAGTATAGTTCTACTCTTCCATGACCGCGGCACTAGAAGGGGTGAGTGGTCAGCAGCACGCCCTGGCCGCACTTTACACCCGGGAAAGACCCGGTGCCTATTTTACAGGAGGCTGGGTGGGCCCCAGGGCCGGTCTGGACGGGCGAAAAATCTCGTCCCCACCGGGATTCGATCCCGGACTGTCCAGCCAGTAGTCAGTCGCTATACCGACTGAGCTACCCGGTCTATAGCTACTTGACATAGCAGAAGTGTAATCATAACCTAACATCATAACTTTTCCCACACACGCTTTGTACTTAAAGTCATCGCTACTTGAAACTTATAAATTATTCCCTCAGGGCTACAGACAGGGCTAGAATTCTGAATATGAACTTCGTGCAGAAGAAAAGACTCTATACAGACGGCAATATACTCTTTTCCTTTTCTGTAGCATTTTTTTGTTGAAATATGTGAAATTACAACGTATTTGACGTTAAAATATAAAAATGTACCTTTATTAACAAAACACTTAATCCAGTGGAGAAGGTGCCGAGTGTTAAGCATGAGAATGCGTTGAACTGGGCCACTCTAACACCTGCACTTCGGCCAACTGAAATATACGAGTGGAATAATACTGCAATACGTGTAGATGGCAAAGATCTGTATCTGAGAGTGACTCATTTAAATTTGCTTATAGATAATACTTTTCTTTCACAGTGCCAGTGTTAACTGAGAATGAATAAATGAATGAATGAATGGAACGAATTTCCTTTCCCCATTCCCTAGACATCAGTGTCTAGTTAGTTCAGTACTGTTTTACTGCTTTCTTCACTTCACTTGCGACTCCTTCACAACGAAAATGTGACCATTAGCGTCACTCTGTCTTTCCAACTACACAACTGTAACAGTGGGTAACCCCTGAACAGATTTTCTGCAAATTTTTACTGGACAGTTGCAGTAAAATTTGTTCATATGTACCAATGTGCTTTAAAATTGGACAGGAACATTAAACAATGTGTGCAAAAGACCATGTGTGTCTGTGTGAACCTCGAATGTAACTCGAGAGAAACTCACTTGTAATTTATTGGTACGACAACTTGTTGCGAGAGAGAGAGAAAAAAAGAAAAGCTGAAGAGAAAAACAACAGATGTCTTTTATGTCCGGTACACTTTGTCCGTAAGTCTTTCGGTTTTCGCGTAATGAAATTAATGGATGCAAAGGCCTCAGAATTTTTACTCCTCGAGTAAAAACAAATTTTCCTAATTGCATCTGCTCTCTCCCAGATGCTGATAAGTCTGACGCTAGACATTTTCCCAGCGGCGAATAGCTATATTGTGGCGTTATGAGTTATCGCGCCGTGTATTGTGGTAAGCAGTTACCAACTCTTCGGAGGGAAGTGTTACTTCTATCTTCACAGTACATATATGAGTTAGGGGCGTAATTATTGTACTTGCTGAGTGCTTGCGGTAGTCAAAATTGAGAATAATATAATAGATGTGGAGCATGTAATCAATAAGAGAAGACAGCGAATGGGTAGGGGCGCCTGGTGCAGGCAGAGATCCTGCCTCGTTATTTCTCCTACGGAAACCAAAACTCAAGCACCCAGATTCATCCATTGTAATGGCAACTACTCACTCCTCGCTGTCTGTTGGTCGTTTCTGGGATTTAGTGCCCCACACTTCCACCACTCCTGTTCTTCCGACAGAAAACCAGAATGGGATTAAAAAGAAACATTTACCCAGCCAGCGGGACACACCTGCCTTGCTACTGGAGTAGAAAGAGCGTGAAATATTTCCGTCCAGATGACCATAACCAGTTGAGGTCCTAAACATTCGTTCGTATCAATTCAGCAAACAATTCAAAACAAGAAGCCTATTTTGCGATAAAATTGACATTAATGTACAATTTACGACCCGATTAATCTGTCCGCGGCTCTAATTTAAACATGAATTTAATTACGTACCAATAGGGCAGTGCGGAAATCGTTGACAGCAAAATTACACACAGTAACCTACAAAGAATGGCGGTCATATACACAGAGTGTACTAATTTTATTGTAGGAAAAGAGTGTTATGCTACGGCTTTTGAGTTTCGCGTGTTTAGTGTCACGCTTTTCACGTTCGCTAGCTCCGACTGCGGTTCGTAAAAACATGTATGACTTCTTATACAGTGTGAATAATAGTGCAGGTATGTTAGGCCCCAAGACAAATTAAGACTACCGATACAACGCAAATCTAAACTGCTCACAATGTAAAATGTGTAACGTAGTATTCACGCGACAACGACGGCTTCTTTTGCTGTCGTTTCTTTCTTCTGGGTGATATCGAATCTTAATATCATGCGTCCGAGTGCTGTCACCTCAAGGTTTTTTGGCGTATTATGTGATCGATGATCAAGCGTTTGCTCCAACTCAGCCCGTACTCCACGCAGAACATAGTAGCTGTTACACAATTTCTTCGGCCTTACGCCTAGCTCATAGAATGCGATAAATCGGGCCCATGGCAACCAGGGTGTGACTCACACGAACAGTAGGCTATTACATGTAGGATGACAATTAAATGCTTGCTTAGTAATTACAACGTTGCTCACAGTTGTCACGGTTCAAATATTTTTCTATTGGGGGAAAAAATGGAAAACTATCGACTCGGACTCACATACGTGAGAAAAACTTTTTGATAATAATAAATAATAATAATATTTATTTACTGAAATTGGGTTTTTACCCGGTGGCAGTGGTTATTTTACACTAACCAAAACATGAAATTGGTTACTACTAAATTTAAGTCGGAAGGGCTACATGAGAAGCATTTAGTGGCAACTTGGAATCTTGGGAACCATCTCAGCATTTGCTTTTAGGCACAGGGAAACCAAGAAAAACCTGTGTCGAGATGGCCGGTCGCAGGACCTTCCGAATACTGACTTCTAGCCAGC
>Ga0123355_10016390_pt1 | contig 11677 bp, 2 predicted proteins | sample TergutEmb28metaG_3_FD_89872 | JGI IMG/M metagenome (GOLD analysis project Ga0123355, IMG submission 89872) | Embiratermes neotenicus P1 segment gut microbial communities from Petit-Saut dam, French Guiana - Emb289 P1 | ecosystem: Host-associated > Arthropoda: Insects > Digestive system > Gut ...
AATAATGTCCCTGCGACGATGGTAGCGACAGACCAAACAGCGAGCACATATATTCCGGCTGGCTCGACAGGTTTACTACCACTGGTAGCAGGTACTCCACCGACAGCAGATCCGGCATGGGTATTCCATGGTTGGGCATTGCATGGAGCAACCATACCAGCGCATGGTACACACGCAGACGACTTAGGTCCATATAACTTGCAAATGACACACTCAGTGGATCGTTCACTCTTTACAGCTGGCGTGATAAGAACTTATACAGCAGTATGGAGCTGGAATGGTATAGTAGGCGGTGCAAACCTAGTAATCCGCAATGTACCAGGTGTAGATACAAACGGTCAAATAGCATCACAATATGTACCTGCAGGTCAGAACAGAGTTCTAGATCCAGGCACAGCAGACGGTTGGGAATTCTTCGGTTGGGTACGTGGAGACAATGTACCTGCAACAGGCACAAACTGGGCAACTTGGTCAGCAGTACCTGCAAATGCAGCAAGAGTATATGCAGCTAACTACGATTTCGGCCCATTTGTATCCGAACAAGCAGAACATTTCACAGCGATCTGGGGTAACTACGACGGTGGTGACAATGGTAACGGCGGAGACCCAATTGTTGGTGCAAACCTAGTAATCCGTAACGTACCAAATGTAGATGCAAATAATCAGATAGCAACACAAACAGTACCTGCAGGTCAGAACAGAGTTCTAGATCCGGGCACAGCAGACGGATGGGTATTCTTCGGTTGGGTACGCGGAGACGATGTACCTGCAACGGGCACAAACTGGGCAACTTGGTCAGCAGTGCCAGCCAATGCAGCAAGAGTATATGCAGCAAACTACAACTTTGGCCCATTTGTATCCGAACAAGCAGAACGCTTCACAGCGATTTGGGGTAACTACGACGGTCCTGGCAACGGAGACAATGGTAACGGTGGAAACCCAATAGTAGGTGCGAACCTAGTAATCCGCAATGTACCAAATGTAGCTGTAAGCGGACAGATTGCAACGCAAACAGTACCGACAGGTGAATCAAGAGTACTAACTTCTGGCACAGCAGTTGGCTTAGGATTCTTCGGTTGGGTACGTGGAGATGATGTACCAGCAGTTGGCATATATTGGGCAGACTGGGCAGCAATACCAGCTAATGCAGCAAGAATATATGCAGCAAACTACGACTTTGGGCCATTTGCAGCAAATGAATCAGAACGTTTCACAGCTGTATGGGGTTATGGTGGTTTCGTAGGTATAGCAAACCTAATTATTGACAACGTACCTGGTCAACCTTCGCTTCCAGCTGGTCAAACAAGAAGTCAAGTAGTACCTGTAGGTCAAGCAAGAACATTAGCGCATGGTACGGCTCCAGCAGGACCAGATGGACCACTCTTCTTCGGAACATGGATACGCGGTGATGTAATTCCGCCGGTAGGGGAGATTCTCGAAGAATGGCTCGCAGCAAATCCGACTGTACCAAGCTTCGGAGCAGGTCATACAACCCAGGTATTTGCCGAAGGTACAATACTAAGATACACAGCAATCTGGGTATGTGAAGATGGTATCATAGGTGGCGGCGGCAACTTAATAATCAACAACATACCTGCACAACTCATACGTCCGGCAGGTCAAACACGGACACAAGTTGTACCTATAGGTCAAACAAGAGCATTAGCGCATGGTACGGCTCCAGCAGGACCAGACGGACCACTCTTCTTCGGAACATGGATTCGTGGTAATGTAGTACCACCGACAGGCGTAATGCTAAGTACATGGCTTGCGGATAACCCAACTGTACAGAATTTTGCAGCAGGTCATACAACAAATGTATTTGCAGCAGGCTCAAGCTACACCTACACAGCAATCTGGGTATGTGAGCACGGAGTTATAGGCGGTGGCGGATATAGAAACATTCGAGTCTTCTACTATATTGACGATGGTGAAGGCGAATTAGAACGCGACATCGAAAACAATCCAACAGGACGTCTGTACTCTGCGAGAGTTGGAGATACATTTAGCCTCGAAACTGTACTTGATAGAAACGAACTTGACGGTGATAATGAATATGAATTTGAAGGCTGGCTAGTATTCGTAGACGGAGAGTATACGCAAGATTACATTGACGACCTGGACGTAGACGTACTTCATGGCACATTCACAGTACCAGGACCTGATGCAGTAGCTCTAGCTGCAGCCGCAGGAGGTATAATGGCACTGAACACAGTTGGAGACGAAATTAGTTTAGTGGCAGTATGGGTACTAGTAGATGCAGAAGAGGAGACACCACCGAAGAGACTCCCGCAAACAGGTGTAGAAGGCAACATTCTTCTCTGGGTAGCACTGCTAGCAGCGTCACTTCTAATCGGCGGCACGACACTTGGCGGACTCAAGAAAAACAAGACTAATGATGAAATATAGAAAGTCAATCTATTAATTACTACAGTTAATTAAATAGCGACGCGCGACAAAGCACCCGATATACGAGTCAAAACTGACACTAATCGTATCGGGTGCTTTATGCTTCCATGGAAAGTTTGGCAAATTACCATCAAAAGCAAGTGATGACGCTACGGAGTCGAATGACGGAGAAAAAAGGTCGAATGACTGCGGACGAGCATAATTCCGCACTGTTTGCAGAATAGCGTTAAAAATAATGAAATAAATATGTGAACAAAATGTAAACAAATGAGTAAAAACAGTGAAATTTTGAACGTAATATGTTATTGTTACAATGTGCGCTTTATACGTACATTGTATCTGTGCGAATATAGGATAAATTTACTCAAGTTAACAGCTGATATAGAGTCACTGAACTACGTTGAGGTTGTATCGAGCAGATATGGGAACAATGAGCGTAATTCAATACTGTAGTGTAGAAAATGGAGGAATGTTATGGGTAATTCAAACATGCGATTTGGAGCAAAATTTAAGGTGAGAATGATAGCATTTGTCACAGCTATAATGCTGGTGGCATCTATGTTATCTCTCACTATGTTTGCCGGTGCAGAGGGAGCAGAATATGTTCAATCTGATACGGCAAATGAATATGTTCCGACGCTTGAGTCAACGCCTGAATCTGAATCGGATGCCCCTGCTATAGGTGAAGATTTGGAAGAGGATGACAGTGATAGCGAGTATGCAATTATTGAAACTCCTGGCTACGAGGCAGATACAATTGAAAGCGATTCGTATTTCGAAAGCGACGATAGTGAGTATACATATAGTGAGTATACATATGGTTACAATGAGTATGGCATAGAAAGCTTCGCCATAGGAGATGACGCAATATGGAGTATATCTCATACAGTCATATCACCAACAGCCACAACAGCGGTGGTACGTGTTTCACTAGATCAGACGACTAATCGCGGAATGGGTCTTACCCAATTTGCCATAGCTTTTGACTCTCCGTTTCTGTCTAACCCGCGATTAGAAAACATATGGCGTTTGGACTTTGCAGCAATAGCAGCAAATCCTGCAATGCAAATTATGTATAACACTTTCTCTGAGTTGGGTTGGACACATGAACAAATGGCAAACGATTTAGCATTTGTTTCTGTAAGATATAATGCATCTGCAAATCATGGTACATTCCACTCTGAAGCATTTACTCCAATGTGGCACTTTGGACCTGGCGGCCACAATATAACTTATCCTGCAAATGTATTTGTAATTGCGTGGCAAGTAATAAACGGAATGACATATTACGGTCATAACTTATTTGTAGATATCACGTTTGATGTAGATACAACAGCAGCAAATCATTATGTAGGCGGGTCGAGCGGTGTACGTTTTATATCATTAGAGACTATGCCTTATATGGGTCCAGCAGTTGGTGGTGGCGAGATTCCTCTTATCCTCCGCAACGGCTCAGTTACAGTAGCATATGGCGCGCTCCAACTTTCAGTAGATAACATTCCAGATTTCCCGATAGTGCCTACAGGGCAAACCGGAAGCGGTCCCCGCTTGACTGGAGCACCGATAACCTTAGATGAAGGCACACCATCAGCAGGATGGCACTTCTTTGGCTGGGTTCGTGGTGACACATTGCCAGCACCGGGTGATGATTTTACTGTGTGGCAGGCAAATAACCCGAGTGTAGAGGTACGACCGGCAAACTGGCAATTCAACATGCCAAGCTCCGAAACCACATACACAGCGATCTGGGGCACCTATGATGGCAGAAATGGCAATGGCAACGGTGGTCGTCCGATAGTTGGCGGCAACCTGGTTATAAACAATCAACCACCTCAAAGCCCACGTCCTTCAGGACAAACTGCAACACAGTATGTTCCTGCAAATCAAAGCAGAACTTTAGCGACAGGAACAGCACCGACAGATCTACAGTTTGGCAGATGGGTGCGCGGCGATGTGATTCCACCAATTGGTGCAATTCTAGAAGATTGGATAGCTGACCCAGCAAATGCAGCTGTATTCTCGACGACTAATCCTAATCATGAAGTGACAAACTTTTATGATAGCATTGTAAGAACATACACAGCAGTATGGGTATGTGAGGACGATATAGTTGGCGGCGGCAGTAACCTTATTGTAAACAACCAACCTGTACAAGCAATACGTCCGGTGGGGCAAACACCTACTCAATCGGTACCGCCGGGTGAGAACAGAGTACTTGCAGAAGGTACGGCACCAGCAGACCGCTACTTTGGTAGTTGGGTACGTGGTGATGTAATCCCGCCATTGGGTGTACATTTAGATAGATGGTTAGCACTGAACCCGACAGTACCCAATTTCGGAGCCGGTCACAGAACAGCAACATTTGTAGCAGGCGATAGATTCGTCTATACAGCTGTATGGGTATGTGAGGACGGTTATGTAGATGGTCGAGGGAACCTTGTAATTCAAAATCAACCGGTTCAAGATCCACTACCTTTAGGCCAGACATATACGCATCGAGTACCGATAGGCGAAGATAGAGTGCTTGCACATGGAGCAGCACCGACAAATCCAAATCTATACTTTGGTAGATGGATTCGCGGAGATGCAATACCGGAAGCAGGTACACATCTGGATACATGGCTAATTCAGAACCCAACAGTACCAAACTATGGTGCCGGTCACAGGACAGCAGTATTTGCAGAAAGCGATGAATTTGTTTATACAGCAATTTGGGTATGTAGACATGGTGTCGTCGGCGGCGGCGGATACAGAAGCATTCGAATCTATTATTACTTATTTGACGATGATAGTGGTTTAGTGCGCGACATAGACAACAATCAATATGGACGTCAATATCGTGCACCAATTGATAGTACCTTCAGCCTAGGGGAAGTTTTGAACAGAAACGATCTCGACAGTGACAATGGGTACTACTTTGAAGGCTGGCTAGTACACATAGGTGGAATACCAAATCAAGATTATCTCCATGGCTTTGATGCCGATGAACTCCACAGCTCATTTGTAGTGCCTGCACCAACACCTCAAGCAGCACTCGCGGCAGCCGAAATTACCGGCACTGTAGTTGGAGACGACATCAGCTTGGTAGCAGTATGGTCACTCAGCGAAGTAGCAGAAGAGGAAGAAGAAGAGCAACCGCAAAAAGCTCTTCCACAAACAGGCATTAGTAGTAGTTTGTTACTATGGGCATCGCTTCTTACTGTGACACTCCTACTTGGATTCGGTGTAGCTTCGAGACTCAGAGATAAACGAAGTGACACATCACGATAACGCATATAAACAAACGTGGAGCAATGACCGCATCACAAGCTCAAGCGACACGGACAAAAATTGTGAATTTTTTGTGAACTTCAATGCGAAATAAGTTGTTTCATTATACATAATTATGGTATACTCCCGAAATGTGTATAATTTTACATATATCATCATCTACATTAAAAACAGCAAAAAAAATGAACAGGAGACATAACATGAAAACGAAGAGGGTTCTAATTTCGTCATTGGTGTTCGTATTGATTTTATCAATCGTTATGAGCATCCCGATGGTAGCGTTCGCGGAAGGTCCGCAGGACGTTACAACAGACGACGTATCACTAGGCAATGTATACGTTGAAGAAGGCGGTGAGATTACTGTAATCGAACCGGAAACAGAAAATCCGAGTATACCGGAAGCTGACGCGGAAACAGAGGATCTCGGCAGCGAGGCAGACTTGGAAGAAGCAGACGAAGCAGAGTACGATGAAGCTGAATATGATTTCGTGCCTTTAGAGTTTATGCCTGCATCTGCACCCGGTATACCGGGACGGCCAGTTGTTAACGAGGCAGGTCGTGTGATAGTACCAGTTTCTACTGTTGCTGCTTTGCGTACAGCACTAGAAACACCAACAGCTAGTCCAATAACAGTGCAGATAACTGGGAACCTTGATATACCATCAGCGGCAGGAACTATTACAGTTAACCATCCTGACGTTATAATTGAAGGAACCGGCGCTATTCGCACAACAACAACACCTGCTGCGGGTTTTCCTGCTCTCACAGTAAGCGGTGGTGTTCTTGTACTTCGTGTAGAGGTTGCACGTGTTGCCGGTACAGGCACACGTAACGGTGCAGGTGTGTTGGTACAAAATGGCGGTACACTAATAATGGACAGAGCCTCTTCCCGTGTAACTAATGGTATTGGTGCTGCAGGTAGATCAGGTGGTGTAACCGTAACTGGTGCAGATTCAACATTCCACATGTTAGCAGGACGTATCGACAGCAACACTGCACCAATTGGTGGCGGTGTCTTAGTTACTAACGATGCAACATTCAACATGTTTGGTGGACGTATAGATGATAACCGCACAAGTGGTACTACTGCTCACTCAGGTGGTGCTGGCGTAGGTGTACTTTCCGGTTCAACATTCTTTATGGTGCCGGATGCAACAAACTCGCATGTGGTGACAGGTCAAATAATGTCAAACCCCGGTCGTGCGACATTTAATGACACTGGAAGTAGCACTGCTGCAGAAGCTGGTACATATGCAATAATTGAACTTAACGAGTTGCCATCAAACAACACAAACCGCGATACTCGTGGTGGTGCTGGTGTATTTGTGTCAGGAGCTGGCACTAATTTCCATATGTTTGAAGGTAACATTCGCAACAACTGGATACGCACTAATGGTGGTTCAGCTCAGAACTGTATAGCTGAAGACCAAGGCGTTGCACTCGGTGGCGGCGCATCAGGTGGTGATCCTGCAGGCGGTGGCGCAGGTGTACGTGTTGGTCAAGGTGCAGCATTCAATATGTTTGACGGTATGATAAGTAACAACCGTATAACAGGTGGTGGTAACTCTTCTTGGGATACCGGCGGCGGTGGTGTCATGGCTGCAGACCGTTATACAGTATTTAACATGAGTGGTGGTAGAATCACCAGTAACAGCCGTGTAGGCTGGCTACCAAACTACAGTGACGTAGGTGCTTGGGATGGCGGTGCTAGCGTCGGTCAAGACAACACAATCCACCATGGTGGCGGTGCAGGTCGCGGTAGTGGTACCGGCGGCGGTGGCCTTCAAGTATCAAGAGGTGCAACAGCTAACCTTTACGGAAATGCAGAAATTTTAGATAATACTGCCCGCCGTGGCGGCGGTATTTCCACCGAAGGTCGCGCACTAGGTCAACATAGCTCAGCCGGAGTTATTTTCGAACTTAACCCGAGAACAGGAGCTTCTGCAAACTGGAATCATAACAGTCTAATAAACGGCAGAAACGCTTGGTGTCCGATTGATATTACCCACGTTAACATTAACAGTCCTTATGTTCGTATCGCAGACAACCGTGCCTTGGAAGGCTGGGGTAACGCAAGTGCGGGTGGTATATTTGTAGGTCCTAACTCTTTAGTTACACTAAACGCAGGCGTAATCGAATACAACAGAGTAACAAACACAGTAGTATCTTATGCGGCCAATGGTGGTGGTGTTCGCGTTACCTCCCGCGGTCACTTCATAATGAATGGCGGTATCATCCGCAACAACGAAGCCCTTGTTGTAGGTTACAATCGCGGAAGATATAACGTAACAGACAGAACTCCTGCACGTGCAGTAGGTGGCGGCGTAGCAGTTCGTTCAGATAGAGGCTTCGGATCAGCTCACGGAGCAGCTGGTGTAACAGCCGAATTCGTAGAGAGATACTATTATGCGCGCTTCACCATGAACGGTGGTATCATCACAGGCAACTGGGCTGGTCGCGGTGGTGGTATAGGTCTTAACTCCAATGCCACAGTTGTAATAAACGCTGGCGAAGTTGTAGGCAATATTGCAACTGGCTTTGTAGCTACAGGTACTGCACAAAGAAACGCTGGTGCCGGTGGTGGTGGTATTGGTGTGTTTGAAGGAACCACAGCCGGTGTCGACAATGCATTGCGACGTTTAACCATTGGACCAAACGCAATTATCAGAGATAACATTGTAACAGGTCCATCTGCTATAACATCCTGGCATACAGGCTCAGCAACATCGGGCTTAACGCTATCATATTACACTACACGTGTTACTATAAATCATAGCAACCCAAGCAGACCCGCAGGCTACCCACATTCAACTCTAGATCAGTTGCAGGGTGCACCTAATCACCCACAGCATCACCTAATTATTAATGATAACTTCTTCCGTGATCATGGAGACTATCACTTCCTGCCGGAAAATCCGCCACCTCCATCACGTAACCCATGGCGTATTTCTCCCGGGCGTAGTTATGTTGAAGCTGGCCTAGAGAACCCTCATATCACACCAGGTCATTTCCACGCATTTAACAACTTCGATATAATGACTGTAAGAAACCCGGTATTCTATCCTGTACTAGGAATGCAGCCATATTTTGAAGGTGAGCGTTTTGATCCTATTTCAGAAGATACATATAGTGGAATTTGGCGCCTTGCTCAAACAGGAACAAGCACAACTCGTAATGCTCATGAACCAAGATACGATGCATCATTCCGTTACTGGCGTTCTGCCGATTATACAAACCCACCGGAATTATCAACAGCGCCACTTATTGGTAGACCAGTAGATCAGATTTTAGCAAGACACTTCGCTAACAGAAACCTTGGTGTACAAACTACAACAAACAGAACACTCACGTTAAACATAATCCAAGGTGAGAACAGATTTGTTGAACAACACTGGCAAGATACAGTGAGAACTCCATCTGCAATGACATTGGACGTTGCAGAAACAGTACTAACCAGCGGAGCAACAACAAATCTAACAGCAGCAGTACGCAGTCAGTTTTATGGTGCTACAGGGTACGTTGCAAATACAGTCATGGTTCCTGCGACGGATGCAAGAGGCGAGATTGTTCGCATTCCTATATTTAACGCGCAAGGTGTGCAAACAGGATACCATCACATTTATGTTCCGGAAGTACAATTTACTAATGAAGTTGTTCAAGATCGTGTAGAGACACTTCCAATTCGTACAGCAACGAATGTATATCACTATGAGCGTGGCGAAAGACAGCCCGTTAGCTGTACTCTCAATATAGATTTCCACAACCACACAGCACCAATAACAAGCAATCACACAATACTTCCGGGCCAAACTCCAGCACCAGGACCAAATCAAGACGTACCTGTAATTTTCCCGGCACAAACAATTAACTGGGTTGTTACACGTGGAGCCGCACCTGAACCTAACGTAACCGTTACTTCAGACGCGGAAGGCAATATTATTGTAACTGTATTACCGGATGCAGCGCCTGGTGTTGTAAGAGTAAGAGGTACAGTAGCTGGTTCAACAGTAACTGATTATGTTGATCTTACGATTATGCAAAGTCTAAATCTGTTCAATCGTCCGGATAACTTAACTCATGTTAATCAAACAGCAACAGCCGGTGGTCAACCAATTCAAATTCCAGGCCGAAACCCTGTAAGTGGAAATACACCTGTAGTTCTAACAGCAGGCACTACAGTAGAAGGTCAAGAATTCCTAGGGTGGTTCTTTGGAACAAGTCCACCTGCGGTTGAAACAAGTGTAGCAAACCTAACACCTCCGGTATTTATAAGAGATAGTACACATAGCTTTAATATGCGTAATGACAACCAACATCAAGAAGTTCACGCAATATGGGGATATGGTGAATATGTAGGAGCGTTTAGACTATTACTTGCGAACTTCCCAGCATCTGGCTTGACCCATGTTGGTCAAACAGTAACAAGAACAGGCGGACCGTTGTTACCGCCTACGGCAAATCTTGTGATTCCTGGTTCAACTCCTGTATATGCAGGAACAGGCATAAGCCTAACGCCGGGCACAGTATCACAAGGACATCAATTCCTTGGATGGTATAGTGGAAACACAGAACTAACTCTAGGACTTGATGTAACCACTCTGGGTAGTGCATTTACCCCTGCGGCTGCATCTAATACTAACCCACGTAATTTCGATATGCCAAGCACAAGTCGCACATATACAGCAATATGGGGATACAGAAATATAGCCGGAGCGGTGTCCTTAGGTCTAACAAACTATCCTACTGGTTTGACCCATCAAGATCAAACCGCAACGAGAACTAGAGGCAGCAATACTGTAACCCTTGCATTTGGTGGTACCCCTGTGGCACCAACTACACACCCTGTATTAGCTGATGATGCAATAGCCTTAACAGCAGGTACGGTAGCAGAAAACCACTATTTCCTAGGTTGGTATCATGGTCCGACAACACCATATGTTACTCAAATGGTAAACGCACCACCAATATCTAACAACTTTATACCTGCTGGCAGCCATAATTTCCCAATGCCAAACTCGAATCAGCGATACATAGCCCTATGGGGAGCGCGCAACGAAATTGGCGCAGTGGCGGCTCGTATAACATTCCATGCGTATGGCATAAGTAACTTTGTGGTCAATGGCGCACCTGCAGACAATGTGGTGATACCAGTAGTATTCGGTCAGCCGGTAAACTTGAGTGCAGTGAATGCCTATATGCTTGGCGAAGATTATGAAGGCGCGTTTGCGTTCTGGGGTTGGTTCTTTGGACGTGGCAATGAACAGACAGCCTATCCCGGAGCAACGTTATCAGCTCGTACAAGTATGGTAACAGGCACATCTCGCAATAGGCCTTATGTAGGCTCACAAGGGTTCCCAGTACCGAATCCCATTACTCCTAATCTGCACAATTCTCCAGCGACCTTAGTGTTCTCACAAGAACGCTTTGAATCACTAGCGTCATCAGATGGCAGTATTCACTTGCATGCGATCTGGTCATTGTGGGGGGATGTAGATGATAGTGACACAGTGAACCCGATAGATGCGAACTTACTGTTCCAGCATGTAGGTCACGTATATGGCGCCCCAAGGATAACACTCCCTCCAGCAGACGTATGGCGTGATGGAATGATAAACCCTACCGATGCTAACGTATTATTCCAGAATGTAGGTCACGTATATGGTGCGCCCCCATTAGGAGCGAGACTGTCACCAGCGATGCTCTCTGAGATAGAAACAGCACAATGGCAAATCATTTATGATGCGTCATCGTCATCAGAGACATTAAGTGTAGAAGTAGGTCTATATGAAACTACACAACATGGAATGGGTCTAACGCTTCTGACAGTGCAATATGATTCATCACTATTATCGAATCCACGAATAGTGCCTAATCTTCGTTTGGATCGCGAGAGTTTTAGAAATACGCACCAGGTGGTCTATGATCTACTAACCTCTCTAGGTTACACAGAATCTGAACTTGCATTAAACCCAGCGTTCTCAGCAGTAGTAGTTGATGA
>Ga0123355_10016391_pt1 | contig 11677 bp, 13 predicted proteins | sample TergutEmb28metaG_3_FD_89872 | JGI IMG/M metagenome (GOLD analysis project Ga0123355, IMG submission 89872) | Embiratermes neotenicus P1 segment gut microbial communities from Petit-Saut dam, French Guiana - Emb289 P1 | ecosystem: Host-associated > Arthropoda: Insects > Digestive system > Gut ...
ATTCTGCTGCCATCTATGCGAAGAATTCTATCGCCCGGCATTATACCTGCGATATCGGCTGGTGAGTTTGGCGTAACTGTATGAACAGTGGTGGTGCTCATAGCAGTGAATGATATGAGTATCGCCCCAAGCACAACCGCCAATAAAAAATTCATAACAGCACCGGCTAAGCAAACTGCTATCCTCTGCCAGACCTTCTTTGCATTGAATGAGCGTGGGTCCGAAGCTGTGTCATCTTCACCGCCAAGCATTTTGCAATAGCCTCCAAGGGGTATCAGGCGAATGGTGTAGAGGGTTTCTCCACGCGTCCAGCCAATCAGTTTTGGCCCAAGCCCTACAGCGAACTCCTCAACAAGTATACCGTTCTTGCGGGCAACAATAAAATGCCCAAACTCATGAGCTATGACTATAATCGTGAATATCAGGAGTGTAACTATTGTCGATGTTAACGGCACTTGACCACCTCGTATACGTATTGTTTGCCGAACGCGTCGGCTTCTAATATATCGTCTAAATCATAGTTTGCCTTATAAGTATATGCTGCCATTGCCTTTTCTATAATCACCGGGATATCTATAAATTTTATCATCCCGCCTAAAAAGCATTCGACGGCTGCTTCGTTGGCGGCGTTTAGGAGCGCCGGCATTGTGCCGCCTATTCGCATGGCCTCTTTACAAAGATTTAGAGCCGGGAAGTTCTCATACCTGGGCTTTTCAAAGTTAAGCTGATTGAATTCAAAGAAATTTAGCTTTTTTATATCAAAGGCGGCGCGCCCGGGCCAGGTCATGGCGTAGGCGAGGGGACCGCGCATATCAGGAGTGCCAAGTTGTGCGATAATTGAGCCATCCCTAAACTCTACTGCGGAATGGATAATGCTCTCAGGATGGATAATCACATTGATATCATCCATATCAATATCAAATAGCCATTTAGCCTCAATCATCTCAAGGCCTTTGTTCATAAGAGTTGCTGAATCTATGGAGATTTTTCTGCCCATTGACCACTTCGGGTGAGCCAAAGCGTTCGCAATGGTGATATCAGCGAATTTTTCTCTGGGTAATGTGCGAAACGGTCCGCCTGAACAGGTTAAGTGAATTTTCTCAAGATCACTTCTTAAACTACCCTGCAAGCACTGAAAAATAGCGGAATGCTCGCTGTCTACCGGGATAATATTAACACCGCGTTCAGTCACACGCTCCATTACGAGCTTTCCTGCACAGACAAGGGTCTCCTTGTTAGCCAAGGCTATGTCCATGCCTTTTTCAATAGCGCGTAACGTGGGTTTAAGTCCTGCACTGCCAACAATGCAGTTGAATACCAAATCGACGTCTATATGGCTAATAAGCTCTTCCGGGTCATTAAAAATTTGAATGTCTCCGCCTATATTTTGACGAACCTCATCAAAAGCCTTTTCATCAGTTACACAAATATATTTTGGCGAAAATTCGCGCACTTGCTCCAGAAACAGCGATGTATTCACTTTGCACAACAGCGCCTCAACCGAAAAGCCGGGAACTTTGCGCACAACATCCAGCGCCTGTGTGCCCACCGAGCCGGTCGAGCCTAGAATAGCCAGTTTTTTCATGCTCTAATCCTTTCTCGTAAAGCTTATATCAAGAACCATACCACAGCATAAACGATAGGTGCTGTAAATATCACAGAATCAAACCTATCAAGTATTCCGCCGTGTCCGGGAATCAGTTTTCCATAGTCTTTAATGCCTGTGTACCTTTTTATCGCAGATGCAGTCAAATCGCCCATCTGCGCGAATATTGCACCTATACCGCCGATTACAGCGCTCATGAGGATTAAATTCATCTCTGTCGCTAATGCGCCTATACCACCGAATGTATCGCTAAACTGCGTGGAGGCTATATACGCGAAGAGTCCGGCTATAACACACGCGCCCAGAGTGCCGCCAATGGCACCCTCCACAGTCTTTTTTGGACTTAGAGTCGGCGCCAATTTGCGTTTGCCAAAAAACTTACCTGCGAAGAGAGCACATGTATCGCACGCCCAAGCGCTTATGAATATAAGCCAAACAAAAAACTCGCCGTAGGCATGATTACGAGTCAAATATATGCCTGAAAGCATGAGCCCAACATAGAAAAAGCCAAATATATTGACCATGCAGTTTATGGGGGTGGCTTTGCGGTTGAACATCATGAGCCATATAAGATTAGCCATAACAAATAGCCCGGCAAATATTATAAAGAGTTCGCTGTTCATGCTGCCAAGAAGCAGGTAATATATTAAAAGTGCGATATAACCAAGCATGTTTTCAGGGCGATGTGCACCGTTCAAGGCTTTGTATATCTCGCTCATTCCTATGATAGAAACGGCAATGAGAAGAACTGTAAGAGGAGCCCCTCCCATGGCTATTATGAAAGCGACTATTGGGAACGGTATGACCCCTGAAAGAATTCGTGTTAGCAAAATAACCACCTCGATTAACGCAACTGCTGAATCAGTTGCTTGTCGTAAAAATACATCGGAGGCTGTGCCCTCTTTAGCATTTTTGCGAATTTACGATCAGAATGAATCAGCTTCAATCCTTGCTCTGCAAAGATTGTGGCCGCCGATTCTCCTCGACACGGCAAAGCACGTGCCTATTTGTCAAGAAAGCTAAAAATTGGAGCTGTTCTGTCTGCAATCTTCCAACTCTCAAATCTTCCCAAATCTTCTATCTCTATTCTGATAATCCAAAATAGCGTCTTTTAAATCATCTATACCGAAATCAGGCCAATACTTGTCGCAAAAATAAATCTCGCTGTACGCACCTTGCCAGACCAGGAAATTGCTAAGCCTCTTCTCACCGCTGGTTCGTATAATAAGGTCAGGGTCGGGAATGTCTGCTGTATCCAGATACTCGGCAAATAGCGCCTCGGTTATTTCATCAGCGGCTTTCCCGGCGGCTATAATTTTTTTGACAGCTCGGATAATTTCATCCCGTCCGCCATAATACAAGGCGATATTGAATGAAAGCCCGGGCTTATCTCTTGTGAGTTCTTCCAAGTTCCTGATTTTTTCGGCCAGTTTTTTATCTAACATCTCTGAATTACCTATTATTCGTATGCGGTAGTCATTTTTTTTCACTCTCGCCAGATTGTTGTCAATATAATCATTCATGAGGCTCATCAAATAATCAATCTCTTTTTGAGGGCGGTCACGATTTTCAGTGGAAAAAGCGTAGACTGTGACATTTTCAATGCCGAGATTAGCCGCCTCTTCCAGAAGCCGCTCAAGTGCCTCAGAGCCCGCTTTATGGCCTAAATTACGGGGAAGGCCGCGACTCTTCGCCCAGCGGCCGTTCCCGTCCATGATAAATGCAATATGTTTTGGAAGGTTTAATAAATCCAACTCATTTCTCAAATTTTCACCTCAAATAATCTGCGCTTGCTTACATTAATCAGTGAAAGATTGCGTAGATTTCTACGCAACCTTCGTTGGCGACATATTTTCACGAAAGGTGAAGCCGCATTATACCGTCAAAATATCCTTATTCTTATTCTCAACAACTTTATCAATATCCGCAATGAACTTGTCTGTCAACTTTTGAGTGTCTTTCTCTAAAATTGCGTAATCATCTTCTGTTATTTCGCTCTTTTTTTCCATTTTCTTAAACGCATCAATTGCGTCACGGCGGACATTGCGAATAGCGACCTTAGCATCTTCGCCCTTCTTCTTTACATCTTTGGTGAGCTCTTTGCGTCGATCCTCAGTCAGCTCCGGGAACACAATGCGTACGACTTTGCCGTCGCTGGAAGGGTTGATTCCCAAGTCGGATGCTTGGATGGCTTTTTCGATTTGTTTAATGATGCTGGCGTCCCATGGCTGAATCTGGATGAGTCGGGCTTCCGGCACAGTGATGTTTCCAACTTGGCTGAGCGGCGTTTCAGTGCCGTAATAGTCGACCTTAATGCGGTCAAGGACTTTAGGATTCGCACGTCCGGCACGGATAGTGCCCAGCTCTGACTCAAGATTGGTGATAGTTTTTTGCATTTTTTCCTCGTATACTTTTACCTCTGACATAGTAATCCCCCTAAAGTTTGTATTATATAGTGAGTTAACTTATAAATTTCCGCACAAAGTGCGAAGAATTTATAAGTTAAACGAGCGACCCCTATAGCGCGACACTGAAAGTGTCAAGCTGTAGTAGGATTGCGAAGGCAATCCGCTGGGTTAACTTGTTCGGGTTTTAATAAGTTAAACCAGTATAGTAAGCTAAATCAGTGTAATATATAGTTACTCCTAGCTGCTCGTAATCATAGTCCCAAAGTCAAAGAAGCTAGCATCTCCGGAGATGGCTATCTTAAGGCAGTCAGGGTGATTCAAATTAAACACCAAGGACGGCTTATCATTTTTCTCGCACATAACCATGGCCTCTAAGTCCATAGCCTCCAACCTGTGCTCTATAATATGGCCATAGGTCGTTTTAGATAGGCGCTTGGCTTCAGGGTTAGTGCTTGGGTTATCGTCGTATACACCGTCTATATTTTTTGCAAAAAGTATAGCGTCCGCGCCAAGTTCGCAGGCTCTAAGTGCAGGTATTGTATCTGTCGAGAAGAATGGATGACCCAGCCCGCCGGCAAAGAAGATGATATATCCTTTTTCAAAATACTCACAGGCGAGCTCCATAGAATAAAGCTCACTCATATTTCCAATGCTAAACGGGGTTAAAACAACAGACTTGCCCCCGACGCTTTTCACCACATCTGCCATATAAATGGCGTTCATGACTGTGGCCAGCATACCCATCTGATCAGATTTAACGCGCTGCATCTTAGAATCCGACGAACGCCCTCGCCATACATTACCGCCGCCAACAACGACAGAGACATCCACGGAAGCGCTTATCTCAACAAGTTCAGTTGCAATGGTCTCGGCTTTTGCACGATCTAGAATTTGTCCGTCTGTGCCGGATAAAGCTTCGCCACTTAATTTTATCACTACGCGTTTATACATAGGGTCTCCTTTGTCTTCTGATTATCGTAAACACATTACATCTAAAGAAATATACTTATAATTTATCACAATTTGCCCGAAATTTCCAGTGCTTTTTTGACTATAGTGAGCTATAAACGACTATACATAACTAAAAAACCCGCGAAAGCGGGTTCTCCAGTTATGAAAATTTTTAGTTAACGCCCATAGCTTTGCTAACTTCATCAGCAAAGTTTTCTTCTTTCTTCTCTAAGCCTTCGCCTGTTTCATAGCGGACAAAACGAAGAACTTTGATAGGAGAGCCTGCCTCTTTAGAAGCTGCTTCCAAATATTTCTCGACAGTGAAGTCGCCATCTTTAACGTATTCTTGATCGTAGAGACAAAGGCTGCGCAGATGCTTGCCAAGTCTGCCTTCAATCATTTTCTCGATGATGTTCGCTGGTTTGTCAGCATTTTTTTCGTCGTTTTTAGCTTGTTGTATAAGAATTTCTTTTTCACTCTGTATAAATTCTTCAGAAACCTCGTCGCGCGTTACAAACTGTGGGTTCATTGAAGCTATTTGCATACAGATGTTTCTACCGACTTCTAAAGCGCTTTCGCCTGCGCCTGTTTCAAGCTCAGCTAATACGGCAACTTTGCCGCCTGCATGGATATATGACGCAAAGATTGAGCCGGAGCCTTTAGTAAGCTTCTCAAACCTTCTAATAGAAAGATTTTCGCCTATTCTGGCGATCATCTGGCTAAGTGCATCTTTAACAGTTATGCTGCTGTCTTCATTCCATTTTTCGTCCAAAAATGCCTCTATACCATCACTTGCAGAACCTACGGCCTGAATCGCTACTTTGTTTACAAAAGCCTGGAACTCAGTATTTTTAGCAACGAAATCCGTTTCCGAGTTAACTTCAACTACAACTGCTACATCTTTAGCATCGTTCATATAGATATGAGATATACCCTCCGCGGCAAGTCTGCCTGCTTTTTTAGCGGCTGCGGAGAGACCTTTTTCTCTCAATATTTTTTGTGCTTGTTCCATGTCGCCGCCTGCCTCTGCAAGGGCTTTTTTGCAATCCATCATACCTGCGCCGGAAGCTTCTCTAAGCTCTTTAACCATGGCGGCTGTTACTTCTGCCATATCAATACCTCCTATGATTTTCGTTTCAAACGATTTATATATACCATCAAGTCAAGCTTACCCACAAAAATGATTACTCATTCTCAGGAGTAGCTTCGTCTTGCATTTCAGTCTCTTCGTATTCATCATCATGACCTTCGGCCGCCGCGCCAAATTGCGCACCTTGGCGAGCCTCGATAACCGCATCGGCAATTTTACCGGCAATTAACTTAACAGCGCGAATAGCGTCATCATTACCGGGGATAACATGGTCTATTTCATCAGGATCACAATTCGTGTCAACGATACCAACAATTGGGATACCTAAACTATGTGCTTCTAAAACAGCGATTCTTTCTTTGCGCGGGTCAACGATGAACATAACATCAGGTACGCGCTTCATTTCCTTGATACCGCCAAGGTTTTTTTCGAGTTTATGCTTCTCATGAAGAAGTTTAGCAACCTCTTTTTTAGTAAGCCTGTCGAAAGTACCGTCTTGCTCCATTCTTTCAAGGTCTTTAAGTCTTCTTACACGGCCTTGGATTGTTTTGAAATTAGTGAGCATACCGCCCAGCCATCTTTCATTCACATAATACATGCCGCATCTTTCAGCTTCTTCTCTAATAGAATCTTGAGCTTGCTTTTTTGTACCTACAAAAAGAATTTCACCGCCGTCTTGAATGATATCGCTTACGGCTGTATAGGCTTTGTCAATCATTTTGACAGTTTTTTGCAGGTCAATAATGTAGATTCCATTACGTTCTGCAAAGATGAACTCCGCCATTTTGGGGTTCCATCTTCTGGTTTGGTGGCCGAAATGCACGCCGGCTTCCAGTAATTGCTTCATTGAAATTACGCTCATAAAATACCTCCTAAGGTTATACTTCCATAGCCTAACCGCAAAAATGCGGACCTTTGGTTTTATTACTACAAACAGGATTCGTAGTAATAAGCTATGTGTGAAGTTAAGTTTCGCCTGTGGATTATATCACAAGAAGCGCTATATTGCAAGAAAAAATGTGAAGTTTTATGTAAAAGTACAGCTTAGGCAACGAAAAATTGAGAGTCCTTAGGTAAGTGTTGAATAACCTGCTTCCATCTGAGTTTGAAGCAATTCAGTCGAAATGAGGTTGCTCAGGGCTTACTTAATGTTGACACTCTTGTGAATATATGCTAGAATTAGCCCTGCGTATATGTTTCCGTAGCTCAGCCGGATAGAGCACTCGCCTCCTAAGCGAGGGGTCGTGGGTTCGAATCCCGCCGGGAACAAGAGAATATGGCCTCCGTATGGGGGCTTTTTTTATATGTTGTTGTCTCTTGTAGGCATAAAGGTGCTTATGTTATACTATCGTATAGAAACTATTTAAAGGGTAGTACCTACTCTTGAATTAGGAGGATTCACATGATCATTATCGATGATATTATTATACGAGCAGTTCGGAGCGATGATATAGACACAATTTATAAATGGAATAGTCAGGCTGAAAGAGGGGACTTTCAAGAATTTACGTTTAGCTCAATGGATAATTTGACCAAACAGCTGCAAAATGGCGAGCTATTTACTGAAACATTTCAATTGCTAGTGGTTGAAAGTCCGCTTGGTTCACCAGCAGGGTTGGTCTATCTTAATTTTGTCAGAAACGGTATGGCGAGGATAGGTCTTGTAATTAACTCAAAAGCGCGGAGCCTTGGCATTGGTAAAATTGTCACTAAAGAGATATGCAGATATATATTTGACAATTATCCAATTGCCAGAATTGAAGCCGATACAGATATTGGAAATATCGCGGCACAGAAAGTGTTAGAGCTTTCAGGTTTTGAGAAGGAAGGCATTTTGAGAAAATATAGGTTTCATCACGGACAATATAGGGATTCGGTTTTATTTAGTATGATTAGTGATGGTCATAAGGGATAGGCTTTGCGATTGTAGTAGTACTTTATGGTATGCCTACATAATGCTGGGGCTAAGGAGGGTTTATTTTGGAATATCATACAATCGATAAGCAATACATAAACCTGCAAGACTTCATCATTAATGGCCGCATTTTAGATATTGGCGGTGGAGGTGAAGGCATAATGGCTCAATGCTTAGGTGACGGAATCGTTGTAATTGATAAGCGTAAAGACGAGCTGGAAGAAGCGCCGGAAATAGGCATAAAAATAGTTATGGACGCTTGCAATCTGCAGTTTTTGGACAATACTTTCGACCATATAACATGTTTTTACAGCCTGATGTATATGAGTGAAGCTAGTGTGAAAAAGTGCTTGAGTGAGGCTTACAGAGCGCTGAAATCAGGCGGTTGCCTGTGGATATGGGATGCTGTAATGTCGTACCCCGCCACAGCTGATGTGTTTCTTGCGCCTTTGGATATTTGTTTTGTGAATGGTGTGCACACCACGCCTACATACGGCATTTCATGGCATAAAGAACAATCGTTAGAATCTATAGCGCAATTTTGTGAGGCAGCCGGATTTGACGTCAAAGAAAAAACGTTAATAAATCAAGGTGTTTTCTTGAAGGCGGTTAAGGTGGAACTATAGCAAAAAGCACAGCTTCGTACTTACACCTTCAAGAGGTACAGGCTAGTTCGTTTATATTCAATCTCAAAACCTGTGAGTTAGCTTAAGGGGCTTTATGTCTGCCTGCATTCTAATCTAATAGCTGCAATTTTTCTTGCATTTGGTTTTATCTATAACTCATTATGCTAAAATAATAATCCAGTGATATTGCAATACGACAAGCTTCGTAGTATAATAAATTCAATATGAGTTTCGTAGTAAAAGAATGCGGAGGTGTTTTATGTCATGGTTTAGGGACAATTATGGAGAGCGCATGTACGAGCGCAGAGGAGACTATATATGGAGTGCTCATGGTGAGCGAACCTATGAAATCCGAGGAGAGTATATTTTTGATGTAAACGGAAACAGGTTGTTTGAGTTTAGAGGGTCATACATATTTGATGTACAGGGAAATAGAGTCGCCGAGATTAGAGGGGACTATTTCTTCGATATTTATGGGAATAGGTTGGGTATGAGGTATTGATCACAAGTTTTTAGGCATGCTAAAAGTGTTTTGACTTATGGAGGATTGTTGGATGTTAGCTTTGGTATGGATTTTGTATCTATCGTTGCCTTTCATTTCTAAAGAACACGTTGCATTGGGATTCGACAGTAGTATTTGGGTCGGATTAGGAATAGTAACTTTTATAGCGTTCTCTCATTTGTTAGGAGGTAAATCAAAAAAATCTATTGCTATGATTAAAAAGAGTAGCGATATAGACTATTTATTCAGCTACACTATCGATCATGGCGTATATGCTAAAAAAATAAGGGCAGCATATGGAGGGCATCTTTCTAATAAAAAATTCAAAGAACTATTTGCTTTATTCTCTGCTACAAATAATGCTGGAATAGAGGCTCGGAACTTCGAAAAAATGTATAAAGAGAAATTATCCAAGACTCAAGAACAAGAACAGTATGCTAGCGAAAGTCGTCAGATGACAACTTATGAGATACAATGTTACATAGATAATGCAATTGAAAATGCAAAAGAAGCTGAAGAACGCGCAAAGCAGAATTTAGCAAGTGTGATGAAAAGGGACCCTCAGCGCGAAATAGAGAATGCGCAAAGAGACCAGTTGCAATATATGCAGGATCAATCTGCGGCCATATCCTCTCACCGTGAGTTTATAAGAAGATTAAACTATGGTGGAGACTCATCATCTTTAAGTTACCTTTACGAAAATAATCCGATAAAAGAATATCATGTATATAAACATGCAACAGAATGCTATGCTGAAGCCTGTGAGAGAGAGAGCAAATGGGCACACGGTGCGTACTTAAAAGAAGCACAACAACAGGTAGAGAAAGCCAGACTTGCTGCAATTAACGCTGAAGCAAAAGCCAAGCAAGAGATAGAAAATAAGAAGTCACAAATTGCTTATATGACTACACGGCTTTCAAACTTGAAATCTGAACTAAGTCAAGTCAGTATATCTCATAGTGAAAAACAAAAGGTATTTGAAACCTCCAAAGCCGAGCTTGCAAAATTTATGCAATCGCTGATTAGGCGAGATAGGGTCTCTCTATTTCTACAAGTATGTTTGTTCGCTACTTTCCTATATATTTTTTGGGGAACGGATATGCTTGTATCGCAAGATAGATCCATCTTTTTAGGATGGTTTTCAACGGCAACTGAATGGTGGCTCCCCTTCACAAATTTTAGCTTCTTCATAAGAAATTTTAGTTCTTTTCTAAATCTTTTCATGGACATAGTCTCATTAGCTTTGGGAGAGGCTCAGTTGGGTTTCCGCTTATTGGCAGGGTTTTCAATTGCTGTAGGTATTTCTGGACTCTGGCGCGTATACTCTCGCGGAACGCTATGGATTATTCTTGGAATGATTATGATTCAAAACTCGTACATACTTAGTAATTTTATCTCAATGAGTAGCTTCATAATTGAATATGAAAGTGTCGTATTCATGAGTATTATGCTTACCGGTGTTATTTTTGCACTTCCCGGTATAATAATAAATCGCATTATTATATTAGAGTGTGTTAACATATAATTCTTGTAAGTCAGTTTCGTATGGTATATAATATAAGCATGAGAATAACAGAAAAACAATTGGAAAAAATCCAGCATTTACTACCTGTCCAACGGAAGCCAGAGGAAGTTGAAATGATAAACTTCCTCAACGGAGTGCTTTATGTTATCGAAAACGGCTGCAAATGGAGAGCCATACCATCAGAGTTTGGAAATTGGCATACCATATATATGCGGTTCAATCGGTGGTGTAAAAACGGTACTCTTGATTCCATATTTCTCGCATTACAAGACGAGGATATAATTTGTATCAAGACAGAAATTGTTTGCCTCGACAGTACATCGGTCAAGGTTCATCCTGATGGAACAGGTGCACTTAAGAAGCACGGTAGTCAAGCAATAGGCCGTTCAAAAGGGGGCTCACCACAAAGATTCATGTGGCTACCACGTCTGACCAAAGCGCATTAGCATTCCGTATTTCTCCTGGAAATAATCACGATGCGCCAGAAGGTAGGCTATTGCTTGAAGAGATAAGCTCGGATGATGGCCACTATCTCGCCATGGATAGGGCTTATGAGGATAATGCAACTCGGGAGTTAGCTGAAAAACAGGGTTTTATTCCTGTAGTTCCGCCGAAATCCAACCGCAAAGAGCCTTGGGAGTACGACAAAGAGGTCTACAAGCAACGCAACGAAGTGGAGCGATTCTTTTTACGATTAAAAAAGCGGTTTCGTAGGGTGTTTACCAGATTTGACAAGCTGGATATTGTCTTTACTGGCGTGATTACACTTGCAATGATTTTTGATGCGATTATATGTTAACACACTCTAATCATATCATTATGGAAATAGTAGGAAAGGCTTGAATGCCAACAAGCCTTTTAAGGCTACAACATAAAATCACCCAGAGAAACGCTTCTGGGTGACTTCTATATAGAATTTCATAATTTTTTATAATCGGGGTGACAGGATTTGAACCTGCGACCTCCTGATCCCAAATCAGGCGCGCTAGCCAAACTACGCTACACCCCGGGAAACAAGAGTAGTACAAGCTTTAAAGTTGATCGCTCTACAAGC
>Ga0123355_10016392_pt1 | contig 11677 bp, 9 predicted proteins | sample TergutEmb28metaG_3_FD_89872 | JGI IMG/M metagenome (GOLD analysis project Ga0123355, IMG submission 89872) | Embiratermes neotenicus P1 segment gut microbial communities from Petit-Saut dam, French Guiana - Emb289 P1 | ecosystem: Host-associated > Arthropoda: Insects > Digestive system > Gut ...
ACCCCGTTCCAGACCCACTACTACTCAGAAAATCTGGTAGCGCCGGGGATCGAACCCGGGACCTCTGTATCTGTAGCCAGAAACTCTGACCACTAGACCACAGAGGCGGTCTATAAGCAATATACTGATGGCACGTTTTTTCTTAATTATGCATAATTTAAGTCGCCTAACACTAGTACATGTTACTGTACGGTATTATACATTACTACCATTGCCAGCTTTGGTAATGGTAGTAACCCAAATGCAGGGTGATTCTGTCGCTAGAGGCCCCAAACTATTGTCTATAAAAATTACGTTATTGAGAATATGATTTGAAAATTTATATACACATACCGGAAACGACGCAAAACAGGATCTGCTGATAATCGATGCTGAAACTGGTCTCCTTTCACATCCAAGCACACCTGAATGTGTTTCTCCAAATTCTGGGATACTTCTCCCAAAGCGTCGACGTTGACGGCTTGAATCTCTTGACGTATAGCGTCTTTGAGTAGTTCGATTGTGCGGGGTGTATTTTTGTACACTTTGCCCTTCAATAGGCCCCAAAGAAAGAAGTCGGCAGGCGTTAGATAGGCTTCCCCTTGTCTCTAACTTTTTAACCAATTTCTGGAAGCAAAGCTTCGATGGTGACTTCTTTCACCAAATTCCGTTCGAAATGCCGTCTGGCATGCTTTAATTGAACATGTTTGCCAGTATTTTCGAAAGAGAAACCCGCTCTGTTCGACTGTATACATAGACAATAGTTTGGGGCCTCTAACGACAGAATCACCCTGTACTTCTGAACTTGATAGGTCTTCATGTAAAGTTCATGCTATTTTTCCCCGGTTTGAAACAAACTTAAATTTTTCCCACAGGTTTTAGTAATATTTCTGAACATAAACTTCAAGAAAATCCTTTCCAGCGGGAACCGAGTGGCTCCATGCGGGCAGACAGACGGACAGACAGACAAAACGAAACTGATAGTCGCTTTTTCCAACTTTGCTTACGCACCTAAAAATACATGTTACTGCTGCCAATATGTCATTCTTGTAGAAGAAATTGAGCTCAAGTTGGGGAAGAGGGCGGGAAGTAGGCGAGAGTCTGTCAGCGTGTCACCAGCGTCTGAAGGCTAATGGAACAAACAGGCGCATGTTGAAATGGAAACTTGGCCACCAGATTTCTGTTTGCAGAAGAAAGGCAAAGAAAGTTAAATCTCTATGTCTTATCCTCCACCCCCTCTAACCACTTTCTCCTCAGCAGAGCTATCAAGTGAATGGAAACTAATACCTGCCCCTTCTACATACCGTAATTGAGAGTAAAATATTAAATTGCTACTGAAGGAATAATAAGACAGGGTTGACAAGGTATATTCTATTGACAGTAGAGGCAGTGGTGGTTAATTGTGCCAACCCGATGGTGTCATTGGAATTTTTCATTGACGTAATCCTTCCGGCCGCATTATGGCCCTGGGGTTGACTCCGCCTCTAACAGAAATGATTACCAGGAATATTTCCTGGGGGTAAAGGCGGCCGGTGCATAGGGCTGACAACATTACCACCTTCACGTGCCGATTGTCTTGAAATTGGGAGCCTCAAACTCCTGGAAACCTCTGGGGCTCTTCTGGCCTATAATGGGATTGCTTTACCTTTACCTTTAACTAAATGTTGTTAAGCAGTTCGAATTGTCTTTCTTGAAAGGTAGCTTGTGATTTAGAACATTGTATTCAGGTGGCTTAAATTATCTGTCGACCGTGAGCTGGCAACTATTCAGCTAACACACACTGCAGAATTTCGCTACAAATTTTATTGACATATAGATATAATGCGGCAGACAAAAAGAGGTCTGAGCAGCGTGGAATACATAAACACCACGTCGAAACGTGACTGGAACTGAAAACGTGGCCTTAAAGGTAATGCCGTAGTAACCCTAAAAACAGTGTTTTGCAGCATAAAGAAGTCGTCTCAAAAAAGTACAAATGGTTCGTCCAATTAAGAAATGCTATTTCATGTTTAGGGTGACAAAAGGAATTCAACTAATTTGTGTGTTTCTTGACTGTAAGAAGATGTGTATTATTTTGTATTTTAATTGGAACTTTTTGGCCAGTGTCATGAAGTGAGAGGCTGCCAGTTGGAGCATATGACTACAAGGAAATTTGCGTTAGATCATGACGTTTTGTTACCGTCTAAGATGCAAATATTAACTGAGAAGATTGTTAATGTCTTCCCTGCGTCATATATGCCGATCGCGAATATGCTTTGATTCACGACCTTGGACTAAACCAAGAGTAATTACAGGGAATTAATTAAATTACCAAAATGAAGATGTAATTTTATGGAAAGGCGAGACAGGGTAAAAAATATTTGAAAAGAATTAAGTATCAATATGTACAGACATAAATATTAGCCTGAGGAAAGGACCCTGTATAGGATGCTGTATTGTGATAGAAAGAAAAGTGGTAACTTCGTTGTTAGCATGAGTGTAGAAACTCAGTGGAATTAGAAAGAAAACAGTTAAAGAAGTAGTGGATATCCATCACGTAAAGCTGAGCTGTTCAGAAACTATAAAAAGTTTGAAAGGAAATTTTAAATTAAAAAGTAACTGAGTGTGAAATTGGCGGTAACTAATAAGCATATACAGACATTTAATAATGATGTCTTGTTGGATTTAGCTGGATATTTTAGATAAATTTCAATACGAGTTATTTAACAAGACAAAGGAATTGTAGGTCCTACCTGCAGTACTGTAAATGGAGAGGGAAGCTAGTTCCATGACAAACCAAGGTGAATCGGAATATAGCCGCAAAACAAAAATAAGGAAGAAAGAAATGTACAAGGTGCTACACAAAAATTAGGGGAATATGACCATAAAAAATAGTTTCTTACCGTAACTCCTAGTTTACACCGCCTCTTTCGAAGTATTCCCCTTGGGCATGTATACAGCGATCGCAGCATGCATCCCTGGAAGTTCTTAAATGTGAGTGTGTCGATAACCTCTTGCGATTCTGCGTGGATCTCCTCACTCGTGTCAAAACGACGCCCTTTCAGCCGCAATTTCATCTTGGGGAATAGAAAAAAGTCGCAGGGGGCGAGGGCAGGCGAATAGGGGAGTGGGGAATCACTGTAATGTTTTTGGAAATCAGGAATTGTCGAACAACGAGTGATATGTGAGCGGGCGTGTTGTCATGGTGGAGAAACCAATTGTTGTTCTTCCACTTGTCTGGAAGTTTGCGCCGAATGCACTGCCTCAGACGCTTAAAAACCTCACAGTAAAGCTTGCCATTGACGGTTTGACCAGGGGGTAAGAATTCCTTATGGACAATTCCTTGGATGTCGAAAAAAAAAAATGATCAACATGGACTTGAATTTGCTGCGAACTTGACGTGCTTATTTCGGCCACGGTGAATTTGGCGACTTCCACTTCGGCGACTGCTGCTTAGTCTCAGGGTCATAACCACACACCCATGTTTCATCACCGGTTATGACAATGGAGATGAAGTTGGGGTCGTCTCTGGTTTGTTGTTTGAGTTCCCTGCAGACAGAAACGCAATGGGCCTTCTGGTCGTCGCTCAGCAGTCTTGGCACAAATCTCGCAGAAATACGTCACATGTTCAAATTGTCCATCAAAATGCGTTGAGCTGTCCCGTATGACAGTCCTACAATCTCACAAACATCGTGGTGATTTTGCCTACGATCTCGCGAACTTTTGCTATGTTTTCCGGTGTTGTGCTTGTCGACGGTCGTCCAGAACGCTCATAGTCGTCGACAGACTTTTGTCCGTCCTTGAAGCGTTTGTACCAACAAAAAGTTTTGCTTTGGCTCATTGCATTATCTCCGAAGGCTTCCTGTAGCATTCGGTTGGTTTCTGAAGCAGTTTTTAAGACTGAAACAAAATTTGATGCAGATTCTTTACTCCTTAAAATCCTTCATTTGAGTTGTAAAAATAATAGCCGTATCACTAAAACGTAATCTCACAAGAACGCACTGTACTTACTTTAGGAAAGCCTTAAGACAAGCATGTCGAGAAGTTCTCTTTGGTCATCTAGAGAGTCCAGCAGAGAAACCTGACTATATGTATAGAAAGGAGTGCCCGCAACGACTGGAGTAGGAGACGTTCCCTTACAACCACATACAGTTTATCAGAACAATGCTTCAGCTATGTTCTGCAGCAGATCGTGCATTTGTACTGGAGACGTTTCACGAAAACAATGAGACTGTAGCGGCAGCTGTGCTTCTGTTCCGCCGCCAGTTGAGCATCAATTGACATGACGTTATTCTTAGCTGCAAAACTGCTTTGTGCTACAGCCCACCAAGGAGTATAGCTGAATTGAAGCAGAACACTTGGGACGAAATGGAAACAATTCCTCTCGAACATTAAGAGAAATGAGGAATTTTCTGTCCCGATTGCACCATTGTATAATAAAAACTTGACCCCATAGTACTTTGCGGTATTTAAGGTATCACTCTTTTGAATAAAAAGGCTTGCTTTATTCTGTAGTTTGGTAAACAGAATTCCTGTAAACATTGGTTCTGCTCCTTTGCATTTATATTAACAAACCATCAGGTTTCATTGGCAGACGCATTGTTATGGTCTCGTATGATAAATTTTAAAATACAGTGAATTCTTTCGTAAGTTGAAGAATAAGAGCCCAACTTTATGTCACTAGTCATTAAGCTTTATTTCACTTTTTCTATGCTCAACATATTTCGGACATTAATACATCCATTATCAGGAGCCTGCGACTTTTTTATTGTTTCACCACACTGGTCGTGTGGTCTGTAAAGATGGAGGTTTTTGGTACTAGTGTAAATTATAGTATATAGAGGTGAATGCTTCGTGTGATGTGTTTAGTCGCTTTGTTGCAGTTGGTACGCGTGTTTCTGTTGGTGTTGACTGTTCTGGTATTTTCTGCTTATAGATTATGTGTTCTCATGTATCAACTAATAAAACACACTGCACACATGAGAACACATCATCTATAAGCAGAAAATACCAGAACAGACAACACCAACAGAAACAAGCGTACCAACTGCAGCAAAGCGACTAAACACATCACACCAAGCATTCACCTCTATATACTATAATTTACACTAATATTAAAAACTCCCATCTTTACAGAACACACGACCAATGTGGTGATAAAATAGAAAAGTCACAAGGTCCTGATGATGGATGTATTAATGTCCGAAACATGTTTAGCATAGAAGAAGTGAAATAAAGCTTAATAACTAGTGACATAAAGTTAATCTCTTAATCTTCAACTATCACAATGATGCACAGTCTAATATACATAAGTTCTTTCGCAAGTATTTGAAGTCCATTGTTAAGAATACGTAAAGCTAATGCCGCATTAAAAACACTGCATTTTGCCTACGCAGGCTATGTATGTGTTCCATATGATTCTTGAAGTAAACAACACATTGTCTCTCTCTACAACATGAGCCGAGGGGTTTTTTTTGAAGCAGCAGAACAAGCTGTTATCCAAGAAATTCAAACTAAATCTGTATATCTAAAAAGTAAAATTTCCATTGAAGTGTCGACTGTAGAATAAACAGTTCCCATCATTAGCTACAGATTCCACAGCTGACCACTTCATTCGTCTGTTTCCATGCAATTTAGTAATTGAGACGTACTTGCAATTTTTATTTCACTGAAGGTATATCTTCCTTCCTCAGCATCTGAGTCTGAAATATCGCGTGAAGTAAAGATACCTGTCACATCTGTTGTCGCTTCCACCTTGTGCTCATATTCGTAACTACTGACAGCTCTAATTACCAAGCAATAATAGAATGATAAACTTGAGTTGCTCAAAGAGAAGAACACTAGCGAATTTGATGTTTCTTGGACTGTGTATCATTGTGATAACTGAAGAATAAAAACCAAATAGATGCCACTTATTATTTTATTGCAATTCTTATAGGCTTTAGCCCTACTCCAGCCTAACCGCACCTAACCTACAACCTACATCAAACCAAGAACGAAACGACTAATGTGGTAATCAACATTATAGTCGCGAGCTCTTGATGATGGGAATAGTAGTGCCCGAAACATGTTGAGCCTATAAGAAGCACAAAAATAAGTGGCATCTAGTTGGTTTTTATTCTTCAGAAGAACACTAATTTACAGGGAAGATATTTGCTAAACGTGGCCATTCATAAAAGGCAAAATCCGAACGAACTAGTATCGTCTTTATTCTCGCATTCTAGTTTCTTTGATTCGTTGGTGTGTTATTTCACGGTATTTTCACAAGCTTTAAAATATTTGTTAGTGCGAACCAATTCAAATAAGCGTCTACTTTAAATAAATCCTCTTTGAATATTTTTTTTTCTTTTAGTCTTTGACAGTAAGCATCAAAGAGTTTAGTACGCTGTATAGCACTGGGTAAAACAAGATTTTGCAAGTTAGTAAATCTTGACATGTGTTGCTTAGCCCAACTGCAACCCACAATTCAGTGGTATGTAAAACCCACGACCCGACCTTGAAAATGTAGATTTATTTTGATTATATTTTGCACGGCTTGTATCATAGTAATACAAATACTACAGCCCAAATTTTAAAATTTTATATATATTTTTTTTAACTTCTGACTTGTAGCTTCCAATGACAGACAGACATACGCGCGCGGGAGAACTTGACGTTTATTCTGTAGATGTAGATCAGTCTCGGTTTTCAAACCATTTATTTACCATTCCTTCATATGAACCAACTCTCCAATTAAGGGCTCCACAGCTCGGTCTCGTTCACGCCGGTTAATCTGTATTTAGACGAACGACACTTGAGGGAAACGTGACACAACACGCGAAGTTTACATCACGCGTGAGGTCAAGGACGACACACGATTGTGAACATAAAGAGTGAAGGTTGCACGTAGAAATGGTCTCTTATTGTAGCATTTCCTTCTGTTTGTTCCCAGTTCTCTCGTTCCTCCTTTGTTATCGTCTATTTTTATTTTTCACCCTTTCACTTCTTCGCTTATATTTTCTACACATTTTGGTTTTTTCCTCCATCCTGTCTTTCTTCTGACATCGTCTATACTTCCCATTTTCTCTTCTGTAACGTTTATAGTTTTCTTCGCCTACTTCCTTCTTTTCTAGTTTTTTCCCTTTCTATTATCCTTTTTCTTTCTTGCTTTCTGTATCCGGCAGATCTTTTAACGATAATCTCTAGCAATGTATTCAATAAGTTCTTCCTTCGAATCTTGCCCGTAACACCAGGTATACTTGCTGAGGTTTTCGTGGTTTTTTTTTCTGCCTCCAGTCAAGTGTACAGATATTGTTTATGTTACACCACGACCGCCTTCATTCAAATTATTTCCACTGTACAATTTACCGGTCACCCTAGCATTGACGTAACTGAGCATAGGGAATTTATTGAGCAAAGTCCTTTTGGAGAAGCTCATAGTTTCTCAGACAATCAAGAAATTCTTTAAAATTATATGGGACCTGGAACTCTATTATCACTTTCACAAGGACCTTTCACCTGTCTTTACCCTGAGACAGATCAATCCAGTGCAAGATTCTCAACCATATTTCTTGAAAATCCATTTTAATATTATCCCTCCATTTTCGCATAGGTCTTTCTCCCTTGCCTTCATCACCAAAACCCTGTAGGCAACTCTCTTCTATTCCATAACGTGCTACATTCCCAGCCTTTCTCCCTCTTGGCTTTGTCGTCTAAAGGCTGATACCAAAGTAAAATAAACCACTTAAAGAAAAAGTGTGTCTCGTACAGTTACAGTTCCTTTCTTTATTCACTACTTTTCTTAGCTCGTAACAGAAATATCGTGCTTGTACATTACAAACAAATTTTCACGAAGCCCAGTAGATCTCATACACAGCCTTATCGTCCGGAATTTATAAGAAGGCTTTGGGGTAGAGCGGGGTGTTAAACTTCAAGGATGCACTGCTTGATGTTTGGGTTTGCGTAATCTTGTAAATCTGTAGGTTTGTAATGAGTAAACCTTTGAGAAACAACGACGATTATGCAGCAGCAAGATGTGTGAACTTAATGATTTGTATGTTTTTGTACCGTAGTGCTGTACGCTGTGTGCGCGTTCAGCGTGGTTTGGTTCCTGTATTCTTCCTTCAGATGTACCTTCGAACCTGCTTAAAAGAATATGATTACAAAATCAGACTCAAAATTACCCGGCTTTCTGCCTAATTTCAGGCTTCTGCCGCAGTGTGAATGAGATCGTCGCTCTTTTGGACTTTTACGCAGCTTACCAGTCTACACTGTGTCACATTCCAGAGAAACAAAACTCTTACGTCACAGACTGTCTTCCCCTACTTTTAAACAAAGGGCAACACCGCTGAGGTCAGAATGTATATTCAGAACCTGAAGTTTTGGCCCATTTCGGAAAATATGCCCTCGTCGTTGACATAATATCTGAAAGTGCGTCATAAACTAAATGTAGCCAATCCCCCTTATAAGATTTGAACACGGAAGACGAGTGATGATCGCTCTGTCTTTCATCAATCTAATTTTCTATGCCCCGTCGAAACACAAACAGTCGCAAACATTAGGCGGGATATGTAACACTGAAAGAAATAAGAATCGCATGTAAAATGTAAAACAGAATTGTAAAAATCACTCGAGTAATTAGTCTTAAATGGTAAGGTAATCAACAAGTCGGTATTAACGAAAGAGGACAAGATGTTGTGGACTGTATTCAACTGCCTATTGGTATGGCCAGTGGAAGACTCTTGCAAACATGGTGATTATTGGGGTTCTTTAAAGTATAAAGGTTTGTTTGAACATTTCACTTCCATATTGATACAGTATTCTTCTCTTGGACTTTGTCCATCGTGTAACAGATATATTAAAAAACATTAAAACACTATATTTCGGAAGCCGGCTCTGTTTCCGTCTTCAGAACAGAAGCACCTAATCTTTTGGACCCCTTTGATCAAACTATTCTCAGTCACTGGCTATTCCAGATGAAGATTGTGTCAAAACCTTACGGTGCTGAACCTCACGTACAGTGTAGGACCATACACAAGAGCAGTATAAGTTAGAAAATTGTATGTATAAGGAAACAATTTCCCACTTCTTTTCATAACTTTGAAAGGGCTGACGGGTCATAATTTCATTTCTGGAACTTTTCCAGTGGCGACACACATGCTCGGGACTGGCACAATATTCGAAATAACAGATATTGTCGTTGGCCGCAGCTGGGTACACAAAATATCATTTTTGGCTAAAGTTTGCCAATGGAAACCTATGTGGAATTTCCGTGTTATATAAAAACTCTATTCTTATTTTTTATTCGTTAGGGACATAGTTTCTCCAGATTTTTGTGAGGGTCGTTATGTGGAAGATAATGTTTTTAATTTTTTTAAAGCTCGTGGTTCCGTGCATCATAATTCAATGCGAATAAAAATCCAACAGATGCAAAAGTATGCAGATATTTATTCACTGCAAAACTACTCTACATGTTTCGGGTGTCACAGCACCCATCATCAGGAGTATTAAAAACTGTACTCGCACCCTCCGGTACAGGTCATACTACTTGTACCGCTACTTCCCTCCTACGTGGTCTGATCTGGACTGGTTTGTGCTAGTCGCGTCGCACAAACCAGTCCAGATCAGACCACGTAGGAGGGGAGTAGCAGTACAAGTAGTATGACCTGTACCGGAGGCTGCGAGTACAGTTTTTAATACTCCTGATGATGGGAGCTGTGACACCCGAAACATGTAGAGTAGTTTTGCAGTGAATAAATATCTGCATACTTTTGCATCTGTTGGATTTGTATTCGCATTGAATGTTTTTCATATCTACTAAATGAGAATTTGCCTTCTACAAAGTCAACTGTCAGTGTATGAATGTAAATCCAGCATAATGTAGTTGGTTCGTTTACTGGGTATGCAGCATTCATGTTTAAGCTTGTGCATTAAGACAGTATTCATTTAGGTCTGTAGTTAAGTAGCAAAGTAGTTATTTAATTTGCTGTTCCTATTACGAGCCAAGTATGAGCCTTTAAAATCTCCTGCCATCAGCCGTGTTTATATGGAATGCATCTGGAACGTGTCAAGAGACCAGAATTTCTCATCCATGGGGCAGAGACAGTTCCCTAATTGTCGGCCAATCTTCTTTATATACTGCCATAACAATTTCTTTTCTAACCACTTAAATACTTGGTAAAATATTTTGGTGCTTCTTGTTAATTATTTAAAAAGTTAGGTAAGTAGTTAGTTCCTGAAATTCACTCAGTTTTCCTACTGAACTACAGTATGGTCTTCGCTAATGTCTTGCTTTTCTTCACAGAGAATGCCAGCAGATTCTGCCACAGCAATGGCACATGGGACAACTATACCAATTACAATGCCTGCAAGAATGTGCCTTTTGAAGGTCATGCTGAGACAGGAGTGGAAATGGCGACAACATTGTACTTCATTGGATACTCCATGTCTCTCATAGCGCTCAGCATTGCAATCTGGATCTTCCTTTACTTCAAGTAAGAACAAGTTATATAATTATTATTCAGAATATTTACTTGCCATATGCTAATTTCTCCCTTACAAAACTTTAACAGTTTAAGGAGAAATTAATCCTCTAATCTCCAGAAGTCTGTTTGTAACCTACGTAAACGTACGAGATATTGAAGTCATTCTTGTCGGATTGTAATGAAAACTTGACTTTTCTGAACACATTTTCGAAAAATGCTCAAATATCAAATTTCATGAAAATCACACCTGTGATTATATTAAGTACATGCTGAAATTCGGTATTGGATAGCTACACAATATGCCGTTGACTACCAGTGATTTTTTTGAAAACCCGTGCAGTAATATCCATCTTCATTCAACGGTGTCAATTTTTTCTGCCAGTAATGTTTACATATCTTGATAAATTTGAGTAATAACTGGAACTGGAGATTCACTCGTACTGTTATCAAGACACTGTGGGTGTCACAGCAATCCGTGACACAAACCCACACTTTATTGAAGGGGTTAAAGTAATTTCAGCCCTTAATTACCTCATTCTTTTCCCTTGTAGTTGGTATTCAGTATAGAAGATAGGCACGAGACGCTGTTATGCAGATGTAAGTTTGCTGGGAATTCGTGTTGTGAATGCCGTACACTACACAAGGGCGTAAATACATTTCTGGTCGTCTTTTCAACTTTTTCTGCCCACTAGGAAAAAAAAAAGTTTTTCTGATTTATCTACGTTGCTTTTGCCCAACATTTTTAAACCGCGAGATACCCAGAAACGAGAGCTTGAAATTTTGTGTGGAATGTATCACACATTACAAAAGACTCCGCGGGCAACTTGAAAGGGACTAGATTCACAGACAGGATGAATACCACTGATCTACACGTATATGTAAATTTGTAGTTTTTCGTCGTGTATTATGTCGAATTACACGATGATTGTTGTATAAATAAATGGAAAGAAAGAATTTTTGGCCTAATATGAGGGAATATGCTGACATATGTAGAAAAGTCGGTCTACGGACCGAGATTAAGCCCATGACCTCTCATATAAGCACGCATGTTGCTGTCTTGATCGTGAGGTTCTGTCGAGATATGAACAAGTTATTTCCTGATTAGCGAGCAAGAATACCCCTCTTTCGAACGGTGGATTCGGTCAAAGTTAAAACCCATTCCCCCCCCCCCCCCCCCCACCCCAGGCATCGGGTTTTCTTCATGATAAAACAGATTAAAGGTCTTTTGGCAATTTTTTTGTTTGTGTTTTATGTGG
>Ga0123355_10016393_pt1 | contig 11677 bp, 6 predicted proteins | sample TergutEmb28metaG_3_FD_89872 | JGI IMG/M metagenome (GOLD analysis project Ga0123355, IMG submission 89872) | Embiratermes neotenicus P1 segment gut microbial communities from Petit-Saut dam, French Guiana - Emb289 P1 | ecosystem: Host-associated > Arthropoda: Insects > Digestive system > Gut ...
CCTCATACAATTTATAAAACTGCCCATTTAAAAGTCTTTTACTGACTACTGGATGTACCCAGTGTCGCTTTTTGCGTCGATCTTTCCTTATTCTAAGCAGAAGAGCACATACAAATGCTGTCTCTGTGAAGTCCATTCTGCACTGAAAGAAAACAAGTTGCCCGTTCAAGCAATTGTTTAGTTGCAGTGCGCGCACGGTCACAGCAAATTTTAATCACCGCAACTATTTAGTCGCCAGTGCGCGCCTAGCCTGAGAGTCACACTATCCGAAGCTTGCAGATCCGTACGTCCGGCGACAAAGGGACTGGAAACATTTCATATCACATGTGCAAACGTCCTGAGACTGCCTCCATCACTTTCACTGTTGTAAGATTTAAGGACCTATCGAGCACGACGTTTTGAAAAAGACCACGGAAATAACAATGCAAGATTTCAGGTCCTCATAGCGGTTTTTACAGATTCGAGTCTTGTTGGCAGTTATAGTGCGTCGATGGGTGAAGAGCGGTAATCGCTCATGTACCTTCAAGGAATGCACACAAAAGACACTATACAACGAGCAGACGAAAATATCCTTTGATTCCAACTGCTGACGAACCTGTGAGGCAGCTCGAATTCGGGACAGGCTAACGCATTGAAAGTAAGTTATCAGCACGACGAATGAAGCTGCCACCATACGTCATCAACATCGAACACCTTATGTTGAAATGTTCCCGATATAATGCACAGGAAAATAGTTTATGCCTCTACCGATCAGCTAAGCTGACGCCCCATTTTGAAACTACGATTAGTAGGAAGGACAAGGGACACAGAACCTACAGAAATAAATTTCCTAACTGCCCACTCCATATAACAGTCAACAATTCCAGTTTTTTTTAGGCTCTTGTGACCGTGCATCATTGAACGTAGGGTGTAGAGAGAGAAACCAACAAGATGCAACTAATCTGATGTTTATTATCAGACTTCTATCTCAACATGTTTCGGGCATCATTATGCATCACATGCATCACAACACCGACACCCAATACACCAGAACTGACATACACACGAATTAGATACCAATTAAACACCACGGCATACACGTATACACACGAAATCCCGACTATGTTTACAACTCATTACTCCACACAAAGACACTACGGCTCTCACATCTTGCGTTTTTCCCACTCTTGTTACAGTGCAGAACACCATATGCGGTATGCGGTAGTAAACGGTCTTGTTTTCCTGATGATGGGCACAATGATGCCCGAGATATAGAAGTTTGATAATAAACATCAGAATAGTTGCATCTTGTTGTTTTGTCTCTCTCTTCAACCATTCCAGTATTTGTTACTAAGCCGGAGAGTAATTTCGGACGCAAGAAAAATCTGGCCAACAAAAGTTTTTTTTCTGAGGAACACATAGCCGTGCAGGAAAAACACCAGAATTTACAGTCAGGGTCACTGTTGCCATGGTTAGGGAATATACCCCGTTCTATGATACAGTTAGCGCGCGCGCGCAGTGCGGTGTCCTTGACCTGGGAATAGAAGACACGAAACTGCGTAGCCACCATGCTGGTTGCCAAGCTGGGCAACACTGAAACTGTCAATATTCTGCTCACTTTGTGAAACTTATAAATTCTGCACATTATCTACCACGTAAGGAACTTCCTTGTTTGCTGTTATCCATTATCAAAATAAATAAAAGAAACTAAGAAAGTCTAAGTGGTATGATAATTTTTGTTAATCGCAGTAACATAATGAAACCGAACCTGGTTTAAACCTCGGCTGGGCAGGTTATCTACCTATCGTTACGCTGTCATACCGTCTGACACCTTTCCCCACATTTGCAGACGATGGGTAACATTCAAGACAATACATGCAGTTTGCAGTACATCTCTGCTACGTCTGAACGGAACTAACCTTCCAGACGCCCTAAGAACTTTACATCGGGATACAAAAAGAATAGCTATCAATTACGTTCTAAAAATTACAAGTTCCCGACATTTTTATCTTCTCTCTTATTATTTGTTCCTGAGGTACGGCGAGACTCTAATGTGGCGCGGCTGTCCGTCCGTCCACATGAACGGCGAGCACTGGTACAATGAGAAATGGCATGGGTAAACGACACACTCGGACAACCCCTAAGCTGTTTCAACACCTCTTTATCCACCATAAATCCCATACAGAATGCTCTGGAATTGAATCCAGGTCTACGATGGGAAGCCAGTGACCGACTTCCTCAGCCACGGACCCGCCTATTTCTGACCGTATTTAATTCCTTTGTCAGGTATCCAGTGTGGCTACTGGACAGACACAAAACGTACCTAAGGCGGTTTTCGTCAGGTTTTTACTCCGGAAGCTCGGGTTTATCCCAGAGTAGTCCAAGTGGAAGTTGTGGTGGAAAAAAGTGGCAATCGGTTCCGTTTCGGCTTCTCTCGAGTTGCGGCTGAAGTCAGCAACAGAGAATGCATAAGCCATCAATAGTCACGAATGGAAAACTAACACTGCGGTCAAGTGAGAAACAAAACCTTAATGTACAGAGTAAAGTAATACAACCGACATGTCAATAACAAGTATAATTTAGAATCAAATTCAGGTTCATCAAAGCAGTCAGTAAGAATAATACAAAATTCGGCTAGTTTCGTTGTAAATAAAAGCGCGATTGCATTCCTTCTTTGGGCGATTCCCCGGTGTCTGAATTTTATGTGCAGACGTTTCGGAACACTCTGTTCCATCTTCAATGGCGGTGTAAGCAGGAAGAATATCCAGGCCAGGCCAAGCCAGACCAGGCCAGGCCAAGCCAGACCAAACCAGGCCAAGCCAGGCCAGGCCAAGCCAAGCCAAGCCAAGCCACGCCAAGCCAAAGTGGGGGGGGGGCGAAAGCGTCCCCCTGTCTGTTAGCCATTCCTGCGTTTGACGGCATTGCTGGGCTCTGTAACAGACACCTAAACTCTAACAGAGGATTATGCTTACGCTAACGATTTGGGTGTCAGGCTGAGGCCCTTGATTGATCTGGCCAAAAACCAGGGTCTAGGTTGCCCTGGACTAAGTATTGGAGTAATAAACATTGGTTGGTTCGCTGGGTTCCGAGCCCAGACCGGCTCTATCGCATACTGGTGTTATGCAACGTTTGTCAGGTGCTTAGGTGAAGCCGCCGTGCCTGGGGGAGGGGAGTACGAGCCGTGCCCCGACTTTCATTCGAATACCCTGGCATTTGACTACAACTGAGGAAAACCACGGAAAACCTCGGTCAGGGTAACCGAATTACGCTCTGCTGTTCGGCGCCGAACGCAATTCGTTTAGTCGACTAGGCCATCGCGGGCGATGGCCTTGACTGGCCTGCTGTCCCCTGCCGCCCTTGGCTTTCGCGTCAGGCGACGGGGTCAACCCTCGGTCAGCTTAAGTATACGCCGAACTGCCGTACTAGGGGGTTCCCCACTTCAGCTAACGTTGAGTCAAAACTCTCGGTCAGGGCTCTGATGTGGTCTGAAAACAGCGGAACGCCCACATCCTCGTGTATCTGCCTGTTACTTACGTACCAAGGGGCAGCAGTGGCGAGGCGAAGACACTTGGCTTGTAACACCTGTAACTTCCGAACATGGGAGCGGACAGCGGACCTCCACGCGGGGCACGCATAGTCCATCAGGGGCCGGATGAACTGCTTATATAGTAGGACTCCGTTCCTGACGGATAGATCACTCTTCATATTCACAAGGGGGCCCAGCATATCCATCTTTTGAGCAGTCCACTTCTTGACCTGATCGATGTGGGGCGACCAGGTGAGTCGTGTAACTAGGGTTACCCCGAGATAACGCGTAGTGTCGACCCATTCGATTGGTTCCCCGAAGAGTGTTACTGGTCGGGGCTGGGTGAAGCGCCGTCCAGCACGCGCGAAGTGTATCGCGGTACTCTTGGACACATTAATGGCGATTCTCCATTCACTCAACCACCGTTGAAGGTCGTTGAGGTATGATCCCAGGTAGCTGACAAGCAGCGTCGGTTTCCGGGACGCGGCTGTGATGGCCGTGTCGTCCGCGTAGAGGGCCAACTCGACGTGGTGCGAGGGTGGGGGCATGTCGTTGACATACAGACTGAAGAGGACAGGGGAAATCAATCCCCCCTGAGCTATCCCAGCCCGCTTGCCTCAACGAGATGACGTGGCCGTCTGGAAGGACGCTTCGAACTCCGATCCCTGAGGTAGCATGAAATAGTATGGACTATGTAAGACGGGAAGTTGAGGAGCGTTAGCTTGTGGAGGAGGCCATCGATCCAGGCGGTATCGAAGGCTTTGGCCACGTCGAGAAAAACTGCGCCGGTGAGCCTCTTTTCGCCGAAATTCCTGGTTATTCTTTCAACGAGGCGGGCCAGCTGCAACGACGTGCTATGTCTGGGTCTGAACCCAAACTGCTCGTCTCGCATCAGTCCGCGTTCCTTTACTACACGTAAGATCCTATCTAGTAGGATATTTTAAAACAATTTACCAATCGTGTGCAAGAGATTAATGGGCCGATAGGAAGAGGGCAGTGCCGTATTCTTCCCCGGTTTAAGGACAGAGATCACTCGAGCGTGCTTCCACGTTTGGGGAAAGTGATTGGTGCGGAGAACCGCGTTGAAGATACAGGCGAGGAGGGAAACCGCTCGCTTGGGAAGGTGCTTCAAAGCCCTGTTCGGTATACCGTTCGGGCCCGGAGCTTTGCTGACCTTGATACCCCCGATGGCCTCGTGAACCTCGTCAGGGGTGGTTAACTGGGTTTGCTGGCAGGGCTTAGTAAGTAAGACCTCAGCACCACGTCAACCGTCTCAATAACTGTCGGGACCGAATGATCGGCCACCGGCTGAAACTGAGTCTCCAGATTGTCTGCAAGGGCTTCGGCTTTCTCAGAGTCTAAGAGACCGATTTCCCCTGGGGTGACCGGGGCGGGGGGGAGATGGAGTAGGAACTCTCATCACCCGCTTTGTCATCCTCCACAGCGACTGGACTTCAGGATTGAGGGATTCGAGTGTAGCGCTCCACTGGTCGTTTCTCCACTCGTTCAACCGGCGGGTCACCGACCTCTGGAGGCAGTTGACCAAGAATATCCAGGACGAGACTGTTGGGATATTTATACAGGAAAAGGTCTGACTCAAAAATAGCCTCAGCCAATCGGAAGGAGGATGGACGGGGAGGAGATGTGTCCGAGTGGAGGAACAGGCTGTGGAGGGCCACGGCCCCTTGTGGAGGCCTATAGTAAGTATGTGAGGGAGAAATGGCGCTGTCTTGGAGTGAGAAAGGGAAGTCATGGGATGGTGGAGATCAAACTTTTGCGTTTCAGGCGGCTGTATCCTTTCTTTAAGCGTGTGCAGAAGGGGTTTCCAGGATTTTCTTAAGGTGCGTTTGTCTTCCTGCTGAAAGTAATGGAAGAAGTGACACTAGTATTGAGTGTCACTAGGATGGAGTGTCAATAGCATGGAGTGTCACTAGCATTTGAGTGTCACTAGTATTGAGTGTCACTAGTACTGGATGTCGCTATTATGGAGTGTCACTGTTATGGAGTGTCACTAGTATTGTCATTAGTACAGTGTCGCTAGTATTGAGTGTCACTAGTATTGAGTGTCATTTTATAGTGTCATTAGTAATGAGTTTCAGTAGTACTGAGTGTCACTAGTGTGGAGTGTCACTAGTATTTAGTGTCAATAATATTGAGTGTCGCTAGTACTGAGCGTCACTAGTATTGACTGTCACTAGCATTGAGTGTCATTAATATTCAGTGTCAGTAGTACCGAGTGTCACTAGTATTGAATGTCACTAGTACTCAGTGTCAGTAGCACTGAGTGTCACTAGTACTGAGGGTCACTAGTATGGAGTGTCACTAGTATTGTCACCAGTATTAAGTCACAAAGTTAGCAGCAATCAATTCTTCAGTGCAACTGAATACAAAATGAATGTCAGTAATCCCCAATATACAGGTAGAGATCTTAGAGAATATTTACGAAATGTTGCTTGAATCAAAGTCTGTGCATGGCTTGAAGCTGTGGGGATTTGCTGAAGTATGGAAAGAATCAGGTATGTTTCACAGTAGATTCTGCAAGAAATGATGAGTATACCGAATTGTGCAGCCAATGAATGAAGTTGCTGGGATGGAACTTGGTAGAGAGAGTAGGAGAGGCAAGTGTAAAGTACTGCCATAGAATTATGTGTTTGGATGTAGAAAATCCGGCAAAACGATATTAAGCATGGCAGAAGGGTAAGGTGAGTGTGAGAAGTGGGGCTGTGGAGTTGCAAGAGGAACTGTGCAATATTGGGTTAGCATTTGTGCGGACCACGAAACAGGACTGTAACTTGAGAGTAATAACATATAGTCGAAGGTAGATGTTGTGATACTGAAATACAAAATACTTTAGCAAAATTGTCACACAGAAGACCATTAACACAATTAGGAGAAATAAATTTATCTTGCGGTAAAAGTTAATATATCGACTGGTGTGCGAGGAAAGAAAGAGGCAGAATCGTGTGGCTGCTATAAGGAGTGTGGCAATTGAAAGAAATAAGAAGAAAGAGAAAATGGAAAATGCCCTTTGTGTCTAGGTGATGAGAATGTCAGTTGTATGTTAGTGGACTGCTTGGGAACTATAAATTGTGCAGTGCAATTTTTAAACGAGAAACAGCTAAATACGGATAAACAGATAGCTTAGAGAAAAATAAAAAGATGCATTATTAGAGACCAGATAAGAAATTTAGACAGATAATTAGACAAAGTCCTGTATAAATCGTTTAATAAAACCAGACATGTGTGAATGTAAGTATCAATGGTGATGGGCAATCACCGTGACAATCCGGTGCTAATCCCAAGGTGGCCTCCAGGATCGTAAGAACTGAACTAAAGTTATTATTATTATTATTATTATTATTATTACTGTTAGAACTGATTAAAATCGCCCAATGATGTAAAAAAAATATTATACAGAATGGGCCAAAAGTAGGTATACAGTATACTGTTAATTACTGTATACCTACTTTTGGCCCACCCTGTATGATCAGCATAGAGAAGCAATTTTGAACGACTTATCGCACTGTGCTCTCTCACACCGCATACACCAACCATAAATATATTAAACAGCAAACACTGAGACACTGCCTTGGGGAATATCGCAAAGAAATCCCAAAGGCAGACACAGAATGCCAGAAACTGGAACACGCGAAAATATGCTAGTTTGAGAACTACGTAACCACTGGCAAGACCAGAAGAGCTGTCTGTACTTGAAAGGAACGTGACACAAGGTTGAAAGTACCAACAAAACCACAATATATGGCATCATCCTGACGCTGTACGTCGTCACATAATCGAGACAACAACTAAATTAAAGATCGCAGACCTAGATTTTATAAGGCCGTGTTCAGAATAGTCCACTCTGAAGAGAAGAATCTAAGACTAAAAAAGCGCTTAAATAAGGGCACAATAATTTGACTGCAGCCCTTAATAATAGAACCTGGATGGCAATTGTGGATGTACAGCTTGACACACATCGGAATTAGTAACAGAAAATAAGATAAATCGACTAATAAATAAGTGAGCAGCAATAGTAAGAGCACAGTCGGCACACGTACAGTACATGAATCAACATTGTTTCCGAATGTTACTGCAAGCAAGAGTTCAACTGCCTGGGCTACGCCTACTGACAGTAATAACGGAACGGTCCGGTCGACTCATCCATCCCTACCCTAGCAGCACAGCTAGCTAGCCTCACGCCTGGGAAAGTTAATTACGTTTAATTAATGTTTAAATTTCAAATTAAGCAAATGTATTCGGTTAATATATACGCGGCGTCATTGAGTGTAATGAATGGAAGAAAGAGAAACGCCACAAATACGCAAATATGGGGAAAGTAAAACGACTCGAATTATGATGGCAACTGTACATCACGTGACTTCTAGTTCGGGACTTAGAAAATTTCAGGCCGATGGATTTTTGTTCGACTGAGTGTACATACTGTATTGTCGGCGTTCTCTGCTGTATGTCTGGGCTCAGAGGCAGCATCCTCCAGCAGTTCGTGCTCTATTGTAAGTCAGCAGCACATTATATACAGTGCCACCTGCGGCAACAGTGGGACCGCAAGCTATACACATCTTACAGTCCTTAATTAAAACATACGTATTTATGAACCCTTAAATCTTATGGACGTCGATGGACTGCCTCAGGGTGGCTGTGATTTAGCTGGAAAATGCAACAGAGAACATTAAAAATAAAGCACACATTCGTGCCGACTGCTCGTTTATTGTTGTACAGCACAACGGGACGGCTGAATGGAGAATGATTAACTGTTTCGGTACGAGGACAATACATTTAACAAAGGCGTTTTAAAGCTTCATCCAGTTTACAATTCCACGTCCACAGCCATGTTCGAAAACAGAACCTTTAAATCAATACTCCAAAGAAAAGAAAATCACGGCAAAGTAACAGAAACGCATATTCCGTCACACATCCTGCTTCGACAACTGCTGTGGCATATAGTACAATAGTGCAGTTGAACACTGCGAGTGCAAAATTTAAGAGTGTCCGTTCGAACGCTACGTACCCGGATGCCAGCAGACTGAATCGGACCGGCACAATGTTCGCCGATAACAACTCTTCCCTAGCAGCCAGAACGACAGGACAAACCTTCGTATTGCCCAAGTATCCAGTCTCAAGTCTTGGAATAGACATCCGAATTAGCCCACGTTCCCTTCTAATTACGAGATGTATTGTTGTTTTCACTTAATGGACATTTTGCATAAACATTTACAATGGAAGCAAGAGAAAGCCAAATATGGATAAATACAAGGAAACAGGAACTGGCTGGGATTGTAACGTCGACTCTACGTGCACACCACACCCGCTTCCGCACCCAAGTATTTGAAGTGCTTGGTTTTGATGTACAGAGTGTAAGAAACATGAAACAACCCCTCCGTTAATTCAACCCTGTTTGAAAGTAGGATTACTGACCTATCACAGTGCAAAAACCGGTGCAGAAACTGGCAATATGATACAGCAATGTTCCAACAGTTCTGTTCCCTACAGCGTGTCTTGGCATGGATAATATTTCAGACATCCGTTTGGTAACCTGTTAGGGGAAGACGCTATCTCGTGTTAGAGAATTCAGGAAAGTGTAAATCCTTCCGTTGAGCCGTCAATTTTCTGCGTTGGTCCGGCAAATCTATTTACGCCATTCAGCAAACTGCGTCTACAGGACCACACCGTATCAGCAGAGAGTGGCCTGACATGGAAACATATACAGGAAGGTCGAAGAATTACGTGCCCCACTTCTTGAAAATGTCTTCCACGGAAAGTACCGAGATTGTTAGTGCTCCACATTCCGCTGTCTTGTCTACTGATGTATCCATGAAGGTGAAACCACGCTTTGTCTCCAACGTCTATGCACACAGGATGAACTTGGCGATTCTCCCGAAGTACTGAAGTCGTTGTTCCCTATCAGGACTCATCAGTTCGTGCATTCCAGTTATAGCATACACACGAAGTTTAACATTTTTTACCCTTTGTATATTTCCGTAAGATAATCCATTCTGAAGATGTTTTCTCAATAAATTTCTTTGACAGAGTAACAAACTTTGGCGGATATTATCAATATTACCCTAACTTAAACGAATATTTGTTGTCCTGCACGCTTCCTGTGAGAAGGATACGAAACACCAGCCGATATACCTTCGACTTCTTCCACAGGAAAATCGATAAATGCATCCGAAAATCTTTCTTTCAAATGAAGTCCGAATGAGACGCCAGACAGTGTTCGACAATGAACAATGGTCGGACTTGTGGAAAAAGCATGTTTGCACTCTGACTGTTGAAAGGGATGCCCGCCTAGTTCGAGTCTGTTACAAAGTCGGGTAACCTGCACGAATTCGGGACTGGAATAGTTAGTTATCAATATGAATTCAGATGAAATGATCTAGTGATATCTGGGGTACTTCGTCCAGCAGGTAGACTGATAGATTTTGCAACCAGTGAAGAGTCACTCTGCCTGAAGAGGTGGCGATGTGCCGCTCCCCGTCTTAAAGTTTTACCTCGACATTCGCCTTACAACTGACAAAAATCACGAAAACCCCCAGGGTAACGAGAGAGTGCTAGGCAATGTTCGATCTGTCGAAACGGTCGCCTTGTTTCGGGCAGCCTCATTGGGTCTGATATACCCAGTGCCCTACAGTTCAGGCCCCAGAGACATGGGTGTTTTTCGGTCAGCACCAGTGTCTCCAAACTCGCCTCTAGGCAGCTCCCTGCACCAGCCGACTTTCTGAAAAAAGGTTTGGGCTAGTGTTATCCTGTCGTTGGGAAACAAGAAAATCTCCAAATTCTCGCGCTCGTTACCAACGTACCATAGTGTGCTAATTGCAACGCAAGACATTTGGACTGCACCACTTGCAGTTTCCTGACTGTGGTTTGGGAAGCGGTCGTCCCAGAGAGCATAAGACGTCTTGGAGTCCTTGACCGACTTATCCTTGTAATCTATACATCATGCCCAAATTTTCTTGCAACTAAAAACGAGACTCTTTCGCCAAGTTGCACGCCATTATTCTCAGTTTCAAGCAGTGGCGTACACAGGAATTTTGTTCGGGGGGGGGGGTTCAACAAATTCAGGTGAGGACAGAGGACAGAGAAAATGGGGATCTAGGAGCGGTAGTCCCCTAGTCAGGGGTTCTGGAGGCAGCTGTAATTTGGTACAAGAAATTAAATTTCATATAGTGAAATTTTCTTAATTTTTGGCACTTTAAGACTATTTATGATGACAACCAATTTAGTTGTCATTGCTAATGTAAAACAATTGCGAACCGACGGTAGTTTCAGAATTTTACTGCCTTTTTTTCCGAACATCTTGGGGTGCTGGCGTCCCAAATTCAGCAATTTTTAAGTTTTCACGATCGGGATGGATTTGGCACGAATTTGGAGGGCCTTCGGAATTTCGGGGAGGGGGGGTTGAATACCCCCACCCCCTCGGTACGCCACTGGTTTCAAGTAACCTTAACAAACTGCAACAGCGCCGCCGGTAATGTTTTCGCTGCCTGTGCAGCCTGGTTGATGGAATGACAGGTGGGTCGCAAAACGCAAAGCATACAGACTAGTTCCATGCGGCTAACGTGACGACATTTACCGAGAAGTGACACGTCAGACAATTACTGTTCAAGTGCTCCTCTTGCTGCATCAAATTGCAGCTGTACATATGTTAAGATTGTCACTGCGGCTGTTGATCAAGTGATGGTCCGCGCGCCTCTACACCGTGTACTGGTTAAATATTGCGACGTTTCGTGCAATTTGCTGTCTCCGTCCTCAGCCGCTGGAAAACCGACAGCGGGATGCATCACATGTGTCTGGCGAACCGATCAGCAGCGAATGTTACTTCGTCCAAACCTGCGCAGTCGCTGTTACATAACGACCTGGATCCGTCTTTGCGTCTAAAGCACATTTTCCGCTTCAGAGGTATTCACAACGCAACGTTGCAAAGCTGCGCCCATTACTTATGCCACATCTGTCAATTAGCCTCATTCAACACCGCCACGACCCCTCTATGAGCTGAGATTTCATGTCAAGGAAGTTTGCTAAACTGTACAGGGCGCCATCTTATTTTATTATCTTTTATTTTTTAAATTTGTTATTATAAGCAACAAAGCACAAATAATATAATAAAAGTATATATCACAAAAGTCTCTTTGTGTAATTATGTAGATTACACAA
>Ga0123355_10016394_pt1 | contig 11676 bp, 14 predicted proteins | sample TergutEmb28metaG_3_FD_89872 | JGI IMG/M metagenome (GOLD analysis project Ga0123355, IMG submission 89872) | Embiratermes neotenicus P1 segment gut microbial communities from Petit-Saut dam, French Guiana - Emb289 P1 | ecosystem: Host-associated > Arthropoda: Insects > Digestive system > Gut ...
AGTCGCACGATCGCTGTCGGAGGCGACCTATTCGAGTCGATTCACTACGCCAAACTACTGGGCCGATCCAAAAAGCGGGATCGCCTATCAGGTGCAGGTGCAGTATCCGCAGCCTAGAATTACGTCGATCGAGGATGTCGAGAACATCCCTGTAACCCCGGGCCAGACTCAGCACCCGCTGATCGGCGACCTCGCGAAGGTAGATGCCGGCACAACTCTGGGCGAATACGATCGTCGCAATGGCTTCCGCATGCTGACCCTGTCAGCGAACATTTCCGGTCAGGATCTCGGCAGCGTCTCAAAGAGAATTGACGAAGCGATCCATAACGCCGGTACTCCGCCGCGAGGCACAACGGTACAAACCCGCGGGCAAATTACGCCGATGCGCCAAACGCTCACGAACCTCGGCGCGGGGCTTGGCGTGGCGGTACTGGTCATCTTCCTGCTGCTTGCCGCAAACTATCAATCCTTGCGTCTTGGTTTTGTAGTTCTGACCACAGTGCCGGCGACAATCTCCGGCGTTATTCTGATCCTTCTGATGACGGGCACAACACTAAATATCGAGTCCTACATGGGAGCGATCATGGCAATTGGAGTGGGAACTGCGAATGCGATTCTGCTCGTTACGTTTGCCGAGCAGCACAGACGGACCGGCGCCTCGGCCTTCGATTCGGCAATTCAGGGAGTGAAGGAAAGAATGCGACCGATTCTCATGACCAGCGCTGCCATGATTGCCGGCATGGTCCCGATGGCACTGGCGGCCGAAGTCACTGCGCCTCTCGGGCGAGCTGTGATCGGCGGGCTGATCGTCGCGACGGTTGCCAATCTTACTGCGTTGCCTTTTGTGTTTGCGGTTGTTCAGCAGCGAGCGAGAACTGCTTCTATCTCCCTCGATCCCGATGATCCGGAGAGCGGCTATGCAATCCATAAATAGAGGTAGCAATCCTTGTTGGACCAGTGGAAGGACTGGGACGATGATTTCTCATTTACAGATGGTGAGCGGAGTTCTGTTACTGTGCTTGGCTTCAAGCGCCTGCAGTCGCGATTTGAGCACGACCGCTTCGGCTGCCCCTGCCTCATCTGTCCAACAAGTGGAGGCGGTCGCGGTGAAATCGCACAAGCTCAAATCGACTGAACGGTTGCCGGCGGAGCTGTTGCCTTATGAAGCCGTGGATATGTACGCCAGAGAAACCGGATTTGTGAAATCCATCCAGGTCGATCGAGGTTCGAAGGTGAAGCAAGGTGAGCTGATCGCTGTAATCGAAGCACCTGAGTTAGTCGCGCAGCGTGCGCAGGCGAACGCTTCCTATCAGGGCGCTGAATCTCAGCTTGCGGCGTCGCAGGCCAAGCTTTCCGCTGATCAAGCGACCTACGAACACATGAAATCGGCCGCCAAGGTGCCGGGCGTGGTGGCGGCAAACGACCTGGACATCGCAGAAAAAACGACCGAATCGGATATCGCGAATGTGACCGCTCTGCAAAAGACAGCAGACGCCGCTCAGGAGAACCTCAGAGCCGTCGCGCAACTTGAGTCATATTTGAACATCACCGCCCCATTCGAGGGTGAGGTCACCACCCGATACGTGCATCCAGGAACCTTGGTGGGCCCGGCCGGCGGACCCGCTGCAATGAAGCCGATTGTCCGGATCGAGACGACCACGAGGCACAGGCTCGTCGTTCCGGTGCCCGAAAACGATGTGGCGGGCGTTCCCGACGGTACGGTCGTCAGTTTCACCGTGCCCTCATTTCCTGCAAGAACATTTCATGCGCCGATCGCGCGAATCTCGCACGAGGTCGATCTCAAAACCCGAACAATGCCAGTCGAACTAGATGTCGCCGATCCGCAGTCTGAACTCGTGCCAGGCACTTTTTCGCAAGTCGAATGGCCAATTCAAAGAACGTATCCCACGCTGCTTGTTCCTATTTCTGCGGTCGCCAGCGATCTTCAGCGCAGTTTCGTGATTCGGCTTAGCCAGAATCATGCCGAATGGGTCGACGTAACGACCGGCGGGAGAGTCGATAGCCTTATTGAGGTTTTCGGGAACCTCCATGAAGGTGATGTAGTCGCAGTACGCGGCACGGATCAGTTGCGCAATGGCGCCGAAATCTCGGCTCATCTAGTACTTGATCGAAAGTAATCACCATTCGATGCCAACAGCCTGGCCTTGGAGTTACGGTGGGATCCGTCAAGAAACCGTTTTGACAGGCAAATGCGGGAAGGGCGACTCGGAAGTCGATCAATGTGCGGGAAATGTGCGGGAACAGGGTACAAAACCAGCCTAAACCAGCCGAGCACGCCCGCGACGGTGAGCGCACCACGGCTATTGATCCCTGGATCGTCTCACTCGCGGAAAAGTGCCATGCCAAAATCGTCCAGGCCCCCTTTCTGTTTGTAGCAATCGGGGAGAGGTTACTAACAATGAGAATCTTCTATAATCTTGCAGCTTTCCTGATGCTCGCAGCCGCGTGCTCTGCTGAATTACCTGACTACTATAAAACTGTCGATCGCGTGACTTGGGTCGTGCGAGACATCGACCATGTAAAAAAGGGCTGGCTCCGTCTTGGGTTGTCTGCCGTCCGCGACTACGGCGAAGTTAGATTTCAGGGACGTTATCACGGAGCGCCCGTGACAATCGTAGCGCACCGCGTTACAGGTCACCTAGGAGACTTGACAGTCGACATGGTCCAGCCATCGCCCGGACAGGAAAATGCGTTCACCGATTTTCTTGCCCGTCACGGTGACGGCATTTTTGCCGTTGTTCATGAAGTTCCGAGCACGGAAGAGATGGCCAATGAAAGTCGACGCATCCACGGTCTCGGCGTCGGTACGCTGCAGGAGCTTGTCACTGATAAAGGCAGCGACGCCGTTACCTACACATACTTCGACACAGAACCCCAAGGGAAATTTGTATTGGGACTAGCTTACGCGGAGAGCAGACTTTCCCCACGGAGAAAGAGGGTGATCTCGCACATTGCGCCAGTCGTGCACGAATCCGGCGGTGTCTCCGCCTTCTGGCACAGCCTAGGCTTTCCAGCATTCACTATGGAGCACGCAACACCCCGCGAGGACTCGAGATATCGCGGCAGACCCCTGTGGTTTGCCTTCGAGGTCGGGTTCCAGAACTTCGATCGGATCAGCTATGAGTGGATTGTTCCGCCATCGACTCCACCGAATATCTATGCCGACTTCCTGAAGTCGCATGGAGAGGGAATTCAGCACCTCGGCATGCCGGTGAACGATCTCGAAAACAGCGCGGCCGCCTATGAAAAACTTGGCTACCACGTGTGGCAGTCTGGAGCGTGGGGCGATGTAGGCAAGAAGAATTCCGGCCGATACGACTACATGGATACCGATTCGATTGGCGGGGTCAGTGTGGAGTTGATCCACGCATATTAGGGTACAAGCGCAACATTCGGCGTAGCTCATATTCTGCACTGCTGCCGCGAGGCAATGGCTTGGCTAAGCAGTAAATTCCCATAGCCAGTCAGCGGTGGTTTATCGGCTGAAATCGCCGGGACTTGCGCGCTGTCTTCGTGTGGTATCGGAGAACAGCTCGCGAGAGCCGTGAAAAAATTCGGTCAAGCGCTGCCCACACGGCTCGCTCGATAAAATTCCAAGCTCACGGATGTTGCCGGGCCATTCCCAGGCAGACAGCCCTTGATCGCGGCGGTCGACACTCGGTTACTACATGCCCTTTGTAAAGAACGCAGGCAAGCCCATGCGCCGCGATGAGCTATGGTCGTGGTAGTCCGACCACTGATCTGCCGATGTACAAAGAGATCCACGCGGTCCTTCGCAAGCCGTTGCAAGAACTGAGGCCCGTGGAATTTCACCCCGAGGCCGAGTCGGCCCGGGGAATTGCGCCCCGAGCCGCTCACAGATTCCGGACGTAAGCCTCTCGACTTATCCGGCTCGTGCCACCCGTTAAAGGCTGCCGCCTTCCATCGTGATCGGCGAGTTCCTCCGGTTAGCCCGTTGACTCTGTTCGATCGCGACGTGTGTGACCTGCCCCCTTCGCTCCTCGGGCATTACCCCGTCTCCACGCTACTACGAAGCAGTCCGCCCCTGGGTGGCGCATCGGTACTTTCGGACTCGTGGTTCGTCCACTTGTGCCTTTTCCCTTTCCATCGCCAACCAGGTTCTCGAAAGCCCGGACTAGATTCACGCCTCCTCTGCACCGGACACCGCACAGCCAGTAAAGTATGTACCCGCCATGCTGCTCCCGGGACCGAGAGTAACCCACAGTTTTGGTGTCGTCGTAGTTCTGTTTCGACGCTTTATCCAGAGGTTCGCTTGCCTCGTCTATCTAATCCTCACATGACGTGATCTTATGCCACGCCTTTTAACCCTAACGTTTACCACCGCGGCCGTTAAACCGAAGCAGCTTAGGGCAGTTTGAAGCCTTTCTCCTACAAGACGGCTCCGGAGGGCCCACCTCCATCTTCCGTACAGCATGACGATTTCTCGTCTTCTTGACACAACCTCTCGCAGAACCGCACGTGAACCTCTCAGCTCATCCGGCTCCCATCAGGCAAACGCCCCGTCATCTGACGGTTTGTTTGTCGCATGTATCGAGTTCATCCTGTTTCCAGTTGTTTCGCTAAATGCGACCGCCGCCCGCTCCCGACCGGAGCAATTCGCCTCTTAACCTTTCTCGGGTTCAGGCCAGCTGCAGAGCCAGCATCAGCGACTGATAGTGATCTGGCCGCACCCTACCAATAGTATGACCGCCCCCATATTTGATACAGTCCCGCGACAGCTGCCTTAGTTGACGATACCCGTCTTTTCGAGCGATGCGTAGGTCGTGGGCGCGGTGTAGTGGAGCGTCTTCAGCGCGTTCTCAAATTGCACCCGGTTCGATACAGTGACGCCACGTTCCAAAGCGGTCCAGATCTGGGGAAACATTCTGCGAAACTCACTCGCGTGATGATCGTTGATGAAGTAGCCCGTGTCCTGAAAACGATTCGGGACCACCCGTTTTTGCTGCACAAGAGCCCCGCCGCCCAGGGCGTGGTACTGCGCGATGTCGAGGCGAATCTTGGCGTACAGTTCGCAAATATCGCGTGGAGAAAGGTGAATGCGATTCACGAGACGGGTGCCGTTTTGCTCGAGGAAGTCATGAGCGAGGTAGGCTCCGATTAATCCGACTTCGTTTTTGGAACGGAAGACCGCCGTGGAGTGCCCTCCCGGCATATAGTAAAACCGGGTTTGGGGGCCTGGAGTGCTGGCTGCGTTGATCAGCGTAGGTTTGAAGATCCAGTGGCGCTCGTCTTCCTGCACGACTGCCGTGTAGCGTACTACATTGCCCGGCAAGGTCACCTTGTTGGGGTCATGGAAGTTTCCCGGTCCCGGTACTGGATCGAAAGCGAAGATGTTGACCTCGATTCCGCTGGTGCCTGGGTTGGCGAGCAGGGCGTGCGCGATCATAAAACATGTGATCGCGCCCCGACTCCAGCCGACCATGTTGATAGTCTCAGGTAGGTCGACCGTGGCGTTCAGCAATGCCATGGTGTGCTCGACATTCTGCTCCCAGCCATACCCGTCAGCAAGGCCGAGGCCCCTTGTAATGAAGCTCGGGAGCCAGGAGTTTGGCCGGCCCGTGACCGGGTCGAATGTGCCAGGGGTTTTTGCTTGCGCCGCGAGCCTCCGATCCATGGCTGTGGCAGACTTACCTACGCGGTGAGGAGCGCTCCCGGGACCGTCATTAATCATCCAGTCTCGATTTTCCGAGCCGGAGGTGCGCCGCGCCAAGTCGGCCACCGTCTCATCCAGATTTTGCCGATTAAAGTTAGTGCCGCAGTTATAAATGGAAAATACACCGGGCATTAGAAGCCTCCCCTCGCACTGCATGTCAGGCCGGCCGCGGATTCCGTTGAACCGATGAGCGGCACAGTCCGACATCAACCTCTTCCTTGGACTGTTCCCGCAAGCCTAGAACCATCGGTCAAAAAATGCGTCTGTGCCGGACCGAACTGGGCTGCCATGGTCGCCGCATGACCTCCCCTACTAACGAGAGCGTCATTTCGGAAGCACCTCGCTCAGATTCTTTTCGAAAATTTTGGTTTAGTAATGAAAGCCGGTACGCATTCCCCAGAAGAGTAGCCGAGCTATCTCTGCAGACATTCTGCACTGTCCCGCACGAGTTCTCGTCAGACAGGCGGCAACGAGTTGGAACGCGCAGCGACTTTGTTCCCAAGCCGCGTTCTCCCGCTCTACTCGTGGCACCTGAGATTTCCCGCTCTCCGGGCTGCACCCCCGGATGTGCAAGCGCGTGGCGGTTCGGTCGGGCAGCTGGTCAACAGTCAATGGTCCACGCGCCGTCGAGCGAGGGACTCCCAGGTCCGTCGCCACAGTCACGTCTCCGGTGCGTTGGACGAGATTCCGAAGCCGGTGGTCGTAGGGCTGCTGCGAGCGGGCGATGGTTGGCATGGAAATGATCATCGCCGGTTCCGTCACACCCCATACAACTCCTCAAGGACGATGGGAAGCCTGCGCCGGCGCGACGACAACTCGCGCATCAAAGTCCAGAATGTCTGTAAGGACAGCTCGGCTATTTATTTCGATGGCGGAAATCAATCAATGTGCGGGAACAGGGTACAAAACCAGCCTAAATCAGCCAAATCACTGGCCCGGAAATTTAATGTTTTGTAGGCTGTAGTTCCCTGCTCTAGTATGGTTTAGCGATCTGCATTCTCATAACCCAAAGGTCGGTGGTTCAAATCCACCCCCCGCAACCACTTACGAGCTCCCCAGTGGCTATTGGCTCCCATTTCAGCTTGCGGCTGATTCCACAACAAGCCTCGAACGGCAAAACGCTCCTCACCACCACGCTGTTGACGGCCCGCTTACCCTCCGGCATGGCTTGCGTATAGACGTTCATCGTGCTTTGAATGGTCGAGTGCCGGAGCAGCTCTTGTTGTACTTTGATATCGGCACCCACCCGACGCAACAGGCTGGAGTAGGAATGCCGAAATGTGTGCCAGCCGATCTTGCCAATGCCCGCCCGCAGTGCCGCCGGCTTGATCAGCCGTTGCAGTATGCTCTCCTGCCAGCGGGGCCTTGCCCGCGCAATTCGCAAAAACCCAGTCCGACGGTCCCCGGTGCGCACTCCGACGCCATTGTTCCCTAAAAACACCGGCGAGGCGAGGATCCACGGGCAGGGGCAGCCGAGATGCTTCTGTCTTTGTCTCGCCGACGTGGCCGTGGACAACGCTTCGTCTCACCAGCAACGTCAGATCCTCCCAACTGAGATCACCCCATTCGAGCCCTACGATCTCGCCGGCCCGGAGACCGAGACAGGCCGCCGCAAGAACCATCGTGCGGTAGGGTTCGGTCAACTCCTCCAGCACCAGACGAATCTGGCGTACGCGCATTCGCGGTATCGACCGACGTCCGCCACGCTGCCGGACAACATCAATGGGATTAACGTCCGTTATCTCCCACCGACGTCATGCTGAAACAAAAGGTGCAAAAGGCTTCTCAGGTTTACCTTGGATTTCGGTGCGAGCGGCAAGGATCGAAGCCACTGCTCAACCACCATCGGCTTGCCGCTGCCCATGAGTGGCTGTTCTAGGGGAACCCACCAATTTCCCAAACAATAGAAGCCCTGGCACTTCCCCGTCGCAATTGGAAGCGAAGTCGTCAAGCACTACACTCGTTCCGTCATCTGCGATGAGCTAACCCAAAAGGAGGGGAGCATGAATACGCGACACAAGTATCAGTATGGGAGTCTAACCAGTCAAGAGACTGATTTCAGGCGGCTTGCGGTCGGGATCTTCGTGGAAACAGTAAAGGACGCATCATCGAAAGCGTACTGCTGGAATGAGGTACCGCGACCTCTGCTCCTCCGTAGAGCAGTTAAGCGACGCACCCTCTAGACAGCATGAGAAGATGGATAACTGGCAGACCGACTCCGCAGCGGTAACCCAAAGGTTCCAGTTCGAGTGGGAAGAATTCAAGAGACTTCATATAGAGCCTGTCCCCCTCATGGTCGCCGAACGTCTTGATTGGCTTGCCCGATTGATTGAACGATTGCCTCGGGATGCCGACATCAGCGACGAACGCTGGGCAGAGATTCGAGCAACAGCCAGAGAACCCGCCTCTTCGAAGCGCTTGCTGAACGGCGCCTTCGACGGCAACTGCGGCACCTTCTCCGCCTTGATACCGCAATTCGGGCAGCGCACCCGATACAGTTCCACTACTGCCGTGGTGCGGTATTCAAAGCACGGTAGATCGCGCACCTCCCGCTCATAGCTGTCATACGCTTCCGCGAACTTGCGCCCACAGCCCGAACAAACCAGCTTCCGATTCCCACGCTTGCGCCGTACCCACAGCTTCAGGGTCTTGGCCGGCTCATTGATTTCATGTTTGTAGACCCTATATCCCGGCTCGAGGACGTTCGTCCAACTCTGGTTCAGGATTGGCTGCGAAAGCTGGACATTTCTCCAAAGTACAAAGGCCATATTCGTTCGCTCATGTACCGCCTCTTCGACAAGGCGATGCTATGGGACTTGCTGGATGTTCAGCGCAGTCCCATGGAATTGGTCGAAGTGAAGGGCATCAGCAAACGGAAAAAGCGCCCATGTGTTCTTCAAGTACAGGACGCATGGAGAATCCTCGACGAGTTTGTTCAGCCATATCGAACAATGGTTCTCCTTGGGTTGTGCTTTGGATTGCGTATCAGCGAGATCCTGGGTCTGCGATGGACAGACTTCGACTTCACACACGCCTTGTTGATGTAAGTGGGGCTTTTATACAAGTGAGCCGAAGGGAAACGAGTTTTACTCAAGATAGAAGAACGCAACCGCAATGTTATGCCAAGTTTAACAACAGTTTTTCTGTGATCTCAGGAATATTCGTAGGCCCAATGTGTCTTGTCCTACGGAGGGAGAATCACCCATGAATGTGGCGAATACGATTACCGGACTAGAGCCACCGGCGGGTAGCTGGCGGGAACAAGGGGTGGCGTGTGACGACAGCCCGACGATCATGAACGCGCCACAACCGACCCTGCAATCGGCTTTGCTTGTTCTGGGCGATGGAAATGTCCCTCAGGCTCCGAAGCGGCTCAGTGACCACTTTACGTTTCAACGACCAGGCACTTAGTCCCGAACGTCAACCCGTTTAAATCCGTCGTAATCGGATTTCCTTGGTGATTGCGCTATTACCAAGTGAGAGGCCGAGTGGGCAGCACATACTAGGTCGACTCATGCGACAGACATTGGAGAAAGCCAATGTCACCCAACGCGCTTAGCGTCGGATCCTGGAGAAAAGGCCGTCAACGGCGGATCTCTTTCCTCGACTGCGGTTTCCGAATTGTCAAAAACAGCCCAACCTGGAAAAGGTTAGGCCATTTCACAAAAAGGTGAATCATATGAGAAAAGTATTTGCGGTAGCGCTACTTGCCCTGCCGTTTGCCATTACTTCTTTTGCCCAAACCAACTTTGCCCAAACCGACTCCGCACAACCTGCCCTCGGAACTGTTGCAACTTGGAGCAACCTGGCGGGGGTGATAACGTCACCCGGAGTCTCAAACAAGGTTGGGGGGATTGGTAGCGGTACCACACCGTGGACGACCTCCGGCGGGTCGGCAACCGTTACATCCGCAGGAACAGCTGCGTTCGCGGTTAAAGGACTTGTGCTGGACGGCGGCAACAGCAGCGGCACCCCAGGCGCGGTAACCAGCGTCAAGGGTACGCTCGTGTGTAACCCCGGTGCTGCCGATCAAGTGGTTCTGGACACGGCAGCCGTTCCGCTCGACATACAAGGGAATGCTAACTTTCCCCCCGCCGCCGAACCAGGGAATGCTCACTCGGCGGGAAACCTCGAGGGTTCGCTGCCTGCAGCTTGCGGTAACCCCATCTTCCTCATTCGTGTTGTGCCCAAGAACGTTTGGATTGCCACCGGTGCGGCACGCTCGATAAAGTAGCGTTGCCTTTCTCGGCCTCAAATCCCATCCACAAATCGGGGCGACCGATCACAGGATCGCCCCGATCTTTCTGGTGATTCCTTCACCTGCCAGGTATTGTCTGGCTCGCAACTGTGCTGCGAGGAAGCTTTCTCCAGCAGGTCCTCGGCACCCCCTGGCGGCTCCGAGGAAAAACGCAGGCAGCAATCAGCGTTTACGCCATCAGCCCAACAGAGAGGAAGCGAATCGAAGAATGGTTCGGCGGGCTGAAGACGATAGCAACACGGGCTAAGACGCATTTTCGCCGCTGCACGGTTCTATACTCCCACCGTCCCAAAAGCACCAAACAGGTCCGCCATCTCATGAACCCTCCCGCTGAACCAAAATCGGCGTGTGGTCCGACGGCTTCCCCAGCGCTCGCGGCCCTTTGTCAATCTCGCAACTCTCCAGTCGCGGCGCCAATTTCGGCGACAGCAAGAAATAGTCGATGCGAATCCCCCGGTTGTACTCAAATGCTTTCCGGAAGTAATCCCAAAACATAAAATAGCCCGCTTCGCCTGGATGCAAACAACAGAACGCGTCGATGGTAGCCCATTCCCAGATACGCGCGATAACGTTCTCTTGGCTCGGGCTGAAACAGTGCATCGTACATCCACGAAGAAGGTTTGTGGCCGTCGCTGTTCTCCGGAATCACGTTGAAGTCGCCACCCACCAGCGTCGGTGGTTCGCTCCCTGCCCAAATCTGCATCTGCCGCTCTAGGCGGTCCATCTCCACGCCAGCTTGTAAGAAAACTTATCGCTGCCAAGCGGGTTTCCATTGGGAAGATAAATGTTAGCAACAGGTATGTCGCGAATTAGAACCAGAAAGCGCGCATGGCTGTCCGCTTCATCGCCCACAAGCGCGGTCGAAACGACCTTGATCGGCGAGCGCGATAAAATCGCCACCCCGTAGTGTCCGAAAAATCGATTGTTCTGTCTTGGTCGGTCCTAAAGTGGTCCGTGCGCCCGACCGATATGAAGATCTATCCATTTTGGGTTCGATCAATTTCCCCGCTCGATAGTCCAACAGCAGTTCCGACCGGAGTGTAGCGAGTTCAGGTACGACGGTACATGGGACACCATGTATCCCGGTCAAAGGTCGGGGTGATTCTCAGGCAGCCTTGCGGTAGTAGTAGTTCAGCAGCCCGCCGAGACGTTCCCGCCGATGCACTTCGCCGTCGCCTTCCGCATGCTCGGGCTCGGGACAGATCAGTGCATTGTCCAAACCTTGGTGGTTGCGCTCGCACAACCCACTGGGACTCGACGCGATCCCAGCAATCTTCACCTTGCGCGTCTGACAATTCCATGAAAAACAGGATGAAAAAACGCTGCACGCCGCGTCGCGTCCAGGCTTCGACGGTGAAAAAATCTGCCGCCACGATCAGGTCCCAGTGTTGCGTCAGGAACTCCTTCCAGTTGGTCTTCCGCTCCCGCTCCGGTGCTGGCTCAATCCCATGCCGGGCTAACATTTCCGCAATCGTGCCACGACCGACCTCATGACTACCGGCACCCATACCAAACACAAGTATCTACACGGAGACAGGTATCGTCACGCTAAACAATTACGGTGATTCCTGGGCCAGCTGACTGCGGGTTGTGTTGAAGTAACTGAACATCGTAACCCACCCTAGAAGCTGAACTTCAGCGCACCCTGCATGACTCTTGGCGGAATGGGTCCTGTCGAGTTGATCTTTGCGAACGTGAGGCTGGAGGGATCGTTGTTGGGTCC
>Ga0123355_10016395_pt1 | contig 11676 bp, 10 predicted proteins | sample TergutEmb28metaG_3_FD_89872 | JGI IMG/M metagenome (GOLD analysis project Ga0123355, IMG submission 89872) | Embiratermes neotenicus P1 segment gut microbial communities from Petit-Saut dam, French Guiana - Emb289 P1 | ecosystem: Host-associated > Arthropoda: Insects > Digestive system > Gut ...
GATAAGCACCAATTTATCCCTTGAAAAACAGGCATTTCGTCAACCTTTTTGCCGAAAAATAGCCAAAAAGGTTGATGAGTATTAAATGATCACCGAAGAAGTGGTTCTTTCATCGCCTTTTTGTCGAAAAGAAGCCAAAGGTTGAAATCCCCACGAGCTGTTAGTTGTTTTTTCCTTACTGGGGATTTTTGTACCAGTTTTAGACTTTACAAAGCACTAGCAACAATTAAAAAGGAGAAGATTTTCACTGTTTAATCTTCTCCTTTTATCTTTGGCTATAAATCTTTTTGATAACTTCTAATCGCAACGATAAGGCTAAATATTGCACCTAAAACCCAAAATATTGATGACCAAATCCGCGCTTTGTCAGTTCTTAATGTTTCAAAATAAATCATCCTACCCACATCCTTTAACATGATTGCTTATATGTTACTATCATATGGGTTTTTGCCAATTAGGTAACCACCTAAATGTAATTTATTTTTTCCTCATAGTTGGAAACAATATCACATCGCGAATTGCTGGTGAGTTTGTTAGCAACATAACTAAACGATCAATTCCAAGTCCCATTCCACCTGCTGGTGGCATTCCGTATTCCAGCGCTTCTATGTAGTCAATATCCATTTCATTTGCTTCATCATTACCAAGTTCAGCCTCTGCAAGCTGCGCTTCAAAGCGTTCCTTTTGATCAATTGGATCATTTAGCTCGGTAAAGGCATTAGCATACTCCCGCGCAGCAATAAATAATTCAAAACGATCTGTGAATCGCTCATCAGCTTTACTCTTCTTTGCAAATGGAGAAACTTCTAGAGGATGTCCATAAATAAACGTTGGTTGTACAATTGTCGGTTCAACAAATTCTTCAAAAAACTCATTAATAATATGCCCAACCCCGGTAAAATGGGCTGGAACTTCAATACCGTGTTCTTTAGCAATAGCTTTCGCTTCGTCAAGGGACATGCGGACATTAAAATCGATCCCTTTTACCTCTTTAATTGCCTCGACCATATTTAATCGACGCCACGGTGAGGCAAGGCTAATTTCTGCGTCACCATAAGTAATAACAGTTTTGCCTAGGACAGTTTGTGCAATATGAGAAATCATATCTTCAAAAAGATTCATCATACTTTCCATATTACCATAAGCCTCGTACAATTCAATCATCGTAAACTCTGGATTATGGCGAGTAGATAAGCCCTCATTTCTAAAATCACGACCAATTTCGTATACTTTTTCAAGCCCACCGACCAAAAGTCGCTTTAAATCTAATTCGGTAGCAATACGCAAATACAACGGCATATCAAGCGCATTGTGATGAGTAGTAAATGGTCTGGCAGCAGCACCACCCAAGATCGTGTGCAAAATCGGCGTCTCAACCTCCAAATAACCTAAATTATCTAAATAAGCCCGCATCGCAGAAATAATTTTCGTCCGCATTACAAAAGTATTACGACTTTCCTCGCTCATAATTAAATCAACATAACGCCGGCGATAGCGCTCCTCAATATCAGTCAACCCATGAAATTTCTCTGGTAATGGTCGTAAAGCCTTCGTTAAATGTGTATACTCAGTCACCTTAATTGACAATTCACCAACATTTGTTTTAAACATCACGCCAGAGACACCAATAATATCACCAATATCAGCCTTATTGAACAGTGCATAAGCTTCTTCACCAATCTCATCTTGGCGCACATAAATCTGGATCTGTCCACTTACATCCTGAATATGAGAAAAACCAGCTTTCCCCTTACCCCGTTTAGTCATAATACGTCCAGCAACAGTAACGGCTGTTTCCTTCTCTTTAGCTTCTAACTCTTCTTTAGTAAATTCACCATATAACCCTTTTAATTCAGATGCCTTGTGCGTCCGCTTGAAGGCCGAACCAAACGGATCCATTCCCAAGTCAAACATTTCTTGCATTTTCTCGCGACGCACTAACTCTTGCTCGCTTAATTCTGTAGACATTAAAATCACTCCTTTGCAATAGAACCATGTTTAGGGAACATGTTTCCCAATTATAACACGAAAAATACTTTTTGTTTAGGGGGAAATTGTAGTAAAGCACAGGAAATGAAACGAAAACGCTCTTATCTGGTTTTTATTTTTTCAGAAGAGAAATTAATAAACGGATGAATCATTTCATAAATTTATGTATGAGATTATATGCAAAAAGAAAAAATATATTATCTACCACTCAGACGATTGACAAAAAGGAGATTTGTGTTAAAATGAAAGTATCTATTCTTATAGACGGCGATGAAGTGTTTGTTGTTGACACTGATGTAGGAGAAAGAAATTTTAGAGGGAAAGAGGAGGAGTGCCAAATGATAGCTGCAATTAGTGGAATTGATAGCGTGGATTTTGCTTTATATCTTAATGAGAAATTAAAGGAGAGGGGAAAATCAGCAAATAAAACCAAAATGCAAAAATTGCTATATATATGTTATGGCTCTTATCTTAAAATGCATGATATGCAACAATTATTGGATGAAAAGCCAAGTGCATGGGATTATGGACCAGCTTTTCCAAACGTCTATCATGCACAAAAGAGTAATAGAAACGGTTTAGATGGACTCCAAGCTTTAAGCCCAGAAAAATTAAAGTATTTTAAGATATTTGATGACCTAATTGATGGTGTGATTGATTTTTTCGGAGATTGGACAGCAGAACAACTTATTGATTGGACACACGAAGCGGATACAGCATGGCATAAAAAATACAACAAGAAGAAAGATAGGTATACTTCTTTGAATAATCTTGATATATTAATGGATTTTAATGGGTACATGACATGATTTTAAAAGGATAGTAAATAACATGGGAAAGAAAAAAATCTACAAAAAGCACCTCTAAAATTACACATAAGGGTAGAGGTGCTTTTTTCTTTTCCAGCAAATAAGTTAGGAACCTAATAGCCATTTGGGTTTTTACTTTGCCATCTCCACATGTCGCGACAACCATCGGTTATCGTCTTTTCAGCTTTCCAGTTAAGCATCTTTTCGGCTTTTTCTGTCGAACAGTATGAGACGGCGCTATCTCCTGGGCGGCGACTAGTCACTTTTACAGGTATTTTAATTCCAGTCGCTTCTTCAAAAGCCTTCACTAATTCAAAAACACTCGTTCCTGTTCCGGTGCCGAGATTGAATGCTTCTATCCCTGGATTGGCATCACAATATTTCATAGCGGCTATGTGTCCCTTTACTAAGTCAACAATGTGGATATAATCCCTTATGCACGAACCATCAGGAGTAGGGTAGTCATCACCAAAAACTCCCAAAAATTCATAACCACCTGTTGCAACTTGGGTTATAAATGGTGGCAGATTCTGGGGAACACCTTTTGGGGCATCGCCGATATCGCCACTATCATGGGCGCCAATTAAATTAAAATAACGTAATAAAGACACAGACCAATCAGGATTAGCAATGGCTATATCGTGAAGGATCTGTTCTGATATAAACTTAGTCCATCCATACGGATTTAGACAATCGCCTACGTTTGATTTTTCGGTAAGAGGCATTGTATTTTCAGCATTATAAACACAAGCTGATGATGAAAATACAAATTTAGTAATGTTGTGCCGCTTCATTGCTGCGCATAAAGATAGGGTAGTATTTAAATTGTTATCATAATATTCAATTGGGAATTTCACACTTTCCCCTGCTGCTTTAAATGCGGCAAAATGGATGACATATTCAATTTGATGTTTGCTAAATATTTCATCAAGTTTAGAACCATCTCTGATATCACATTCATAGAATGAAAAATCTTTTCCTGAAATCTTTTTAATACGTTGTAGAACTTCATGACTACTATTAGAAAAATTATCAGCAATCACCACTTCGAATTGTTGCTTTAACAACTCAACAGCCATATGACTGCCAATGAAACCTGCACCACCTGTTAAAAAAACCGCCATTATTTTTCCTCCTTTTTCGCTTATGCGAAATCACATCTTATCATTATAACATGAAAAATACTTTTTGTTTAGAGGAAAATTGTAATTACCGGATTACCCGAAGCATTAAATAAGCAATTACGGCTTCATCAAAATTTCTAACATCTAAACCGGTGACATCAACAAATCGATCTAGCTTATTCATAAATGTATTGCGGTGCATATGCATCACCTTTGAACCAGTCGTAACATTGAATCCGTTTTCTAAATAACACTTTACAACAGCTAAAATCTGCGTATCAATCAAGTAGATCTGCTTGAACCAATCGTCAAAGATTGCATATTCTGCGACAACTCCACTAGAGGTCATGTAATTCAAGAAGATATCTTTGCACTTCATCAAAGACCGGTTAGTATCCTTAAATTTTTTGAATAATTCAAGCTCGGCTTTAAACTTCTGAGGCAAGTGATTATTAATCTCATAGTTAATCGTTTGATAAAATGTTAGTCTTGAAGAAAAATCTTGTTTTGAGGCGAGCAAGAAATCCTCAACTTCATAATCTTGAGGGGTTTCAGCTGCTGACAAATCGAGAATAACACCATATTCTGACTCTAAAAAGAAGATTTTGAAGTAATTCCCGAAGTTATTATTAAAATCTTTTACAAGCGATTCAAATTCTAGTTGCAAGTTGGTATCAAAGTCATGAAAGAGGAAAATAAATTTAATGGTGGTTGTATCAGAGGCAGTTGCTGGAATTTTACTGTGATCGTCTTTAACTAAGAAATTTAACCACAGGAGTTTTTCAATATCAGCAAGATTGTTTATGTTAACGCTAACGTAGTTTAGTTCGATGAGTTCGCGCTCAATCCGGGAAATTTCTTTACTAATTCCAATCGGCTTACTTTCTTCGTCATAATACCAATAATATTTCCAAGCATCATCGGGAGTCACGTTTGTTACGCATTTATTTTTAAATATTTCAGCAAGTCTTTTTTTCATGCACATTTCGCTTCCTTTTACATATATTAGATAATGATTATACTAATTATCTTTTAAAATTTGTCCAATTAAACGTAGAGATTTTTATCCTAGACGAGGAGGTGGATTGCGTAGCGCACTGGGACAGTGCGGTAGTAATTCACCGACGAAGTATAGGATAAAAAGATCAAGTTTTTGGATAGATTTTAAAGGAGAATTAGTATTAGGTACTTTTTAGGTACTTTTTAGGGGAGATGATCTTTATTATGCTAGCTGCAATTACATTACAAGAGTTGAAACAACAGCCGCAACTTAAGTGCCATATTATCGATATTAGACCACCTCATGAATATGCGAATGGTCATTTTCCAAATTCTGTTAATATTCCGTACGATGTCCTCATGATGTATCCAGAGTCATATTTGAAGCGCAAGGAGTCTTACTATCTCATTTGTGAGCATGGTTCACTTAGCCACAGAGCCAGCGTCATTTTACAATCTTATGGTTACAACGTCGCGAATGTTAAGAATGGCTATGAGTTGGGTATGCGCTGTTTAGAAGTTAGAGATTGGAGGTCAGAGGTTGGAGAAATACCTTTTCTAACATCTTACTTCTAACCTCTCACCTCTAGGGAGCAGTTCAATTGTAAACTAAACAGTTCCTAATAGTTGAATTTCAAATTGAGGTAGATTACACCTTTTTGGCGAAAAACGAGCAAAAAGGTGCCCTGAAGCCATTGAAATTCCTATTTATTCAGGCTGGCGTACACCTTTTTGGCGAAAAACGAGCAAAAAGGTGCCCTGAAGCCATTGAAATTCCTATTTATACAGGCTAGCGTACACCTTTTTGGCGAAAAACGAGCAAAAAGGTGCCCTGAAGCCATTGAAATTCCTATTTATACAGGCTAGCGTACACCTTTTCGGCGAAAAACGAGCAAAAAGGTGCCCTGGAGCCATTGAATTTCCTGCTTATACAGGCTGGCGTACACCTTTTCGGCGAAAAACGAGCAAAAAGGTGCCCTGAAGCCATTGAAATTCCTATTTATTCAGGCTAGCGTACACCTTTTCGGCGAAAAACGAGTAAAAAGGTGCCCTAAAGCCATTGAAATTCCTATTTATTCAGGCTAGCGTACACCTTTTCGGCGAAAAACGAGCAAAAAGGTGCCCTGAAGCCATTGAAATTCCTATTTATTCAGGCTGGCGTACACCTTTTTGGCGAAAAACGAGCAAAAAGGTGCCCTGAAGCCATTGATGAACATTTATAACTTCACTGTTGATAATATTAGACACATTTTCGATTTACAATTGAACTGTTCCCTAGTAAAGCACTTTAAGCGCCAGCGGCAAAATTTCAAAAGTAACCTCAGTCACAACACCTTGAACCTCACCATCGGTTTCCAGAAGCTGGGGTTTTTCAAGCTTAATCTCAAAATTATGATTTCGCTGAAACTTAACCTTCGGGTGACCAACATGAGATCCTGAATAAACCTTCGATACAAGTCCCATGAGCCCAATTTTCCCGACATCATTCGATGCAACCAGCTCCAAAATTCCATCATCCATCTTCGACACCGGCGAAATCTTTACACCACCACCAAAGAACATCCCATTACAAATTGCAACGATCACCGTCTGCTTTATATCATAAATCTCATCGTTTGCAACAACAGTCACATCAAAAGCCTTAAACTTAAATACCTGTTCCACAATTGAGCGGAAATACTTACCCTTACCGCTCTTTTTCTCATTGCCCTCATTCATCGAATTAACAACATTTGCCACAGTCGCCCCGATTCCAACATCGCAAGCATTCAAAAAATAACGAGACCTGCGCGTATCATGTTCTGAAATGAACTTAGCAACTCCCACATCAATAGGTTTAGGAGCATTTGATGCAACCACCCGCACAAAGCCGTCCAGATCCTTCGGAATACCTAGAGTTCTCACGCTATCAGAACCTGTACCTGATGGAAAAATTGTCAAAGCTGGTAACTTATCAATGTTGGCACCAGTTGACATTAGACCGTTGACAATTTCATTAGCTGTACCATCGCCACCTACTGATACAAGAACATCATAATCATTGGTAACTACTGCCTCTTTCGCAAAGATAAAACCGCAGCCACGTTGTTGAGTGAATTTTACATCGTAATCAAAATTAGCAGCCTTAAGTTTCGGAACAACTTCATTCCAGCGGAGGGTTGTACGTCCACCCGCTGACGCAGGGTTAACAATAAACAGAACTTTCCTTTTTCTCATTTTATCCATCAAACCTTTCAATGCGTGAGTCCGCATTACCTACTATTTTAATCCAAAACACAAGTAATGTCCATTGATTACTGCGGGAAATAGCAACTAAATTATTTTCTCCATATTTTCCCTTTTTTTGGCAAACGACAAAAATTGCATACTTGAAAAAAGCTTGGACTGTGGAAAACTACGCTTTCACTAAGTTTTTTTCTTCAAATGGGTCGATTTCTGTTTTAAAGTATGATATAATTGTGGAAAACTTCAAGGGGTTGCCTTTGTAGCAAAAGGCATTTTTTTACGAAGCTGTACAGTTAGACTAGGAGGTGTCTCGTATGGAAGAATATCAATCTATATGGGATAAAGTTGTAGGACAAATGAAGTTAATAGTATCAGAGCAGTCGTTTGAGATGACTCTAGCGACACCAAAGCAAGCGTATAAACGAGAAAATAAAGTTTATGTAGCAGTCATCAATGAGCATGAACGCTTTATGTTAGATAAATTTTATCTCCCTGATATTTTAAGAACCTTAAACGAAATAGCAGGTGAATCATTAGAATTAAAGTTTGTTAATCCTGAGTATATTGAAAAGCAACAGCAAAAGTACAGCTTAGTCGAAGCTGATCCAAACATTCATCATTATTATCGTGGCAATTTGAATGCCACTTATACTTTTGATCGATATGTTGCAGGGAAGAGTAATAGACTTGCATATATGCTCGCATTGCAAGTTGCAGATCGACCAGCTGAGGTTGCCAACCCTTTTTACATATTTGGTGGTGTCGGTCTTGGAAAAACTCATTTGATGCAAGCAGTCGGAAGTCAAATGTTAGATAATAATCCTAATACCCGTATTTTATATTGTACTTCAGAAAAATTTGTTGATGATTACCGAATTGCAACAATGAAAAAAAACTTCGATGATTTCAAAAAGAAATATCGCGAAGTTGATGTCCTTTTAATAGATGATATTCAATTTCTCGCGAAAAAAGAGCAAACTCAAGAAGAATTTTTTAACACTTTTAACGATCTGTACAATGAAAATAAACAAATTATTATCACTTCTGATCGTCCAGCTTCAGAATTGAAGGACATGATGGATAGATTAACATCGCGTTTTGAATGGGGAATGCAAGCAGATATTCAAGCTCCAGACATCCAAACTAGAATCGACATTATGAAAAGAAAATTATCCGGTGAAAACATCTCTCCAGATGATTTTCCAGAAGAAGTATTAGAGTTTATTGCAACTAAATTTCACAGCAATGTTAGGACACTAGAAGGTGCATTAAAACGACTTATTTTCTATGCAACTATTAATAATTCAGAATTCTCAATTGAACTAGCGAATGATGCCCTTAGGCAACTCATTAAAGAAGAAAAACGTTCATCTAAGATTGATGTAAAAAATATCATAAAAGAGACGGCTGAGCACTATGGAATCTCGACACTTGATATTACATCGAAAAAGCGAAAACAAGAAATAGCTCTAGCACGGCAAGTTGCCATGTATTTAATGCGCGAATTAACCGAAAGTTCCTATCCGAAAATTGGCGATTCTTTTGGAGGAAGGGATCATACAACGGTTATGCATAGTTGTAAAAAAATTGAAAAACAAATTAAAGAAAACGATGAACTTGCAAAGACGATCACAACATTGAAGAAATTGTTTATATAGGTGTGGATAATCATGTTTTTGTTCAGTGCCTAGATTTGCCCTTTCGGTGACCAGATCGAGGTCTCACCTAAGCTAGCTTAGAGGTCATTGCTAAAGAGTTATTCCCTCAAGCTTGCGCGGCTTTCGCCTTACAGCGTGTGATTTTAGTGATGGATAAAAAAACATCCATCACTAAAATCACACAGAAATGTGGGGATAATCTTTGGCACGCATGCAATAACTTAATCATACTAGGAGGATTTAAAATTGAAAATTAGAATTAACAGGCAAGCCCTAATCAGCAAACTAAATCATGTAACAAAAGCCTTACCAGTAAAAACAACGCTCCCAATTTTAACAGGGATTAAGTTCGTAACGACGGAAAAAGGAATTTCTTTAACAGGAAGCGATGCCGACATTACAATTAACACCTGGATACCACTAGAGGTTTTTACCGAAAAAGGGAATGTTAAGATAATTGACATCGAAGAAGAGGGCGGAATTGTTATTCCTGGAAAATATTTCTTTGAAATTATCAAGAAACTTGAGGCTGATGTGCTTGAAATTAATACTTTTGACGAAACAGACATTTTAATCCGTGGAGATAAGGGAGAATATACGCTTAAAGGGTTGCCTGCTGAAAATTATCCTCAAATTGAGCTTGCAAATAATCTCCACCAATTTACAATGTCAACAGCTGAACTTAAGATGATTGTTGCTCAAACCATTTTTTCGGTAGCAGTTAATGAATCTCGACCAGCATTAACAGGTGTAAATTTTAATTACACGAAAGGATTGCTTTCTTGTTCGGCAACTGACAGTTTTAGATTATCACAACGCACAGTTCGGATTGAAGACGGAAACTTGTCAGATTTCAATATTACAATCCCAGGGCGTAGTTTATCAGAACTTGGAAAGATTCTTGATGTAGTGGATTCAGATACAGTAATCAACATTACAAACAATCAAATTTTATTTAAGAATGCCGACATATCATTCCAGTCGCGCCTCCTCGAAGGTGTTTATCCAGATGTAGCTTCATTTATTCCAACGACTTTTGAAATTAAAGTAGCAGTTAACTACCGTGAATTATTTAACGCTGTTGATCGCGTTTCACTAATGGCAAGAGAAGATCGTGCAAATGTGGCAAAAATTTTAGTCTCACCTGAGGAAAATCATATGATTATGAAATCGAATTCCTCAGAAATTGGCAAAATCGAAGAAGTTGTCAAGATTAAAAAACAAACTGGTTCAAAACTGCAGATTGCGTGTAGTTCACTATTTTTATTAGACTCTCTAAAAGCGATCGAAAATGATGATGATGTAACATTCGGATTTAATGGTGACATGAAACCATTCGTTGTTTTAGACAACTTAGATGATTCAAATTTACAGTTAATTGTTCCAGTTAGGTTGGAGGATTAATGTAAAACATAGTTTAGTGTCTAGGTTGCCCTTTCGGTGACCAGAATGAGGTCTCGCTTAAGCTTGTTTGGGTAATTGCTAAAGTGTTATTCCCTCAAGCTTGCGCGGCTTTCGCCTTACAGCGTGTGATTTTAGTGATGGATAAAAAAACCATCCATCACTAAAATCACACAGAAATAGGGGATTATCTGTGGTACTGAAGATTAACAAAACATAATAAAGCTGCATACAGAAGAACCGTTCTTCAATATGCAGCTTTTTGTAAATTTTAAATGATTTTAAAGTTTTCATACTGGAAGTGCTCTTTCTGAACAAAAGCGACTAAAATCAGAATATTGTTTTAGGTTATTTGTGCGTTTTTTGTAATTGTAGGAATGTAATGTATTGGGAGGACTAATTCATAGCTATTTGTTTAATGATAGTAGTATGTTTTGAGTATCTGTGGCTTATAAATTCACAGATCTTGTAAGTGATTTTGTAGGGATTTAGTTATTAGAATTGTGTGTATGTCAATTATTATATTTTATAGGGAGTTTACTTGTAGGGTTTTAGTTATGTTAGTGATTTAAGTCGTTCCAATATTTGCAAAACTTTGCATCATTTAGCTTCATGTGTTTCGTGTTTGTATGGAAAAGGGTGGTTTTCAAATTATCCATACACTTCATTATATTCAAAGGCGAAAGTTGCTGTCTGTGCGTTCATACTGGAAATTAGAGGTCGGAGGTTAGATTAGTTGAAAGAATCTACATCCTAGATAAATCGCTCCCGATTTTTGTAATAGATCTTTTTATTATATGTTCGAGCTAATTAGTCTGCTTCTTCATCATACTCTTCAAATTCTTCCTCCAAGCCATAGTAGTCATCGTCTATAGATGAGTCAACATCAAAATATGATTGGGCAATTTGTTCTTCATTAATATCAACAAAAACGACAGATAATCGGAACTGATCAATTTCAGCTGCTTCTTTTATATCAGTCGCCAATCCTCTAAAAAGGTCAGTCATTTGGGAAAAGGTTAGATCAAAGGTTAAAATGTATAAAGCACGGTTTTCGTCATCTAATTCAACATCGTCTAAAAGGATTGTCATTAAAAATTCATAACCATCTCTGAGCTCAAGCCGAACATCTTCTCCTTCAGTTGCAAATGTTTTAATGATGTCCTCATTATTTTCTTCGAAAAAAAGTTCGAATTTTGCTCTTAACTCTTCTGGAGTTGGTCCAGTATCTTCATATTCATCGTTATTACTACATGCAGCTAATGATACTACTAGTACCCATGCCCCCAAAATGATTAATATTTTTTTTAACATCACATCTAGCCCCTTTTTTGAAAATTGTTTTAAGGGTATCTCTATAAACTCCTCATTGTATCTGCATGCTTCAAGACTAATGCCAATGAATTGGCAAGTCTTGGATGCCATTCGATACATAAAAACCGTTGCTAGGTTTCGTTCAGGCAGTCGCTA
>Ga0123355_10016396_pt1 | contig 11676 bp, 6 predicted proteins | sample TergutEmb28metaG_3_FD_89872 | JGI IMG/M metagenome (GOLD analysis project Ga0123355, IMG submission 89872) | Embiratermes neotenicus P1 segment gut microbial communities from Petit-Saut dam, French Guiana - Emb289 P1 | ecosystem: Host-associated > Arthropoda: Insects > Digestive system > Gut ...
CGACTGGGTAGGAGTGAAGGTGAATATCTGTCGCCTTAGCGCTGGATCATCTGAAAACGAATGCTAACCATGCAAGAAGGGTCCCTGGTCCTCGAAGTTGGTTTTTGTAAGTGAGGCTGACATCCCTACCCTTGTAAAAGCATTCCCTTTTGAGAATCCCACAGTGATAATCCGGCCTGATATACGGATAGGGCTTGGAATTCACAACGTTTCACGAAAAGGAAGAATGATGGGAATCTGGCAACTTGGAGTGTCAGGAGTCTCATTACAGCACGAACATTCAGAAAATTGATAAAAGATTTAAAGAGCTATAAATTCATGACAGCTGTAATAGAGGAAACAAGATGGTAGGGTTTCAAAATCTTCGATACTTGTGACTATGGGTTTTGCTTGTGTTGTAACAATAAGCGTAAATTTTTATTAACTGCTTTTATGATCAGTAAGGAGGTGAAAGTTCCTATGTTAAATTTTGACCTACAGAAGAAAATATATGCTACCTAAGACTAAAGTCAAAGTTTTAACATCACTACTATTTCTGTGCATGCCCCAACTGAAGACAAAGATGATACAGTTAAAAGTTCCTTCTATGACACATTAGACAGACTCTATCAAACAATCCTAAACATGAATCAGTAAAAATTATGGGAGACGTGAACGCCAAAGTCGGTGAAGATTCTTTGAATTCTATGCTGGTGAGTATAGACTCTACAAAATATCAAATTGTAATGTAGAAAATCTATGTGATTTTGCGGCCTGCATAGAATTCTTCACTGTTAGTGTCATGTTCTCACACAACAGTATCCATCTTCAAATCTGGAAATCCGCAGACTGACAAACATTTAATCAAATAAAGCAAATCATAATTAACAGAAGATACGTTTCAGATATCACTGACATCATCAGTCTACGGTGTGCCGACTGTGACTCAGACCACTTTATGATTAGAATTAAACACAAAATTAAAATTTCAATACTATTACAATATCGATGTGATAGACATCTTAGATGTTAAATGAGAAAACTCCAAGTCGGCATTCTTGTAATTGAGTAGTGTAACTCTATTAAAGAATATATTAACAACCAATTAACAGAAAAATCTAATGTGGGGCAACAATAGTCTATATTTAAACAACGTACATGTAGAACAACAGAAGAAATCACTGGCACTGCACGGCTCAATGACAGGATTCAATGGTTCGACAAACAATGGAGTGATGCAAATGAAATTAAAAACACTGCGAATCAATATGCTACAAAAAGACCAGAGACTCGATAGAAGAATATAAAATTGCTAGGAGAAACGCGAAAAAAATATGTAGGAGAAAAAGGAGGGAGCTTAGAAAACTTGTTATATGAATTGGAAGAATCATTTGGACGAAATGAAAGTAGAATTTTTAATGAAGGCATCAGTAATTCCAAGATGGGGTTTCAACGAAAGACTAACTTATATAAAGAGAGAAATTGGAATCTTTTCGCCTGTGAACAGTAAGTGTTAAACGTAAGGAATCAATATTTTACATTAATCTTAAATTTCCTTATGAAGAGGATCCAGTGAATACAGTTCATTTTGATCTTACAATTTCAGACCTGTCCTCACAATCTTAATGTTCTGCAACAATACAAGATAATTAAAGAAGAACTGAGTGCTTGGTAGGGAACGGATCGACACAAAACTAATTAAATATGCTAGCACAAAGTTATAGAAATGCATAAACAATTTAATCGTGGACACACATAACACTGGAAATATGCCTAATGACTCGAATACAACAATTTTGTGATCTATTCACTCAAATGTAAGAAGTTAGAATGCGGTATTTGTGGGACATCTCTCTTTTAAATGTCACATATAAAATATATACTAACCTCTTAGCTAAATATATTGAACCATATGTGGAACAATCCTTCGGTGATTAACAGTCAGGCTTTCGTGCAAACCGATCAAAACAGATCATATATTTACTCTTCGTATGCTTTACGAAAGGTTTTAAGAATCCAACACGTATTTACATCAACTATATGTTGATATTTTGAATTCAATAGAATCCGAAAAGGGGATCCTTTTTTTCTACATTAGTATGTAAAATTGGCCTTGAGAGATAACAACAAAAATCTTTATTAACCAAGGTAGATCAAATTTGACCGCAAAAGACCATCGTTGGCATAGGCTAATAATACTGTAATCTTAACCAGAAATTTAGATGCTCTGAACAAAGTTCCATACCGATTTCGGACGGAAGGAAATTTAACCGCATTGGGTAACAACCGTAATAAAACCATCTTCATGAGAATACAAAGAACTGTAATAATAACACAAATAAATTAATCCTAAACTATGTTCCGTAAAAGATGTATCATGTTTTTAATATAGAAGTTCTCTGATTACTAATGATAATGATGTCACGGTATAGATAAAAGAATAACTGCTTCTGTTACCCTTGCCTACCTGCGTATGATAATATAATGAAAGGAGTACATGTGTAAGGAAGCCGAACTCTCAATTCTCAGAACCATAACTAAGCTCATTGTACAATATGGTACTGATACCTGAACTTTACCCGAAGGGGCCATCAACATGTTAGCCACATGGGAAAGGAAAACACATAGAAATATATATGGACCTGTGTGGCAGAGGGATCTGGCGTTTCGGGTCAAATGAACAATTTTATAATCTACATCGAGGAACACTTATAGTAACAGACATCCGGGTTACAAGACTTGATCTGGGTCATTTAATAAGAATGGAAAATAATAGAATTTTCAAAGCTACCTTAGTTGCCAAACTAGAGGTTAAAATGAAGGTTGGAAGACCAAAGTTAAGAAGGCTAGATGACATACAAGCGGACCTTAAAATGATAGGGATTAAAGTATGAAGAAGAAAACCCCAGGACTGACCAGAGTGGATGGATGTCACTAGGGAGACTGAGGTAACACTACGAGGGCCATAATACCACGGAAAAAGAATAAGAATAATAATAAGAATATCAGGGTACAGGGCATTTGTCTCAAACATTTTTGTATTTATTTTTCCTAGCAGAAAGTTATTGTTTTTTTAATGTTATTGCTTGTGTATTTAAACGCTTCAAATGTATTTTGTGTCTTTGTATTTACTCTATTGTAAGCATTACACTCAGACATTTCTTCCATTTTCCTCATTATGTAGTTTGTCCACTTCCTTGTCACCTCGTCCTTCTTAGACATAAATATTTTCCTCAGCACCCTATACTCAAACACTTTCAGCCTGCGTTTCTGCCTCAATGTGAGCGACCTATTTTCACACCCGTACAAAAACAGACAAAATTTTAATTCTGCACCTCTTAATCCTTTTATTTTTGGCTACCAAGCTGTAACTCAAAGATTCTGAACCGAATAATTGAAAGGATTCCCTGTCTTCAGACTGCTATTAATTTTTTCCTGAACAGAATTATGATTCGTTAAGCTAGTACTCTAATTATTTGAAATGGCTCGCCCTTTCAACGGAATTATTTGTAATCCTTCTATTGTGACTTCGTCCTGCATTCTGATACTGATACATGACCATCTACGTAGATTTATCAACAATTAATCCCAATCCACTCTCCTTACTAGCAGCTCCTAAAGTTCTGTATCTTCCTCTATAGTATATACGTTTCTTCCAACATATTAATATAATCAGTGTAAACGGAAAACTGATGTTTACCATTTATTTTCAAGCCATCGTCATTTATCTGGACCCTCCCAAAGACATATGAGTTGGTACTGGTAACTCCTTAGACCGACCTACTTCCAGATGTCGTAGAAAGGAATCGATGGGCTCGTTGGAAAGAGAGGTTTGTTCATGTGCCGAATTGCAAGTCTTTTCTTGTTGCAGACGCCTAAAGAAAGCATCTAAGGTGACGAGAGCGATTTCAACAACAGGGAGATGCGAGATGCCATCAAGTTGTTTATTTCCTGCAAGGTAAGGCTTCAAAGGAAATTCACGCCATTCTAACACAAACATTAGGGGAGTATGCACCATCGTATGCCACCGCCAAAAACTGGCTGGCCCAGTTTAAACGTGATGATTTTTCCACCTGTGATGCGCCTCGTCCTGTACGACCTAAAACAGTGACCACCCCAGAGATTATTGATTAAATTCAAGAGCTAATCTTGGAAGACTGCCGGATTTGATTTCGACTAAATCAATAGCTGAGTTACTGGGCATCTCAAGTGAGTGGGTTGGGTCTATCATTCATGAAGATTTGGATAAGCGGAAGTTCTCTGCGAAGTGGGTCCCAAAATGCCCGTAACCGGATCAACAATGTCAAAGGTGCCAGTCGTCTGAGCAAATTTTGGAATTATTTCGGCCGATCCAAATGATATCTGTCGCGATTGGTGACCATGGACGAAACGTGGTAATATCACTATGACTCGGAAACAAGGAACAATCAAAGGTGTGGCGCCATAGCGGCTCATCCCACCCAAAATTTCCGAGTGCAAAAATCCGCTGGAAAATTTCTCACCTCGATTTTTGGGATCAAGACGGCAACTTCCTCATTGATTATCTTCTAAAGGACCAACCTATCAACGCGGAGTATTACTTATCTCTGCTGGTGCAACTGAAGGACATTTTGAAGGAAAACCTTCGCGAGAAGGTCACCAAAGGGGTCTTAATTTACACGACAATGTTCCTGCTCACCGGGCACTTGCAACCCCAAAGAATCTGGCCTACCTGGGCTTCCATTATCTTGATCACACATCCTATTCTCCGGATCTGGCCCCTTCAGAATACCACCTGTTCCCTGGACTGAAAAAAAGCAATTGAAATGTAGCCATTTTTCGTCCGACCCGGAGATCATTGCTGCCGCGGAGACTTGTTAGGAAGTACAAATTTCTGACTATTTTTTGAGTCGTTTTCAAAATTAGAGGAACGGGCTGAGAAGTGTATTGAATTTCGTGGTAGTATGTTGAATAAATCCCGAGTTTGGTCGCTGTAGCTCATTTCCTTCCTGGTCGGGCTAAGGACTTACCAGCAACCCATCGTACACTAAAGCAAGGTGAAAAACAATGGTGACAAAGCATCTTCTTATTTTAAACTATTTTTATGGGATACAAGTCACACAAATATTATACTACCCGGACTGTACTATAGGTTTCATTCAGACACAATTTTTTAACCTAACCAGTTTCTTTGGAATCCCAAACTCTTTGAGAAAATTATACAGCACCTCCCACCTAATTGAATCATAAGCTTTCTTGATGTTTATAAGCAGCTAATGCACTGCTTCATTGATTTACCATTGTATTCCAGTATTTGACGAAAGCAGAATAAATTATCAATAGCTGCAATTTGCATCGTAATCCCACTGAATATCACAAGTAATTTCCTCTGCATAAGGAATTAAACTTGACAGCAAGATGTTACATAAAATTTTGTACATAGTTGACAAAATTGATATGCCCCTATAATTAATACCATCTGTTTTATCAGTCTTCTTATAAATAGGTACAATTATCGACTCCTTCAACTCCTCAGGCAATTCTTCCTTATTAAACACAGAATTAATACGTTTATTTATCTCACCGCGAATTGTACTACCCCCTGCTCTGATGAGTTCTGCTGGGATTTGATCAATACCTGATGATCTGTTTCCTTTTAGCTTACCAATATCCATCTCACCTCAAAGTCACTGGTCTCAGGCACCTTAAGATCTGCTGTACGTATTTTATGTTATTTAATTGTGTTTATTAAATTTATTTACGTCATTGGCCGATATATAAGACACATTTGGAATATAGCACTATTGAATTAGTGAGGTCCATCAATCATTAATAGTTTAATTATACAATTCATCAAAGGAATAACACTTTTCTCTACTATTGTTAAGTCTTCTCCATTTCTGAATGTAGCTTGTTTAGTAAAAAAAATGATTATTCTTAATCTTCTGTACTACAGCTGGAAAAGTAATTGTGCAGCTCTAAATTGAAAGTCATAAAGTTTAACTACATAGATACTCTTACGTAGACAGTGACAACATAAATAACAAGAATTCCTTTCAACTTTTCCGGAAGGTAAGGAGAATACAGAAACCTTTGTTTAATTTTTAATGTTTTGTTGACCACGCATCGTGATATATCTGTACAATATGAACCAACCGGATGCACTATTTACTTTACTGCCAACAGCCATTCAACATAAACACATGGCATATAAAAATTGCTGTGTATACAGATTAGTACCTCCTGATGATGAGCAGTAAGCCTGGTCGAAACATGTAGAGTTTAATTAGTGAAATAAATAGAAAGTAAATAGTTCATCCGGTTCGTTCATATTTTACGAAAATCCTTTGTGTCTGAAGGAATTAAATTCAGTTGAATTCCTTTATTTAATAATCTATCAAAATAATCTTTGTGCCAGTTGCGAAGAAAGCGAGAAACGTTAAGTGCAAAACAAACATAAAACATCAACAACAACAATAATGTCAAGGAGAATAATTCAATTATCATTAAGTCGATGGCTTAAATTTGCAGCTTTTTCAAAGGCATAAAATCCCGAAAAATTAACCGTCACGGGACCTTGCAGAATAGAAGCTTGTAGATATGAGATAGTACGAATATTCGTATTTTGATAGTAGCCAGTTAGATAGGTGTAGCTAGAATAATCGGAGAATTATAGGACACAAAAGCATTTGTAGTTTTAAAATTTGTAGCAGTAGGAGAATGAAAGATTTTCATATAAATTATATAAACGTGTACAACGAAAGTACATGTAATTAATATCTGAATTTAAAGAAATAGACTTACATGAGACAGATTTCACACAAAAACACACACACACACACACATTCGCCACTAGGATTCCAACGCTGGATTCGCCATTTCGTTTGTAGGTTTCATTGTCAGATACATTCTTCTCTAAATTAATTTGTTGAATCAGTTCAAAGCTCGTCTTTTCCCTTACGGAGCTTGCTTACTATCCATTCATTATAGAAGGCCACATCGGCGTACACACCAGGTTTGTCTGGCACGTCACATCCTTTGCCCCATGACACAACTCCTGTGAGGAACCCGCCACACTGCAGCGGTCCGCCGCTGTCACCCTAACGGAAGACAAGAAGATTAGCAATTCATCATCTTTCTAGGTACTGATAGCACAAACTACACAACGACATGCTTTGCAATACACGATACTGCATAAAACGCCATTTAGGTTCTGGATCCTTATTATTCCGTTGCCCTTCTTGGACAGTCGGTGTTACTCGGCTAATAGATTAATTAGTTCACCAATTGAATAGTGTTTTCAAGAGACCACTATCAGGAACCTACCGGAGGCATTTCAAGACAGTCCTTATCTTTATATTATTTGTACATTATTAATCCCTAATTCAATATGTTTTACTATCAATATTCTAAAGTACTTCATTCGACATCGTTTAGAAAAAACTAATCAAATCTCATTGGCTAGTTGGTGTAAGGTAGATGTTACATTTACTGCGAATGTAATGTTGAATCCAGACTTGAGAAAAACGAAAGAATATGGGAAAATGAAGAAAATCTCTACACAGCTGTTGACTATGGGCAAGTTGTTTGAAGCTCTAAGGATTCTGACTCGGGTTAGGAAGGTTTTTTGTGACATCGACTAATGTACGCTTATCCCTAACTTTTCTTAATTGTTCCTTATAAATATTTTTCAGTCTATTAAAACACACCTCGAGCACTTACCTTCATATCCTTTCGAATGCAACGTTTGTTGCCAATTATTAAATAAATGTACTTTACATAAATGGAACGCTACAACATTACATTTATGGTTCGACAATTTCGGATGTCCTTTAGAATTAGAAATTCAGTTTGATAGAAATTCCATAGTGTGTTTATGAAAGAGGTTAAAGAATTTTATTAAGCCCATTTTCACATTAAACAAAGATTTCAGCATATATATATATATATATATATATATATATATAACTGCTGCCGAAATTTTTGCGGTGAGATGAATGCGAGTATAAAACATTTTTGTGTGAAAAGATGATTCTCATGCAATTAAGGGATTAATTTCAAAACTTATATCGAGTTACAACCAACACGATGATGCAAATATTGTTGATTTCATTTATGTTTTGGAAAGTGAGTTATCTGGCTTAGTTCAGCAAAGTATCCTGTTATTCACCTGAAAAACTGAAGACAAAATTGAGAAGCAATGTCACGAAATAAATATTAACAGAAAATACAATGGGGTTTCCCGAATTACAATCTATAAACTTACCGACAATTATCCAGTTGGAGAGGTTTTTTCAAAAACCCGATACTTCTCGCTTCGAACACAATCATAATTACAAAATTTAAGTTGCAATACGTGAGACTAAAAATAAGATGAATTATTATTTTAAAATGTGTTTTTGTGTGCACAGAATAGACGACGATTCTGAAACTTTTGGGGACTTACACTTCAAATTTCAAAATTTAAGCTTAAAATTTTCAGCGATTAGTAGCAGGATTTTAAGAAATTTATTTAAAAATTATTTACCTATTTCGCTCCTAAGTCTTAGAAAATATATTCTTTCTTCATTAACAAGAACAGCTGATTAGTTCTGATCATAAAAACGACCTTATTCTGAAAACCACAGGGCATTTGTGTTGTTACGAGTGAAATATGAAGTTACCTAATAATAATGTAGTAAAAATGTTCAATTATTACCCTATCACAAACAACCGAAATTCACCGTCCAAACCACTTTAATGTCAGATAGTACAGCGCTACATGTTTCAGTTCTTTCAAACCGTTTTCATGCACTTTTATTACAAAGGCTTACAAACATAAATAAAATTTAGCATACAGTTTTCTTTTGGAGAGAGAGCGCAAAATTTTGGCCACTGTTTGATAAAGTATATGCCTGCATTTCATTTTGTAATTTATATTTTTAATTCTTGAATTCGTTGATTCCTCTATTTTAACTGACTATAAAAAATTTATTCTGATATATCGCCTTGTGTTTTTCCTTATAACAAACAACCGAAATTCACCGTTCAACACATCAATTTAACGTCACTATATACTCTGATGTAAGCTTCAATTCACACGAACTGGAAACAGCACTTTTTATTAAAACATCTTAAAAACATTTATCTCAGTAATTATCCAACTTGATGAACAAAATTTTTTTTTCAATAAGTTTATTTCATGCCTCTACATGTTTCGAGCACATGTGCTCATCATCAGGAGGTCAAAATTGCATTACACAACCTCTGGTATCATTACACCTATAGGTGTGATGATACCAGAGGCTATGTAATGCAATTTTGATCTCCTGATGATGAGCAAATGTGCTCGAAACATGTAGAGGCATGAAATAAAATTATTGTAAAGCGAAAATATTTTGCATCAAGTTCGTTAATTGCTGAGATAAACATACTGAGATGCACGGTCAGCAAAACGTCAAAACTTAAAAACATTTTTGTTATACAGGGTACGGGATGATGGTTCGTGCAAATAAAACATGTAGCACAGTATTATGTGACATTACAGTGTTGTGTTGGACATTGCACTGCGGTTGTTTGTGATTAAAAAAACACACGAGATGTGTCACAATAAAATAATTACGACCTGTCTTAACGGTTTAACTTACATTCGGAAATATCCGTGTGAATAATGTAGTATTGTCTGCTTCATGCATTCTGACGATTTTACCAATATACAACAACAAAAATCATTAAAATTTATAAAAAAGCATATGAAATATATATATAATTTTCTAGAAGCTTTGGCGATAAATTACCATCTTTAGGCAAAAATAACAGGAATGCTTATAGAGTCAACACAATCCAATTTACCTCTTAAATGCTAAAAATTAAGTATACAAGATAAATAAAGGCAGTCATAAATTGAACAAGAACGCAATATAATACGACGTAACAATGAGGTGCAACAACTGTAGCTGTGAAACAAGAGTATTACATACTCTGAGTGTGTGTCTGTAGGCTCAGGTATCCAGCATTCAATGCGCATGCTCCCTATTGTCATCTGTGCCCTGTCGGGCTAAACAATATTTTTCCACGTTTTCTCATAACCGGCCCAATCTTTGAAAAGCAAGTTCATGAAAGAAATGTGTGTTTGATATCCTCTACTTTTTTCTAGAACATATCTCATTCTAAGAAAATATTAGCGAAGTGTAATCATAGATGTATATTTGTATTCGTGCAAAGTACCAGTTGTTCATTACCAGATTTTAATGAATTTTAAAATTTTCGACACATTTTCAAGAAATACTCAAATATCAAACTTCATGAAATTCCGTCGAGTGAAAGCCGAGTTGCTTTATGTGGACGGACAAACACATATGACGACCTAAGAGTCGCTTTTTGCTGTTTTCCGACAAGGACCAAAAATGTGCTAGCGGTTGGCAAATTGATGTTCTCATATTCCCGAATGAAATTCGTTAACGTATAAGTCTGACAACTTTACTACAATCATGTGCGGATTTTCTCGAAACTCTGGGAACCTCAAAGTCCAGGGGCCCTACTGGCCTCTACAGGCCCATAATGAAGTTACTTTGCTTTATACCGCTGTCTGTATTCTATATGGGTATAAGCATACAAACATCTAATATCAAAACTTTTAATACAAAAAGTGAAATACGGCACGGTAGTCATTTATAATTAATATTAATTTGCACCAGCATCAAGGAACATTGATTTATGAACAAAATAAAACATGAATTCTCTCTGTACCGTACTGTACGATATGTAAGCCCAATGGGGCGGTTAAGGGGAGTCGGCCGGGTAGTACCGCGGTCACTGTGTTATCAAGGGCCGAAACTGGTGGTCAGAGGGGTGCTTTAGGAATTGTCCAGTGGCGGTAGATGCGGATTATGGCCTCTCTGCGCCCAAGACCGTCTGTGCGTGGTGAAGAGCCACATCCTACAAGTGGTGACCCTGTAGCGCAGAACACAGCGGATCTGAAGGAATAAACCTTAAAAAATAATCCCAAATTCAAAGGTGTGAGTACAGTGCCTAGGCATTGAATGACAGTGGGTGAGCCTGTCTTTAACGGCACACTGTGGGATACCGGACAACGTTCCAGTTTTATTTAGCCTTGCCAAGTATATGGGCTCTGCTTGGTGGACCAAATATTTTCCCTTATCCTGTGGGAACGAGATTGTGAATAATTCAGATTCTAAGAGAGTTCCGCAATAGGGGACTTCAGTAGGGATTCTACGGATGGGTCCAGTTAGGTTGAACTTCGGTAGAAGGCAGCTGTACACAGTGACTTCGACATTATAACGGGTTCCTTCTTTTTGGACCCGGAGTTTCTCTCCTGATCCTGCGGGATTGAGATTGAGAGTAATTCAGAGTTTAAGGAGAGCCCCACACAGGGTACTCCAGCAAGAAGGCAATTGTGCATAAAAATTTCGACATTTATACCTCGTTTCATTTTTGGGGTGTGGGAGCTGGAGGTACTTAGGAATTAGGTACGGGGGGGGGAGCATTTGGAACTTTGCTAAAGAAACAGGGCCTCTTTTATCTTAATAAAGTGTATGGGACCCAAAAGGCCAGTCTTAAAACGCATACCAATTATACGTCTACAAGAACATCTGTTCCACGACGCTAGTTCAGTACGCAGCACTCTGTTTCACTAGACCAATCATTTCCCAGCGCATGTTATGCTTACAACATCCAGTGTAAAGAGTGTATTGCTGTACATTTACTCCCAATCTGGAC
>Ga0123355_10016397_pt1 | contig 11676 bp, 9 predicted proteins | sample TergutEmb28metaG_3_FD_89872 | JGI IMG/M metagenome (GOLD analysis project Ga0123355, IMG submission 89872) | Embiratermes neotenicus P1 segment gut microbial communities from Petit-Saut dam, French Guiana - Emb289 P1 | ecosystem: Host-associated > Arthropoda: Insects > Digestive system > Gut ...
AGCGTAGTTACTCCATTACCGTGGTCAATGATGACTGTATTGCCATAACTACTGCGCCAGCCTACGGACAGAACCACGCCGTCACCTGCTGCCACGACAGCAGCACCATGGATGCCGGCACCTGCGATATCAACACCAGAATGGAATTCGCTCCCACCCCAGATTGGACTAGTGCGTCTACCAAAGTTTGAGCTTATGCGTGAAAAGCCAGGCACAGGCCAAGTCATTGATCCCTCAAAGACACCAGTTCCCGTACTTGCAGCACCACCAGTCGAGAGTTCACGCTGCAAGGCAGATGCATTCGCGTCTGCTTCTGCGGCAAGGGCACGCAGACGTGCTGCGTTTGCTTCAGTATTTGCCAGCATGGCAGTACGCTGTACTTGTAGCGCTTCTGCACTGTCTGCAGCTGCTTGGCTTTGAGAGAGCAGACTGCGCAAATCAGCTTCAGCTTCTGCTGCTTCTGCTTGCCGCTCTTCTGCAAGCGCCAATACTTCTTCTAGTTGCTCTTGTTCATCAGCAAGGCGTATGGTGAGGTTTGTTAGGTCAATAGATATCTGACTATTGTGCTGCAGAATAGTCATGATGTTTTCAGCACGTGCAATAAAGTCGCCTAAATCTCGCGCGCTAAACAGCACATTAAGCATTGCATTGTTCTCACCACGATAGGTACTAACAGCACGCTGGTTAAGCAGTTCACGCTGATGGACAATCTCTTCTTCTGTCTCTGCGATACGGTCAATTAGTTCATTGACCTCTGCCTGCAATTCTTCAACTTCGCGATCAAGGACTTCACGACGCTCGGTAGCTTCTTCTACCAATGGAACCAGACGTGCGCTCTCGGCCGCATGTCGCTCTTGTGCTTCATTGAGCTCTTGGATTTCGAGACGTAAGTCTTCAGCCTGACGGTCTGCCGCCGCCGCCTCTTCACGAGCATTCTGCGCTCTTTGGCGCTGTTCCTGTGCAGTGCCCGAAGGATTTGCGTATGCAGGTGCAGTGATTAGCAGCATGCAAATTAATGCTGCAGAGATATGTAAAAGATACTTCATAGCTAATGTATTATACGTAACGCAACTACTCTGTGCGCTGCAGGTTACATACTTGTAAGAATTGCAAATTAGCGCAAATTGGCAAAGTGCGTCCAAAAATGGACACCTTAGCTAATCACATGGTTTATAATATGCTCTTATCGATAGCCTGAACCAGAAAGGGAATTAGTGACTGCTATGAGAAATCCATTATCACAAAAAATCGTCGGCATTCCGCCGTCTGGGATTCGTAAATTTTTTGATGTTGCAGCAACGATGGAAGATGTCATATCGCTAGGCGTAGGTGAACCAGACTTTGATACACCTTGGATGGTGCGTGCAGCAGGCATCTTGTCGCTGGAAAAGGGTCAGACGACGTACACTTCAAACTCTGGCTTGCAGGAGCTACGTGACCAAATTAGCGCATACATGAAGCGCAGTATTCATATTGACTATGATCCAGTAAGCGAAGTCCTTGTGACCGTTGGTGGCAGCGAAGCCATTGATGCAGCCTTGCGATGCATGATTGATCCAGGCGATGAAGTACTGTTGCCAGAACCAAGCTTTGTATCCTATCATCCGTGTACCGTTATGGCAGACGGTGTGCCTGTGGTAATTCCGCTGCAAAACAAAAATGATTTTAAGGTGACTGTAGAAGAGCTGCAGGCAGCATTAACTCCAAAAACAAAGATCCTCATCCTATCGTTTCCCAATAATCCAACGGGAGCAATCATGACACGTGAGGAACTCAAGCCGATTGCAGAATTCGTTGTGGAAAATGATCTCTACGTTATATCTGACGAGATCTATTCAGAGCTCAATTATCTAGATAAGCATGTGTCCATTGCAAGTCTACCTGGCATGCGCGATAGAACCATTGTCATAAACGGTTTTTCAAAAGGCTTTGCGATGACAGGTTGGCGCTTGGGTTGGGCATGCGGACCAAAGCTCATTATTGAAGAGATGCTAAAGCTGCACCAGTATGCCATTATGTGTGCACCTACTACCAGTCAGTATGCGGCAATTGTTGCCCTAAAGGACTGCGAAGATGATGTGGCAGAGATGCGTGCTGCTTACAACGAGCGCCGTCAGTTCCTGATGACTGAATTCGAGCGTCTGGGACTAAAGTGCTTTGAACCATTTGGCGCATTTTACGTATTCCCCAGCATTGAGCAGTTCGGAATGACTTCAGAGGAATTTGCTACTCGTATTTTGCACGAAGAGCGCCTTGCAGTAGTTCCAGGAACTGCATTTGGTGCGTCGGGTGAAGGCTTCCTGCGCATATCCTATGCCTATTCGATTGAAAACCTAAAAGAGGCAATTGTTCGCTTGGAGCGTTTTATTAGTAAGCTGTAGCGCGAAGCAGCAAACTAGAAGCACCTGATAAGTAGGGTTAAGCATTTTAATAAGACTGTACCTGTCTTGCGTACTTTGCTTTCTGGGCATGCTTGTCTGCGTGCCCAGTGCATATGCGTTGAGCATAGCAGTTTATCCATACCAAATAGAATTGGGAGATGGGTACGTATTTCACGGAACCCCTTGGAGCGTGGATGAAGAACCGGGAGCAGATCGATTTCGTGGATTTATCGTAAAGAACGGAGAATTTATTTCCATTCCAGAAGGCGAAGAAATGGATTTTCCAATTTCTGGACTGTACAAAGATGGGGAACTGGTTTATACAAGCAATTACTTTATAAATCCACCATTTTTCTCGCAAGATGCCATGTCCTTTCTTGTGCTGAACCCAGGATGGCATGAGCAGGCAGCGATACGCTTTTATCAGCAAGGAATCTTAAAGTACGAACACAATCTAAGAGATTTGCTGATAGAAGTAGATCCTTTGCTTGTGCTAGACACTTCACTCATATTCCACATGGATGAATTTATCAGGCCTCGCTGGGAAGTGTTTGACTTGCGAGAATACGATCGTGCAAACAATGCTTTGCAGATTACGACAATAAGTGGTTCCGAAATTGCCTTTGATCTTTCTACTGGGCAAGTCTCTGGCATGACTTGGTCTGATCAGAGAATGCTTACAGAATTCTGCAGGATGATGACAGCGGTAACACTAGTCGGAATTTCTTTGCTAATACTTATTCTGCGGCGCAAGTGCTGTCAGGCTTGTGTGCGTAAGATCCTTCGTAATCCTTAGTGCCCAACACGCTGAAAGCTGAGCAAGGTAGTAGTAAGCTAGCCTATAACGGGCTATAATATCAAGTGCAAAAACTAATCTTACAAGGAGGATCTTTCCATGGAGCGTAGTGAAATAATCGGTCGCATAAAAGAGGTCGTTGTCGAGCAGCTGGGTACTGACGAGGCCGTGATTGTCGAAACTGCAAGCTTTGCTGATGATTTAGGTGCAGACTCGCTTGATTTGGTCGAAATCGTTATGGCCTTTGAAGACGAATTTGACACAAGCATTCCCGATACTGCTCTTGAGCAGATCAAAACAGTCGGAGATGCGACTGACTACATCCTTGCAAATATCTAATCTGACAATCGCAGACCGAATTCACGCTGTCGAGGAATTTACTGGGCATGCGTTTGCCGACAAGGGATTGGTTGAGTGTGCTCTAACACATCCGTCTGCGGCTGAAGATCGCCCACTGTCGAGCTACCAGCGTCTTGAGTTTTTGGGCGATGCAGTAGTGGGTCTGTGCGTTGCTGACTATGCATACAGGCACTGGCCTGATGCGGATGAGGGTACCCTAACAAAGATGCGTGTTGCTGTAGTACAGGGTTCTTTCCTGTCTGAAAAGCAGCGCGAAGCAGGATTTGACCAGCTCATTATTTTTGGTGCCAGCGAGCAAAATCAGTCTGCTCGAGGCATGACGCGTGCACTTGAGGACAGCTTTGAGTCTCTTGCAGGTGCGCTTTATCTTGACGGCGGTTTTGATCTTGCGTACCAGTGGGTAATGTCACAGCTAAAGGACTATGTTGATCCTGCTTATATTGCACGTACTGCAAACGCCAAAAGCGAGCTGCAAGAACTAGTTCAGCGCACAGGTGGACAGGTGACTTACCGCATTATTTCAGAGGATGGACCGGCTCATGCGCCTAGCTTTGTGGCAGAGGTGCTGATAAGCGGAAAATCGTGTGCACAGGCTACGGGCGAGTCCAAAAAGGCAGCAGAAACTGCAGCAGCTGCATCTGCGCTTGCAGACCTTACGTCTTAATTGTTCCACATGATAAAAGTTACGAATATAGCGGCTTTAGGCACGGTACTTTGCGATGTCTCCCTTGAACTGAGGCCAGGTGAGCGCCTCGCTCTTGTTGGGGCAAATGGCAGCGGAAAATCAACCCTATTACATACGATAGTTGGATTGCAGGCAGTCCAGGGTGGACATATTAGTGTTGATGGCCTGGATCCCTTTGATCGTAAGCAGGCTCAGTCTGTACGACGCCTTGTTGGCTATGTCCAGCAGCGTCCTGACGACCAGATTGTTGCAACAAGTGTTGAAGATGACGTTGCCTTTGGGCCAGAAAACCTTGGTCTATCCCTACAAGAATTGCGCAGTCGTGTTGATGATGCGCTTGCACAGGTGGGACTAACAGGACTTGAGTCTCGTGAACCACATACTCTGTCTGGCGGTCAAAAGCAACGCCTGGTGATTGCAGGAGTACTTGCTTTGCATCCTCGCTATCTTGTTTTGGACGAGCCAACAGCACGCCTTGATCCTGTGGGCAAATCAGACGTATTGGATGTATTGGCAAAGCTGCAGGCACAGGGTACAGGCATACTTCAAGTTACCCACGATATAGAGGAAATGGCATTAGCAGACCGTATTGCTGTTTTGCATCAGGGCACGATTGTGTTTGAAGGCAGCTATGAGCAGTTGCAACAGCAACGAGAACACTTTGAAGTGTGGGGAATTGATTCAGGACTTGCGCAGGTTGAACTTGCTCCTTTCCAGGGCGGCAAGCAGCAAAAGTACACTCTACGGGCAGAGAATTGTGCACTGACTTATCAGGTTGGCACACAAAAAACAACTGCCTTAAAGGATGCAAGCTTGCAGGTATCAAGTGGTGAGCTAATAGTCATTCGCGGAGACACAGGTAGCGGAAAATCGACACTTCTTAATATACTTGCAGGACTTGTGGATCCTGACACAGGCACTGTTGAGGTTCTGCAAAATAGTGATGAAGGGAACAGTGGTGGCTGCACGACCTTAGCAGCAGATTCAACGAATTCGCCAGGCATTAATGCCGCTGCACGCTTGGTATTTCAAGACCCAGAATTGCAGCTGTTCTCAGAAACGGTATTAGATGACATTGCCTTTGGGCCTCACAACTTGGGCTTGAGCACAGAACAAGCAAAAGAGGCTGCAGCAGAAGCAATGTTGCAGGTGGGTCTTCCTCCAGAAGAATTTGGCGACAGGTCACCTTTTCTGCTCTCAGGAGGAGAAGCGCGTCGCACAGCTATTGCAGGCATCGTAGCAATGAAGCCAAAGTTCTTTCTTGCAGATGAGCCAACCAGCGCTCTCGATGCGCAAGGCCGTGACAAAGTACGTGCCCTTATTGCATCACTCACTGCAGAGAGTGGCGTAATTGTGGTAACTCACAATCCAGAGCAATTTGCCGATATTGCCACCAGAACTTATGAGATTGCAGATGGTGTACTCACTGAGGCAGCTGCAAGCAAAGATGGTAAACCTTGTTCATCTTTGCTGTCCTCTGTTCAATCCGCGAGTGATAGTGTTCCTTCCGCTCCTGAGCAGGGCGAAGGATCGTGCGTACTGCAGTCAGATGCATTAGATAGGACTGAGTTTCCTGAAAGTGCTGAGGCATCTAAGCAGTCTCGGCGCAAAAAGCGCTCTGCCAATGCAATGAATTTCTCAATATTCATTCCTGGAGATTCGATTCTGCATCGTGCAGATCCTCGCACAAAGATCCTCTCAGCAGGTCTGCTGATGACAGCACTCTTTACTAATCTAACCTGGCCACCGATACTTGCAGTGTTTGTCATAGCAATAATCCTCGTCATGCTTGCAAAGATTCCACTCGCACCACTGCTGCGCATGTTGCGACCCATTGCTTTCATCATTGCATTTACTCTTATTTTTCACAGTATTGACTGGGCAACGCTTAGTTTTAGTACGAGTGGTTTTTTGCGAGGCGGTCTTTTTACTTTACGCTTAGTCGATGTCATGATGTTGTCCATGCTAGTAACATTCACCACGTCACCTGTGGCATTGACTGACGGATTGACTTTGCTGATGAAGCCTTTGCGCGCCTTGCGTGTTCCCACTGATGATATCGCCATGATGCTGTCTATTGCTCTGCGCTTTATTCCCACTATAATGGAAGAGGCAATGACCATAGTAAAAGCACAAACTGCTCGCGGAGCACCCTTTTCGAATGGTAGTATCCTTACGCGTCTTAAAGCATGGATTCCTGTCATCATTCCTCTGCTAGTGCAATTATTTCGTCGTGCAGATACTTTAGCACTTGCCATGGAAGCACGATGCTATGTTGCAGGCTCAGATGCCCCTGTGCGGACTCGCCTGCGCACTCTAAAGCTGCAAGCACTCGATGTTCAAATCCTGAGCCTTGCAGTAACCGTAGGTCTGGCTATAATCATCTTGCCCAGGATTTTGGCATGAGTACCTATAAGCTGACTCTTACTTACAGAGGTACAGACTTCAGTGGCTTTGCGCGCCAAAAAGATCCCGCAATTAGGACAGTGCAAGAAGAGCTTGAACAGGCTTTGGCAATTGCATTGCGCCTTGACACACCACCACATACAGTATGTGCAGGTCGCACAGATGCGGGGGTTCATGCATGCGCACAAGTAGTAAGTTTCAGTCTTGATGTTGCGCTAAGCACAGAGCAATGCATCCAGATGGTTCGCTCACTTAATGCCCTAACTGCACGTGATATCAGTGTGTCAGATTTACGTCAGGCACCAGATGGTTTCTCTGCGCGCTTTGATGCAATTTCGCGCAAATATCACTATCGCATTTTTAATCAGTCTTATCCGCCAATCTTTGCTGCAGATTATGTGTGGCATCTTGCGCAGTCCTTTGACATTGCAGAAATGCAGACTGCTGCAAACTACCTACTGGGCGAACATGACTTTCGCAGTTTCTGCACCAGTGCAACAGCTGAGGTTATTGATAATACAATGCGCACTGTAACAGGCATAGAGATTGTAGAGGAAGTTCATTTGGGCGAGAGTGTTCTTGCCATTAAGGTCACAGGGAATGCCTTTTTGCACTCAATGGTGCGCATAATAGTAGGGACATTGGTAGAAGTTGGGACAGGTAAACGTTCCAGTGCAGACATTCCAACAATTCTTGCTGCCTGCGACCGCACTGTGGCAGGTCAAACAGCTCCCGCTCATGGCTTAACGCTTTACAAGGTTGAATATCCTTTCTGACCTTAAAAGATTCTAATGTATGCCCAGCGAGAAGATGTCTAGCGCTGTAATCGCGGGGGCTTCACCTTCAATCAATATGATAAAATATTGAATGTAAAAAAAATGAATACTGCATATTCCGGTTGGACAGTAAACGCTCAAATTTGAGCTACTGTTTTCAAGATATTGAGCTTTAGGGTGGAGAGCTTCCTATTATAGGGGGGCTCTCTTTTTTTGTTGTCTTTGTATCACCTGCAGTAGGACAGCCAGTGCAAAAGAAGGAAAGCTATGAAAGAAAATGTATCAAATACCTATTGGGAGACAGTAACAACAGAGTCGACATTTGATCTGCTAGACACAGGTCTTGAAGGCTTGTCTGATGCGAAGGTCAGCGAAAGACTTGAAGAGTTTGGCGAGAACAAACTGCCAGAAAGCAAGAGAGACAGTTTCATTAAGCGCTTTCTGATGCAATTTCATAACGCATTAATTTATGTGCTGCTAGGTGCTGCGGTATTGACTGCGATAAAAGATCATTGGATTGATACCTGGGTCATTCTAGCGGTTGTAATTATCAACGCCATCGTTGGACATATCCAAGAAGATAAGGCTCAAAAAGCACTCGACAGTATCAAAGATTTACCGTCGCTAAAAGCAGACGTTATAAGGGATGGGCAAAGACAAGAAGTAGGTGCCGAATCCCTTGTGCCAGGAGACGTAATCCTGCTCAAGGCCGGTGACAAAATGTCTGCAGATGTACGCCTTGTAAGCGTCAGCCATTTTGAAGTTGATGAGGCTTCGCTAACAGGGGAATCGTTAGCAGTGACAAAGTCAAAAGATCCTGTTAAGGCAGGCACAGTCTTAGGTGAAAGAAGCTGCATGGCCTATGCAGGAACTACAGTTCGCACAGGTAGTGCAACAGGGATTGTTGTGGCAACCGCAACGAATACCGAGGTTGGCAAAATTAATACTATGCTGACTGAAACTAGGGCAGAAAGTACCCCTCTTGTTAGAAAGATGAATGTGCTAGGAAGAAATCTCTCAATTGCAATTTTGGGATTTTCTGCTTTGCTCGCCCTTTATTCTATTGTTGTGATGGGTTCAGACTTTACCGAAGCTTTCACTGCAGTAGTTGGCTTAGCAGTTGCGGCAATACCAGAGGGTTTGCCTGCAGTAATCACTATCACACTTGCCATAGGTGTGCGCCGGATGGCAGGAAGAAACGCCCTGGTAAGGCAGTTGCCATCAGTTGAAACTTTGGGCTCAGTCACCGTTATTTGTTCAGACAAAACAGGTACGCTGACCAAAAATGAAATGACTGCAACAAATATCTATACTGCTGGTGGTGACTATGCTGTGTCAGGCTTGGGTTATGCTCCGAAAGGAAACATAACCTTTAGTGGCAAAGATGCTGCCGATAAAGCTGACTTCCGCACTCTTGATTTGCAAAAACTTATAGAAGCGGTAAGCCTGTGCAACGAAGCTGATATTGCGGAAAGTAATGGTACTTGGATTGCACAGGGAGCACCAACCGAGGCAGCACTTATAGCCCTTACACGAAAAGCAGGATTTGCTGAAAGTGGCGCAACTAAAATTGCTGATATTCCCTTTGATTCCCAGTTTAAATATCGCGCAACCTTGCATGAAGTGGGTGATAAAAGATTTATTTTTGCGGTGGGTGCTCCGGAAAAACTTGTTGAATTGTGCAAAAAGCAGGTAATCTCTGACAATGTGGAGGAGCTTGACCAGAAATTTTGGGAGGAAGTTATTGAAGCAGCTGCGGGACGCGGCCAGAGACTGATTGGCTGTGCTTATGCTGAAGTAGATATTAACAAGGACACTATTGATCATGCTGACCTGAGTGAAGGTATGAGCTTTGCAGGAATTGTTGGCATTATCGACCCGCCGTGCACAGAGGCTATTGAGGCCATAAAAGTCTGCAAGAAGGCTGGTATTTGCGTCAAAATGATTACAGGTGACCATGTAGCCACTGCACGCGAAATTGCCCTGCAGATGGATCTAACAACAAACAGAAAAGTCATTAGCGGAGCTGAACTTGAAAGCATGGACGATGAGCAGCTTAAAGAGGCAGCTATGACCTGTGACATCTTTGCACGTACAAGTCCAGAGCACAAATTCAAGCTGGTTAAGGCATTGCAAGAGCAGGGAGAGATCGTCGCTATGACAGGTGATGGTGTCAACGATGCTCCTGCCTTGAAGAAGGCTGATATTGGAGTTGCGATGGGTATTAAGGGTACAGAAGTAACCAAAGAAGCTGCAGAGATGGTACTTGCTGATGACAATTTCAAATCCATTGTATCTGCCGTAAAAGAAGGCCGAACTATATACGATAATATACGCAAGACGATTTTGTTCATTTTTGCCACAAACGGAGCAGAGGCTATGTCAGTAACGGTGCCTATGCTGATGGGTGCAACACTTCCCGTAACTGCTGTACAGATCCTTTGGGCAAATCTTGTTACTGCTGTTACTTCGGCCCTTTCTCTGGCAGGAGAACCTGCTGAAAAAGGTGTGATGGATAAAGCTCCTCGCAGTCCTCAAGCTTCTCTTTTGGGTGCGAATTTAATTGTGCACATGGCAGTGGTCGCAACAGTTATTTCAACTTTTGTGATAATCTTTTTCAACATTTACGAGGGTACTCATGGCTTTGATTATGCAAGAACAATGGCAGTTAATATGCTTATTATGGGTCAGCTGTTCTATGCTTTCAGTTGCCGTAACATGCACCACACCGTCTTAGGCAAGGGATTCTTTAAAAACAAAACAATCTTTTTGTTGTCAGGAATTTTGATTTTGATTCAGATGGGCTACACCTACCTACCTTTTATGCAATCGTGGTTTGACTCTGTTCCGCTCACTGCATTGGATTGGCTCTACATCTTTGCAGCCAGCTTGTCTGTATTCTTGCTGGTAGAATTTCAAAAGATAATTGTAGGCTGGATCAGAGCAAGGAAAGTAAAGAGGGCGCCGCAAGTTTAGGCATTTCAACACATGCCGTGTTTGCAGTTGTCCATAGGCCGGATGCGGTGGGTTGCCGTCATGATTGCAGTTTCCAGTTTTCGAAGTCCCTCTTGCCATAGATGACATCAACAACATCAATAACTTCTTCCTTTGTTCTTATTCTGTAGAATACGAGATAGTTGCCTACGTTAAATGAGCGACATCCCATTTCTGCAAGTGCAGGCTCTTTGGCATACGAAAACATTTCGGGGCTATCACTCACTAGTTCCAAGATGTATTGTATGCGGTCGAGTAACTGACCAGCTGCCCGAGGGTTATCTAAGTTAACTGAAATGTACTCTGTAATGGCATCTACATCAACTTGAGCAGATGTAGAGAGAATAACCTCATAAGCCATGTTTGTCCCTTATTCCTTGCATTGCTTCACCAAGAGGAATTGTACGCCCCTTTGCAATGTCTTGAAGTCCTACTTCCAGCTTCTCTTTCAAGGCTTCCATAGAAGTAAAACGTGGAAAGTTATCTGGGAAGCTGTGGTCTGAAGCAAGATTTTGACGAGTGATTAGCTCGTCATATTCCTCAACGCCTAGCAATACATATCTGCCACGACCATGCTTAGTAAGAACTACTGGTGCTTGTCTCTCGTCAACAAATGCTGTTATTTCACCAATGCTTGTTCTTAGGTCAGAAAGTGGTCTAATTTTTGGAAGTGTATGTGTGGTCATCCTTAGTTCCTCCTAGTGTTATGTACTCTAATTGTTGCGAGAAAACATACAAATGTCAATACAGAAAAGTATACAAAATCCATGATTGTTTGAGCATGTGAACTTTGAGGCTCTATGAACAATGTGCTTCATTGCATAACTTGTTACATAGGTGTACATGGTCTGTGCCATGTTTGTCACCTGCCTACACCCAATATTGCTTCCTCTGCTTCCCTTGCTACAGTGGCTTGAAAGTGTTACATCTTTGGTGGGTGAGAACTGGTTAGCCTCTGTTGCCATGTTGCCAATGCTTCCATAGGTAGCTAGATTTACAAAGTTAACCACTTTTGGCCAATTAATGGCAGCAGAAGCTCCACAAATGGGGCAAATGGTAAACCTCTGAAAAGGGGAGTTTTGAAATCGACTGTGACAGTTCTGTGATAGTAGCAGACTTTTTAACTTTGAAAACAACGAGACGAAATGGAAAGCAAGCCTCTGACCTGCGGTTATGTGTTGGTCGCGGGGGGCGGATTTGAACCACCGACCTTCGGGTTATGAGCCCGACGAGCTACCAGACTGCTCCACCCCGCAATTTGCGAGAGTACATACTAGC
>Ga0123355_10016398_pt1 | contig 11676 bp, 9 predicted proteins | sample TergutEmb28metaG_3_FD_89872 | JGI IMG/M metagenome (GOLD analysis project Ga0123355, IMG submission 89872) | Embiratermes neotenicus P1 segment gut microbial communities from Petit-Saut dam, French Guiana - Emb289 P1 | ecosystem: Host-associated > Arthropoda: Insects > Digestive system > Gut ...
ACTCATATATATTTGTATATTTTTTAGTAAGAGCGTGATCTCAGTAGCCAAACATGAATATAACATAACTGAAATTCATGTTCTTGTACAGTTTGAATATCCTGAAGATGACTTCATGTCGGTTGAAACACGTAGTTTAATGTGAATAAGTACTCACCATCTAAATAACCAAAGTTGTGTAGATAGTAATACTACTACTTCTAATTGTTGAATTCTAACTCAGAGGGACGTGTGACATCAAAGACGCTTTTCTCTGTCTGTCTGTGGGCGATTAATGTGATAACCACTTTTATCCCTCCAGTAAAAGTGGAAATTGCAGGTGCTTTGAAGGTCATATTGATACCCCTTTGGCTTGTAAAACAGACAAATTTTGTGCAGAACTTCCAGAAAAAAAGTATGTCGTATGGTCTAGAAAATACAGTATGTTTTGTTCCAAGTTAGAAAGAGTTTATATTTTGTAAGTCTAGCCTGTCTGCCCTGGAGTGTGGTTATTGCTGTCTTACATCACTTGTTGATATGCAACTGACTCTACAGAGATGTGTTACTTCAAATGTCATGCTATTCTAGTCTAGGCACATATGTTTTGTTAATGTAATCAGCATTGAACACTGATTAAATTAAACAATGAGCAGCAAAATCACAGAAAAATTGCTACCTGGTTACTGGCCAAAAAACACATCATACCATAATTACTTACTTACTTACGTACTTACTTACTTACTCTATGGAGCAGAGCCCTTCTTGTGAGGCTAGCCAGTTTTCAGCCAGTCAAGAAATTCTCCGCAATTTATGGAACCCAATGGTTCATTACCGCATTCACAAGTGCCTGCCACCTGTCCCCATCCTGAGCCAGCTCGATCCATTCCATACCCCCACATCCCACTTCCTCAAGCTCCACCTTAATATTATTCTCCCATCTATGCCTGGGTCTCCCAAGTAGTCTCTTTCCCTAAGGTTTCCCTACCAAAACCCTGTATATGCCTCTCCTCTCCCCTATACATGCTACATGCCCCGCCCATCGCATTCTGCTCAATTTTATCACCCGAACAATTTTGGGTGAGGAATACAGATCATAAAGCTCCTCATTATGTAGTTTTCTCCACTCCCCTGTTACCTCATCCCTCTTAGGCCCATTTATTCTCCTCAGCACCCTATTCTCAGACAACCTCAGCATACATTCCTCCCTCAATATGAACAACCAAGTTTTACACCCATACAAAACATAGGCAAAATTATAGTTCTGTATATCTTAATCTTTAAATTTTTGGTTAGCAAAGTGGAAGACAAAAGATTCTGCACCGAATGGTAGCAAGCATTCCATGACTTCAGTCCGCTCATAATTTCTTCTTGAATAGAATTTTGATTTGTTAAGGTTGTTCCCAAATATTTGAACTCTTCCACCATTTCAAAGAATATATTATCAATCTTCATATTGTGACTTCGTCCTGCATTCTGATCTCCAGACATGACCATGTACCCAGTTTTATCAGCATTTACTTCTAGTCCAATAGCCTTACTAGCCACTATCAAAGCTTCTGCGTTTTCCTTTACAGTAGGTACACTTCTTCCCAGTATGTTAACATCATCAGCATAAACCAGAAGCTGATGTGTACCATTTAATTTCAAGCCATCCTGGATTACCTGAACCCTCCTAGTGGCATACTCTGAATCATAGTTGAAAAACGGCAGTGGAGCATCTCCTTGTTTCAAACCATTTCTAGTAGGAAACATGTCAGACAAATTCTTGCCTACCTGGACTCTGCTGTACAATTCAGTCAGACACATTTTTATTAGCCTTACCAGTTTCATGAGGATACCATACTCAATCAGAATTTACACAAGTTCTCCTTCCTAACTGAATCATAAGCTTTCTTGAAGTCTATAAAGAGGTGACACACTGCTTCATTGTATTCCCATTTTTTCTCAAGTATTTGATGAATGCAGAATATATGATCAGTAGTTGATCTGTTGCATTGAAATCCACATTGATGATCCCCAATAATTTCCTCTGCATATGGAGTTAATCTTTACAGCAGGATGTTCGATAAAATTTTGTATATAGTTGGCAAAAATGATAACCCTCCATTATTACTACAATCTGCTTTATCACCCTTCTTATACATAGGTATAATGATTGACTCCTTCTACTCCTCAGACAATTCCTCCTTATTCCAAATAGAAATAAAATAAGTTTATGGTTCTCAGAGAATGGTTCCACCCCCTGCCTTGATCAGTTCTGTTGGGATTTGATCAGTACCTGGCAATTTGTGACTTTTTAGCTCAATAGCCAACTTAAACTCAAAGGCACTTGGCTCAGGCACTAGTGGTTCTTCTGTGTGTATTTCTGTCTGCCTAACATAATTAACTCTATGTACATTCAACAGCTGGGAGAAATAGTTCCTCCACCTAGCTAAAATACTTTGGGAGTCTGCAATCAAATGGCCCTTCTCATCCTTTACGTGTGTTAGTTGTAGCATGGTAACCCTTCTTAAAGTCATTGATGCCCCTATACAAGTCCCTAATATTTTTGATCTCGCTGTTAGTTTCCTCAATTTTAGCTTTCAGATATGCCTTCTTTTGTTCCTGAAATGTCTGCTAGTATCATGTGTTACATTGTTCAGATTATCTACATTGCTTTGGCTTGGGTCAGGTATCTACTGCATTTTGGCCTTCTTCCTTTGGTTTAAAAAACGTAAACATTCTTCAACAAACCATGGTTTATGCTGCTTCACTTCTTGCAGACCTAGACTCTTTTTAGCTGAGGTTTTGATGTACTCTTTAATGTTCTCCCAAGCCCTATTTATGTCCTCACTATCACTTAAGTTCTCCAAGCTGCAAACCTGTTTGAAATCTCAGTCTAATACTGTTCCCTAACCTCCAGTTCATTTAGCTTCCTGAGATTAAATCTTTCCCCATGCAACTTCTGAGCTGCTTGTTTACTAACTGCCAATCTTTACCTAACTTATGGAACCACCAAATAGTGATCGGTATCACATTCAGCTCTCCTGAAACTTCGTACATGTAGTATGCTCGAATGCTGTCTCCTATCTCTCAGTCTTGTTGTGAGTCTTCCCATCAGGAGAGTTCCAGGTGTACTTATGATGTCACATTGCGGGAACATTGTGCTCTTAACACCTGGATTTTTTGATGTGTCAACGTTTGCTACTCTAACATCAATTTCATTACTATTCTGATGTCGACTCTCATTCCCAATTGTCAGCTTGAAAATATTCTCTCTCCCCACTTATGCATTAAAATCTCATAATTGAATTTTCGTATGCTACTTAGGAAAATGATCAAAAACCTGCTCTAAATCCTCACATAAACTGTCTTTTGAATCATCACTTTTCTTCTCACTTAGTGCATGCACATTCAGAACAATTATATTTTACCAGTGAACTCTCAGTACTATATATGACACCCTATTGCTAACAAACTCTACTCTCTTAACTGCTGATACTTTTCTGTGGTATACAAAAAATCCTGTTCCCAATTGATGATTCTGTTCCCCCCCCCCCCCATAGAAAAAATTATAATCCCCTGCGGTTACCATGTCCCCTTTGTGCCACCTAACCTCCTGCACACACACTAAATCTAATTTATATCTTGCCAATTCTCTGGTTACTACTGTAAGTGAACCTGCCCTTTACAGGCTCCCAATAATCCAAGTACCAAATCTTGTGTCCCTTATCCGTTCCTTAGGTCGTACCAGAGTATCAGTCCAGGTCCAAGTCTTTCTGTGTAAACGGCTTGTAACAGGATATGTTTTTATGGTGAGGAGTTGTCAGCACCTCACCCAAACCCCAAGCTGTAGGACCACTCCTTGTCGGCTGTCCACGACTGCTTATTCAATATATTCACGGCTGCCCTCCATATTGGAGGCTGTTCCTCCATACACAACCTGAGGATGTGCCATGCCATGGTGACAGGGACCCACTTATCACGGCAACATACTCTTTATTTGTTATTTATCATTTATTTGTTGTGATGTTTGGTGAATTTGAAAAAATATGGAAGGAAGTGTTTGTGGCCTAATTTGAGGTACTGTCTTGGCATTTGTGTGGAAGGACTGAAAACTGCAGAATTTTATTGGGATGTCTGATGTCTTTTTTGGGATTCGGACCAGGTACAGACTGAATGCTAGTGTGGAGCTTCAGTGCTACACAAAGCCACTCATGTGCTGAAACCTTATTCAGCTTGATTCCTTTATGGGGATTGTACTGAATATAATTTTCCTCAGAATCTTCAGTTTGCATTTGCTTTTCTGGACCAGATGAGTTATGATATTTCGTATCATGTATGTGTCTTTGTCGATTACAGGTTGAATTTGGATCCAACATGGGCAGAGACGGGTGATCGTTACATGCTCAAGCTGTTCCGTGATTATCTTTTCCATCAGGTTTCTGAAGATGGGCGACCATGGCTTGACATGTCACATATTGTGCAATGCCTTAATAAACTGGACACAGGTGCTCCAGAGAAAGTAAGTGTTCGTGAGATTTGTGGTTCTGACAGTGGTATTGATGGAAATTCCGAGTCTTCTTCAACATTAATGCTGTGTTTACTGCTAAATAGTTCTGACATTCTGCAGTAGCTGGCTGCCTCCATCATCAGGGTTGCAGCATTCAAAGAGTAACTACACCCCAAAATACGAGGGTGAGTCAAATGAAAACCTTGAGTATTTTTTATCTCATAATTTATTGAACACAAAAGGCACACAAAGACTTCATTTTCCTATGTAGTCTCCATTGCGTTCCATACAAGTGTTCCTGCACTTCAGAAGTGCATGGATACCTCTAGAAAAAAATTCTTTTCGGCTGAGGGTGCAGCCACTTGTGCACCGCCTGCTGCACCTCTTCATGGGACCTGAAAGACTTGCCTCCCATCGCCTCTTTGAGCAGTCCAAAGACAAAAGTCACTGGGGGTGAGGTTTGGCGAGTACGGCAGATGTGGAAGACACTTGAAGGGCAGATCTTGGATTGTTGCAACAGTTGAACGGGCAGTATGGGGCCCAGCATTGTCATGTTGGAGCAAAACACCTGTACTCAGATGGATGCAGTTGATTCTGTAGGAGATCTGCATACATTGCACTGGTCACATTGTTCCCCCTGGGCGTGTAGTGCTCCAAAATTACCCCTCGTTCATCCCAAAAGAGTGTTGGCATAATCTTTCCCGCAGATGGTTGTGTGCAGAATTTTTTCAGTTTTGGTGAGGAGGTATGGCCATTCCTTGCTTGCTTTCTTGGTTTCTGGCTGGTGGTAGTGGACCCAGGTTTCATCTCCCATAACAATTCTTCCTGCTTCAAAGGGTTTCAAAAGTTCCTGGCAGGCATGTTGTTCTTTCAATTCTGCAATCAGCTGGCGTGGCACCCACCTTGCAGACACTTTATGGAACTGCAGAACATCATGGACGATATGGTGTGCTGATCCATGACTCATATCCAGATGTGTGGCTATTTCATTCGCTGTTACGCGGCGATTTTCCTTCACGATGGCTTCAACTGCTGCAGTGTCCTCTGGTGTTACTACTCAGTGTGCCGGATCAGGTTGAATAGAGTCTGTTGCAGAACTAATGCTGTTCATGAACTTCCTAGTCCATTCGTACACTTGCTGTAGCGACAGACATGCGTTACCATACTTAACTTTCATTCGTCGATGAATTTTGATGGGTTTTACCCCTTCACTACTTAAAAAATAGATGACAGAACGCTGTTCTTCTTTGGTGCATGTTGCAAGTGGGGCCGCCGCGTTTATACTACTACAGCGCCGTCATGTTGCATTCCTGCATTGTACTGCTACCTGTCAGCCACTCTTCAAACCATGAGTATCATTGTTAACTTACAAGACAATCGACCTGTGTTTCGAATTTTTATCACACTTTTAAGGTTTTCATTTGACTCTCCGTCGTATTTTGTATGTTACGTGGGTCAGAATGATAGGTGTAATGAGCCATTGGGAGTAATAGTGTTAGATAGTGGGAAGGGTCATAAGTGGGACAAGCAGGAATGTCAGGGGTGCTGATGGTGTGGAAAAGAATTGATGGAGTGTAGGATGTGATGGTTATGTACAGAGAAGAAATTAACTGAGGGTGGTCTGGAATGCAGTTAGTAACTGGAGCCATGGTAAGTTGAGCAAGATGACAAGGAATGTAGTTATCATGGATAAGTGTGGCTGCATTCATCCATGGGAGTTAACTTTTAATCACCATTTAAAGAGTATGTGATAAATTGCTATTCTTGCTATGTATGAAAATCCTTAATTTTCAAAGGTCAGTTAAAGGTAATGTAAGCTGTCCTGATGCACACCATGAATGCATATGGAGGAGTGGGGTATAGCTCCACCTATCCTTAACTTGAGTAAACATGTAGTGGGGAGTAGGCAGTTTCATGACCTGGCTGCTTTACCCTTGAGGAAACAGCATCTGATACCCATGAAATAGGAGACTGGGTGGGACCTGGAGCTGGTCTGGATACTTTGGTGTAGAGAAAAATGTCTGGCCCATGCAGAGACTCAAATCACTGTTCCTCGATTAGCCACTCCATGGCTTAGTCACTTTTCACTGACCGCACCGTCTTGGCTTATGGTGAAAGTTGGTGATTTGAAGACTCACATCTGTGTTTGTGATTACTTTTGTTTGAAAGTGCTAGACAGGTGCTTTCTTATTATGTTAACCCAAGATATATAAGTGCATCATCAAGCTGAGTGAAAGTGCTCACATCATACATTTTTTAAAAAACTGAGAAATGTCCCCTAACATCCTCACCTAATCCCCTCCCATTTACACAAAATACTAGAAGGGCTTTGCCATGGCTCAGGTAGTTTGTCACCACCCTCAAACTTTGGAGGCCTGAGTTCAATCCCAGGCCAATACACATAGGATTTGTGGTGGAAAGAGTGGCACTGCAATAGGTTTTTTGCTGTCACGATCATTCCGTGGATTTTCGATACTCATTTGTTCATCTGTTACCAAACCAATGGACAGTGCTCTTAAGTCATTCATTGCTTAGTCTGTCTTGTGAAAGGTCCATAGCCTATTCCAAAGTGAGTTTTCCACAGAGAGTGATCTAGTGCTTCCTCTTTCAAGTTCCAGTTATCTTCTCCTCCTTTTGGTCGTCGAATATCTGCATACATTTTCTTTCTCATCTTCTCATCCTTTCCACCTGTCTTGGCAATAATGTGTATTAGAAGGCATTTCCTGTGCAAGATGTGAACAGTCCACTTAGCCTTCCTTCATTTTTTGCATGTAGGATGCTTCTTTCCTCCCTGATGCTATGTAATACTGCATACCAGATTTTGAAGCTTTCAGGGTATTTCTGATGTATTTTTTGAAGTATCCAAGTTTTAGCACCATACAGATCTATGCTGCACATTTGCCATTTCGCTGGGTTCTTCGTTAAATTTAAGTCCAGTTTGCTGGTGAGAAGAGTCTTCTTGTTGAATGTCACTCTTTCTGTGGCAGTCCTAGGTTTAATTTCACATGTACATGTCTCTTCATTTATTATCAGGCTAGATGAAACATTCACCATTCTCCAGTTGCTTTTGATCTTTCGTAATCTGTATTTGGGGATGGGGGTCATTGTTTTGATATTTTCATTTGAGTCATTTCCACATTCATTTCCATTACATAGTGTCAACCAAATTCATCTAGTCTGTCAGTCATGCTCTGTAGTACTGTTTCTTTCTTAGCCAATAGAGTGACATCATCTGCATATTTTGCAGTGTGAATACTGGTCCTGTTTTTATAGCTCCATACCATTCAAGAGCAAACAACATTATTCTCTAAGTCCTCTTTCAATCTTGACACTCCTGGTGTCACCTTGGTTTGGTGTTGTTAAGTAATAGATTTAAAAAATACTAGAATCTAATGAAAATAGCTTGAAATATATTAACAAAAACTGCCTCTAAATAAGTATTTTTCAAGCTCACAAGTTACGTGGTGTTCTAGAAATTTTTTGCTTATGAAATAACTTCTCAAAAAATCCAATTTTAAAGTTCTGTCAAATATTTTGTCAGTTTCTTGCAGTCAAAATGTAAATTCAGTGTGGACACTAATTGTATTATTATTATTATATGGTGAGGGCTTAAAATTTCCTATGCATTGTAGGCTACATACTACATTATGAGAGGTTTGGCTGGTATAGGTATCGACTTAAACAAGTATCAGTGAAAGATACAAATTGGTATATTATTTTCCTCAATATTAGGAGGAAGTGTGCTGAATTCCCAGCTTGGGAAGAGAGTGTATTTAGGAGAATGTCTGTTCAAGGGCCTGCAGACTTGGCTTTACTGCTGCTCACCCACTACAAGGACCGTGACGAAGTAACATCTGCATGCTCCAGTGATACTGCTGTTATTTGTTCAATTCACCATTGGGTGTCATAAATACATGTACTAAAACATTCTGTACTAAAATTGCGGTACTGTTGAGGTCACAGTTTGCGAAAGTTATTTCTTCCATGCTGTTTCATCAGCAACCCAGCAGTGACTGGACTGAATTCCAGTCACTGCTGTCTGGGACCAAAAATTTAATTTCTCATGGTTATGTTTGAAGAATTAGGAGGAAGACAGTTCTTTATGTAAATTTTGATTCTGCAGACCTGGTCCCATGGGTGCCAGATTAATAGAATTTTGCTTTACACTACTGCAGGTTTAACAGAGAATGTGGCAGTGAGCCAAAGAGGAGACTGATATACAAAATTTGTTTACTGAAAGAAAAAGGATGTGCATCACTGGTGACAGTTGTTCAGAAGTGGGTGTTACAAATAGTCTTATAGTCTACCAGCATAGAAGGTGGACACTGGAACTTGGAATGGACATCAAAGGGACCAGCGTCATGTTCTTTATTATTGTATGCTGTTAGGTAAAACTGAAGGATATTTACTGAGAGGAAAATATGTTGTCTTAAATGTATTAACATGGTTTAGTTAATGTAGATTTAACAGAATTTCATCTGTTGTTTATAATGAAAGGTTAGTGTATCAGACCTCATACTTAGTCCTTTGAAGTGTTAAATTCATATAAATAAGGTATAACACTTCAGTCCCAACTGCAGAGAAAATGCAATGCATCCCCATAGACATACACTGAGTAATGTGCATAGTTCTTTATTCAAGCAGGTGCTGCATGTTGTAATCACAGTGCTGTAGATTTTGTTTGGGTGTACTGCCTGCAGATATGCCTCATGTCCCGTGATGAGCAAAGCATCCTTGTGGTGAGCTATGCAGAATTGAAGCACTGTTTGGAGCAGTCATTTGAAGAGATCCTCAGTACAACCACAAAGCCACAGCAGTTAGCGTAGACAGTGAGAGTCAACAACCACCCATCCTGTAGTGCATCATGATTGCTTCCTTCATTGTAAGATGACGTAGCTCTTCCCAGACCTTATTGATGGGTGGGAAGGCTATGAATGTGTGTTATGTATATGTGCGTATGTTGGAAAAAGTTTCCCATCTTGTACATTGTGTATGATGATATATCAGATATTCTTCTTCCCTTTATGCCTGACCATTTCCGAGAAACGGTTCTGTTAACTGACTATAAATGAGTGAGCCAGTGGTTCTGCTGTTGCTGCATCAAATGTTTGAATAACTGCTGTCCAAGGTACCACTTCTAGGTGTCAGGTAAGATCTATCTAGTTGAAATTAAAAAATGAAACAATGTTTTTGATCTTTATTTCTATTTAATTACTTGTGTTTGATCTTTATTTCTATTTAATTACTTGTGTTTGAGTTTTCTTTCACTTTTTCAAGTGAAAAGTACCATGTGGTGTGTGTGTGTGTATATATATATATATATATACACACACACACACACACATATGTGATGGTAGCTTAATGATTTGAAATTGTGTTAGAAATCATTATCTTCGAGTCTTTCATGTGGGAGGAAAGGAGGAGCAAGTATTGAATCTTCCAAGACTTAGTGGTTTGCCTGACACAAGTATAACCAGGCTGTTTACTGCATGGAGGGTGTTATATTTTCATTGTAGTTAAGGACTGATTGGTGCTCACAGTGGTACAGGTTTGCAAGTTCTGAGCTCAACCATTGTAGAGGACACCTATCATTTCGTCTGCTGAGTGTATTTTTTCAAAATATATATTTTTTTGTAATGCTGAATTACAAGTGGTTCCTGTGAGTGAACCATAAAAATGTAACAAAGGTTGTAACATAGCCACCAAGAGACAAACATGCTTTAGATTACTTACGTGTTCCAGTTTACAAATGACAGACAAGTGTCAGTGAATCTAGTTTTCTCGTGAGAACTGTGCAGCTCTGCAAAATGCATGGTAACTGCTTCCCCAAGCTAACAGGATAGTAATAAGTTGTTATAAGGGGAAGATATATCATTTACATTCCCACTGATGCTGTTTAGCTTGAACGCAGTAAGGTTAACAGACAGCCTTGTGTCATTGCTCCTGCATATTTCAAGTGTCCTGAGGCACAAGCTTGTGGTATTTCTGTCACTGACTCCTTTGTAGCACACATATTTTCATTAGAATGGTTATCCGACTTGATAAAGATTTGGTGCAGACTTCTAACACTGTTTATTGTGCATGGAAGGTGTGGCATTTCAATATCATTTTTATGTTATTGAGCCTGTTGTTTCATATCACACCTTCCTCTGCCTTCATGCACTGTGTATGTGAGAATACATATATGCACAGGTGTGTTTACCCACCTGATGGAGACAGTTGAAGGCTACAGTTCTAGGTAAACAGTGAAACAAAGTGGTAATACCAGTCTTCAGTAACATATGTAATGAGAATGTGAGAAGGCAAGACACAGCAAGTGTAAGATACTAGGAAAAATGTATGTGATATTTAAAGGATCACTAAAACAGTATTTTCCATCCGTTTGAGATTAGGGTAAACGTGTTTCATCTGCATTTATTGCTAGAATGCAAATTCAGGTACTTCCTTTTTGCACTGCACACTGTGCACATCTGTTAGACTGCATTGTCTTCCAGCTGTGTGTGTTTGTCTTGCACTTTTACCCCAAGCAAGCAGGCTGAAGAGTTTTTCTTTGTTGGTCATGGTGATGTTGGGCTGCTGTGGTGTGGTGTCATGTACACACTATCTTCATTAACTTGGCTACTGTATCAGTAGTGCAGTTATATGGATAATAAATGACGGGATAGAATACATAACTTTAATGACTTTAAGTTAAACAGAACAAAAAGGAGTCCACCTACAGTGGACCCTCAAACCTGAAACCTACTATAATGTTACCAAAATATCCATTAATGACATTCACTGGGTAATCCTCCTACATTTTACTTATAGAAGAAATTCCAAGCCAGTAACTCTCAATGACAAATTCTCAAATGATGATACATTGTAATGGCATGTGAATATATAACTGTTGACATTGTGGCATTGTCAGAGTGCCCATATTTTGTCCACCTTCACATCCCTGTCTGGTGTACAGGATTGCATTTTGTGGTTGTGAGTTCTGCTGAATGTGTTGGAATATGAATGTAGGAGTCACTTCTTTTCAAGTATACAAGTTTCAAGGAATATTAAAATTGTCTGCAGAATTTATTTCTGTGTTTTCTATCACAGTGAGTAGATGGTTCTCCTGACACAGAATCAAATCAAACATGGCGAGTAAATAAGTATCTTACCAAAATATTAGCATTTCATTAATTCTGGGGGGGGGGGGAAAATATAAATATATA
>Ga0123355_10016399_pt1 | contig 11676 bp, 10 predicted proteins | sample TergutEmb28metaG_3_FD_89872 | JGI IMG/M metagenome (GOLD analysis project Ga0123355, IMG submission 89872) | Embiratermes neotenicus P1 segment gut microbial communities from Petit-Saut dam, French Guiana - Emb289 P1 | ecosystem: Host-associated > Arthropoda: Insects > Digestive system > Gut ...
ATATTTTTACTTAGTATTGATGAAATAATTAAATACTTTACCGGCGGAATGCCGCTTGTAAACTTGGGTGACCCAGACATACTGGGCTGGACGATAGACGGCATTAACCCAATAAACGCTGTGTCCAGCGGCCATGGCGCAACAAACTGGTGGTGGCTGCGCTCACCAGGCAAGCATGCCTTCCACGGCTCAACCGTCGTTACGGAAGGCGAGTTAATTGTGTATGTGGAATACGTGCACCGCCACGGCGGCGTTCGGCCGGCAATGTGGGTTAGGGTTATTGATTAATGGAATGTGGCAGAAAAGGAGTTATGGATGAATAAATTTAAAGATTTAAGTCCGCGCTATGCGGCGAAAAGGCAGTATGTTGTGGATGATTTTCACGGCGTTAAGGTTGCGGATCCGTACCGTTGGCTGGAAGATGATGAGGCCGACGATGTAGCCGAATGGTCTAACCATCATAGGAAGTATTTTGAGGATTATATCAATAATTTCCCTATAAAAAATGAGCTCAACAAACGAATTACCGAGCTTTGGGCTTATGAAAAATGCAATGCGCCCAAGTACGTAAATGGTAAATACTATACCTGGCGCAATAACGGCCTTCAAAACCAATTTGTACTTTATGTCTCCGATAAACTCGACAAGACCGGCAAAATTGTTTTGGACCCAAACACTTTATCGGATGACGGTACCGTGGCCATCGGTTCATACGCGTTTTCCAAAAACGGCAGGTACTTCGCCTACGGCCTTTCCAACAAAGGCAGCGATTGGCAGAGCATCCATATCTTAAACCTTGAAACCGGCGAAAACATGCCCGATATACTGCATCACATGAAGTTTAGCGGCATTACATGGATGCCCGACGACAGCGGCTTTTTCTACACCCGATACCCAGAACCTGCCGAGGCTGTGATGGAGCGTGAGGCCCTCTTTTCCATGGTATGCCTACATAGGCTGGGGACTGAACAGTCTGAAGATTTGGTAATCCACAAAAATGATGGTGAACCTAACTGGGATTTCAGGGTCGAAGCCGACGAAGAAAAGAAATGGCTGTTTATGTCCGTTACAAACAGCACTTTACCCGTCAATCAACTACACTACAAGCCAATAGCCGACTTAAGCGCTCCATGGGAAATCATAAGCGATAATTTTGATGAGGGGTATTTTCCCATCGGCGTGGCAGATGATATCGTATATATCCACACTCTGAAGGACGCACCCTTCGGCAAAATTATTTCCTTGGTACTCACCGGGTCGGATAAAGGCAAATCGGTTGAAATCATACCCGAAAAAAACAAAACATTGGAGTACGCATACATCGCGGGTGGCAAGATTCTCATAAACTACTGCGAACATGCGGTAAGTACGCTGTTTCTATACGATATTGACGGTGGAGGCGAAATAGAGATCCCTATGCCAGCCCCCGGCACGGTTTATTCCATATCGGCAAGCCAAAGCCGTAATGAGATGTTCTTCCAATTCGGCTCTTACCTTTACCCTGCCGCCGTTTTACGTTACGATATCGCCACAGGTGAAATGTCCACACAGTTTATGCCCAAAATAAGCTTTGACTTTGGTGCGTATGAATCTAAGCAGGTATTCTACACATCGAAGGACGGCACAAAAGTCCCCCTCTTCATTACCAAACGCAAAGATATAGAACTTAACGGCAAAAACCCGACGCTTTTGTACGGCTACGGCGGATACAACGTAAGTATGACGCCGTCGTTCTCCGTAAACACAATTACATGGCTTGAGCAGGGCGGTATATACGCCGTCGCATGCTGCCGAGGCGGCAACGAATACGGCGAAGCATGGCATCGCGCCGGGATGCTCGAATCCAAACAGAACACGTTCGATGACTTCATAGCCGCTGCAGAGTATTTGATAGATGAGGGTTACACCGGCAAAGAGCATATCGGCATACAAGGCGGCTCCAACGGCGGCCTGCTGACGGGCGCATGCATGGTGCAGAGGCCGGATCTTTTCGGTGCCGTCGTTGTCGGTGTGCCGGTTTTAGATATGCTACGCTTCCACCTCTTCACCGCCGGACGCTATTGGACGGGTGAATACGGCGACGTAACCATAGAAGAGCATTTCAATTTTATGTACAGATATTCGCCGTTACATAATGTGAAGATAAACACAACCTACCCGCCAACCCTAATAATGACGGCCGATACGGACGACCGCGTCGTACCCATGCACGCCCGCAAGTTCTGCGCGACATTACAAGCAGCGGATGCCGGGGAGAACCCTATCCTCATCCGTATAGAAAAGTCCGCCGGGCACGGCGCAGGCAAGCCGACGGCGAAAATTATCGAATCCAGTGCGGATGTACTTACGTTCTTACTGGCAAATCTGAAATAAAAAAATTATATAATAACCGTACAACGAAGAGCGTCATTACGGCTCGTTTGCCGCCCGGCCAGTGAGTGTAGCGAACGAAGATGGGCTAGCGGGGGTTAGACTACGCGGTCCCGGGTTTGCCCCGGGATCTCGTGAGTATAAATAAAACAGGGGTAGTTAAATGTCTTTTGATCCAAAATATCAAAGCGATATTGATATAATCTTATCCCACCGGCGCGATTTAGGGTTCGCCTTTTTCGTGTATGGACAGCGCGTTTATGTTACTTGAACTCGGCATGACCGTGGCAGATCCAATTCTAAAAGCGGTTGCTGATTTATTTTTTAGCGTATGGCAAAAAGACAGGCGGTTTAAGGTTTACCCAACGGGTTGGATCCTTCCTTGCCATACCGCCTATGCCGCTAATTTAATGTGCCGCTTAGGATATGTCGGCGATGAACGGATACAGCAGACATTACGCTACTTTTTAAACACCACTTGGCAAGACGGAGGCTGGCGGTGCAATAAATTCTCATTTGGCCGCGGCCCAGAAACGGAGCATTCCAACCCGTTGCCCACGCTTAATGTCCTCGATGCTTTCCGCCACAGCAATTACTTTAACAACGAACCAAAACTCGATAATGCATTAAACTTTCTGCTTAACCATTGGACAATAAAAAAACCAATCGGCCCTTGCCAATACGGTATTGGATCACGGTTTATGCAGGTAGAGTATCCTTTGTGGTATTACAGCCTTTTCCAGTATGTTTACGTCCTGTCCTTTTACGATAAGGCAAGAAAAGACGGACGATTTATAGAAGCATTTCAAATATTACAAAACAAACTTGCAGATGGTATGATGGTTATCGAAAGAAACTCTTCCAAACTCTCTAAACTGTCTTTTGCAAGAAGGGGCATTCAAGCGAATTAGCTACAAAACGCTATAATGAAATCCTCACCAATATTATTGCCGTATAACTAAAATCCGCTCCGTAATGTCTAAATAAAACATATCTTCATGTAAATCCGCTGGTTCGCCGCCAATGTATAGTACACCATTAATTAAAACCGCCGCTTCAGGCAAGGTGATATAAGCCTGCGTGGTTACGTAATCTGTACGCACAACACGCGGTAGGAACATTTCGCCGGAAACGGCGGCTCTATATGCTTGAAGCACAGCTTCGTCACTTAAAAGCGTTGTGTTGTTGCGCCCTTGCCCAACGGTAAATGCCAGCTCATTATACCCAAAATAAACAATCGCCCGTACCCGCGGCCATTGTTCCGCCACCATTTCGTAAAAATCCACGATAGCAGAGGCGGCCTGCTCAGCACGGTAACGGTTATCTACGGTAGAAAAATGGCTGATGGACAAACCCGTTACCATAATTGGCCTTTCCATTTGATGTGCATGCATAAAATGCCTAAAATGCGGCATAAAGTCGTCAAACCCACCATCCGTATTTAAGTGCAATGGAATGTCTAGCCCTGCCCAATCCACATACCCATCACCCGGGAAGAATAGTTGGGCGGAAAAAACTTCCCAAACCTCCGTACTCCATACCATAACCGTATTAGGCGCAAACCGCCTAAAATAAAACACAGCGGAGCGATAAAAGTCAATATAATCATCGGCTCTAAACCCAAAATGCCGGGCAAATGGGTATAAATTTACAAAAATAGGCGTATTTGTACGGCCAAGCTCGATAGCAAGGTAACGCACCAAATCCAGATTATATATATTGCCGTAAAAAGGCGGTAAAATCGTAAGAAGAATAGCCTGCCCGGTTAAGGATGCAAGCAAAATATCGTTTGCCGGCGCAACGCCGCAAAGCGTCATTATAAGCGCGTTGATCGCGTGTTCGTGCCCCGTAAGCCGCTCGAAAGCCGCAAAATCGCGCGCACGCCGCTCCATGGAAATGTTTGCGCCAAGTAAAATGCCTTGCTGTGGTTCTAAAGGTGCAAGTGAAAGTGTAGTTTCCTGCAAAACGGTTAAAGTAATTGCGTCTTTATCCGTGTCATCTGTGTGATCAGTGGCTAGAAAAGCAGTTTCGGCATCTCGCCGCCCGGTATTAAGAATCCTGTCCGCGTCGTCAAAGATACGGCAGGCAGACAAAAAAAGAAATGAAATTACCAATATTAAAAATCTTCGTCCAAAATTGCAAAAAATGTGTTGATCGCCTCCAAATAATGGATAAAATATCCATCCCTGTTAAAAACTTGCAACCGCTTGTCAAAATTCTTATACGGTATACTCTTCCGCCCGCCGTTTTGCGCTTCTGCCCAATATTTTCGCAAGACCACAAACGGTAGCAAGAAATATTCATCATGCCTATTGAAATACACGAGCAAAAACGCAAATCCGCGCTGATCCTCAAAGTCTTTCATAAACTCTATCTGATGCGCGTGGATGTTCTGTATAGGCAAACTAGCCTGACCTGTCCCCTTCGCGTCAAAGCAGACGGGCAGCCCCTGCGCCGCACCGATATAGTCCACTGTCGATTTTTGGTCAAAGTACGCGAAACTAATATTGCGGTTTTCATCCAATCTTACCGGTGTGATAGGAGTAGGGATTTTTTGTATAATCGCCAGCCCCTTATCGCGGTACCGCTCATTCGTTAAATTAACAAGCTCCTCAAGCGTTGATCCGCGAAGGCCCTTTGAATTCCATGCCATGGTATTATTTCCTTATAATGGTTAGTTTATACCTAACAGTTTACATATAGACAGGGGAATGCCATGCCCTTCCTTCTTTACATAAGGCATGCATACCTTTTCCTTAATTTGCGTCAACACTCTGTTGTTTTATTTCGACTATTTACTCCTTTACACTTAAAACAAATTTTACCACACAGCAACTGCCCCGTCGCACCGCGGTTCGGTGCCGCCTACATATGAACCATATTCGTTCCGCCAAATAATCTGCCCCCTGCCAAACCCGCCAGAATCAATCGCAACCTGCATCTGATGCCCTTTACGCGCAAGTTCTTTCGCAACGTGCTGCGGAAAGCCATGCTCCACCGTAAACTGCCTACCCTGCATCCACTGCCACCTCGGCGCGTCAAGCGCGGCCTGCGGGTTGAGGCCGTAATCCACCGTGTTCATCACAACCTGCACATGCCCCTGCGGCTGCATGTATCCGCCCATCACGCCAAAGGGGCCAATGGCACGGCCACCCTTCGTCATAAAACCCGGTATTATTGTATGATACGTGCGTTTACCGCCAACCAGCACGTTTGCGTGGTTTAGGTCAAGCGAAAAGTCACACCCACGGTTTTGGAGGGCTATACCCGTACCCGGCACGACAAGCCCGCTGCCAAAGCCCATATAGTTGCTTTGTATATAAGAAACCATATTACCCCATTTATCCCCCGTACAGAGGTAAACCGTGCCGCCCTTGTTCGGCGCAATTGCAACCGGTTCAGCGGCCGTATCCGTAATTTTGGAGCGGAACAAATCTGCATAAGCATCGGTTAAATATTCGTTTGGCGATATCGTTAATCTGCTAGGATCGGTGATAAATTCCTTGCCTGCCGCAAACGCCAGTTTCATTGCTTCAAACTGACGGTGCAATCCCGTCACATCGTCTCTATGCGTAAACTCATAACCTTTTAAAATATTCAGCGCGATAAGCGCGACAAGCCCCTGCCCGTTAGGCGGAAGCTCCCAAACGTCATAACCGCGGTAATTTACTGACAGCGGCGCAACCCATTCATGTACATGCGATTCCAAGTCTTCTTTAGTTAAAAAACCGCCGTATTTAGCCGAAAACTCCGCAATCTCATTAGCCAAAGAACCATTATAGAATGATTTAGCGTTTGTTCTTCCAATCTCTTCCAATGTATTGGCATGTCCTTCAGATTTCCAAATTTCGCCGACTTCCGGTGCATTTCCGTTAGGAGCAAAGGTATCAAACCACGCCGCAAATTCCGGCCCATCAAATAATCTTTTATATGATCGATACGCCCCCTGCCAATACTTGGCCACAACCGGCGCAACAGGATGACCGTGCCGAGCGTAACCCACCGCAGGAGATAATGACTGCGACAACGCCAAATTACCGAAACGCCCCGACAACGCTGCCCACGCGCCGGGCGCACCAGGTACAGTTACGGGTAGAAATCCAAACTTCGGCATCTCCGCAAAACCCTTATCAAGCACTGCCTGTGCCGAAATGCCGGCGGGTGATTTACCGGACGCGTTTAGCCCGTGCATCTCGCCGTTCATCCAAACAATGGCAAACGCGTCTCCGCCAATGCCGTTACTAGTTGGCTCTACTACCGTTAGGCACGCAGCGGCGGCCACTGCGGCATCTACGGCGTTGCCACCGGCCTTAAGCACGTCAAGCCCGGCCTGCGCGGCGAGCGGATGCGACGTCGCTACCATGCCGTTTTGCCCCACAACAGGCGGCCGTGCGGTGTGGTATGGGTTGTAGTTTGCGTCGAAAGTCATAATAAGGCCTCCGTTTTGTTTTTATGTAGCTATTTAACTTGAAATGCGCTTATGCACTTCAAGTTAAACTCACATTGCCAAGCAGACATAACAGCAACTGTTATGTGAAATTGTTATAACCTGGAGATTGCGGATCAATTGGGGGGTAAATTTGAAATCCTAAATCAAACCGGGGCGTAATGCCGCGCAAAACAAAAAATCTGGCTGGGGTTAATCTAATTTATCCAAAACCGCATCAAGCGACGGCAAGGCCGGGATAGCCCCACGCCCCTCCACGCACAGCGCGGCCGCGGCGTTAGAAAACTCAAGGAAGTTGCCAAGCTCATCAAGGCTTACGTCCTCAGGTTTGCGCTTCGACTTTAGAAGGCAATATAAAAATGCACCCCAAAACGCATCACCCGCGCCGGTAGTGTCCACGGGATTGCATTTTGCGGCAGACGCTATAACGGCGCCGTCCTTTATTGCCGCCATGCTGCCCGCTTCACCGCGTGTCAACACGGCAACCTTCACGCCTTTATCCAGCAGGAAACTAAGCGCGGCAGACGAGTCGGCGTAACCGGTAAGAAGCTCCGCTTCCTCGTCGCTTATCTTCATCACATCGGCAAATTCGATGAGGCTACGCATCTGTATTTTGGCGGCTTCCTCATTTGGCCACAGGGACGCACGGTAGTTTGGATCGTAGGAACAGATTGCGCCGGCAGCCTTAGAGGTTTTAATCGCTTCATGCGTTGCCTCCCGCGCCGGTTCGTCCGTCAATGATAACGAGCCGAAATGGAATATCTTAGTGTTCTTAAGTATGTCCGTCTTTAATTCGCCTGGGCTGATTTGCGTATCGGCGCCTGGCTTCCTGGCGAAAGAAAAGCTCCGCTCCGCACCATCCAACTTAACAAATGCAAGGGTCGTAAAGAATTTATCATCGGAGATAAGGCCGGATGTGTCTACGCCCTTACCTTCAAGCACACCGCGCAGGAAATCGCCGTGCATGTCTTTGCCTATTTTACCTAGAAATGCCGTCTTTAAGCCGAACCCCGCGCACAAGGCCGCCACATTGGCCACCGCACCGCCGGCGTTTTGCTCAAACAACGCGTTTCCGCCCGAACCATGGCCAGATTGGCTATGGTATGTAAAGTCTATAAGCAGTTCACCTAATACAGTTATGTCGTACATAAAGTCTCCCCCTAATTTTTCGGTTTCTCACCATAAAACTGATAATAATCAGTCTTGATAGGCCCGTTAAACAGCTTGCGTTTTGCATCCGCACGACGTCCAAAAATTTCCTCAAAACTATCATCCGGCGTTATGACATAGACGGACCAGTTTTTATTGTTTCCCGTAATTTTTGATAGGGACGTAAAAACATCGCGCGCATCGTTAAGCTCACCCACACGCTCGCCGTATGGTGGATTGGTAATTATAATGCCATGCGTAGAAGGCAAGGTCTGCGTTTTAATGTCGGAGACATTGAATATTATACAATCCTCCACACGCGCGTTGGCCGCGTTTTGCCGCGCCAAGCGTATTGCCTCAGGGTTTATGTCCGCCGCGTGGATTTCTGGTTGGATATTTCTGTCAATTTTCGCGATGGCATCCTCCCGCGCCGCCTTCCACACAGACGTCGAAATCTGCGGCCAACGCTCCGACGCAAACCTACGGGTTAAGCCAGGCGCGATATTGCGTGCCATTAAAGCCGCCTCTATCGCGATTGTACCGCTTCCGCATAGCGGGTCAAAAAGGACGCGATCCTTCTTCCAATAGCTAAGCTCGATAAGTGCCGCCGCCATAGTTTCCTTTATCGGCGCACCGGCCGTACTTGGGCGGTATCCGCGCCTGTGCAGGCCAACGCCGGACGTATCGACCGTAAGCGTTACCTTGTCGCGAAGAAGCGCGACTTGTATTTTATATTCCGCTCCGCTCTCGTCAAAATAATCCTGCTTATATTTTAACTTCATCTTCTCTACAATGGCTTTTTTTACGATACGCTGGCAATCTGGCACGCTAAACAATTTGGATTTTACGGATTTACCCACCACCGTAAACTTACCGTCCCGTGGGATAAGCTCACCCCACGGCAAAGCCTTCGTTTTTTCAAACAACTCGTCAAAGCTATATGCCTCAAACTCGCCCACGATCAATAAAATACGGTCGGCAGAGCGCAGCCAGATGTTAGCAGACGGAATAGCGTCAAACCCGCTCGCAAACTCGATACGCCCATCCGACGATGCCGTAACCTTATAACCAAGCCGCATAACCTCACGCTTAACGGTAGCCTCCAGCCCGAAGGCCGCTGTTGCAATAAATGTGTGTTCCATATTTACTCCTTAGTTTCCTTTATTCCTCCGGACTGATCATTACACTTTATCAGTTAATAAATCTCCTTCCTGTGAACGGCAATCTCTCGAGGGGGTTTTATGCAAAGCTTCACTTTGTCATTTGCCATAGAAATTACCGTAATTTCAATATCATCATTTATCATCAAAGATTCATTTATCCTTCTCATCAACGCAAGCAATGCTCCACCCCGTTTTTAATCTAATTCGATAACGCAAACATCATAAAGCCCCGTCACAGGGTTACGTTTGTTTGCGTCCGCATACGCGCCGAGACCGCCCGGCAATAAGGCAGTTTCATTACGTCTCACCTGTTGCCCTAGCATTTCCCTGGCTTTCTCGAATAATTTCCTCTTCGCCGCCTTATCCTCAATTTTAAGGAACGGCGGCATATCGTTACCTTTTACCATTTTCAACCAATCGAGTATCATGTGTTCAATCAACAAATCCACACACACACCTTGAAATGCAGACAGGAAATTAAACAAACCCTCCGCGTATACGCAAAGCGGCTCGCCGCCATGCGGAACCGCTTTGCCTAGTGCATAGTAAAAACCAAAAGGTTCAACGCCCGCTGCACTTATGACATAGCCAATGCTTGACAAAAAGCGTTTTTTGTTGTATGTGTGCGACAAAGCATCCTCAACAATCTTTAATGTCTCCATATCACCACGGCTTAACCACGGCGTCGATATAACTTGGTATGGAGCGGTTTGGGAAAACTCAAAGACTTTGCCGTATTCTTCCCTTATCCTGCTGCCGTGAAGCATTTTAAGGAAACCAAGTTGCAAATTATGCGGCTTGAGGTTGTATGCTATATTAAAATCCTCCGACAAAAGAGGCAATGTAAGAAATGGCAAACCGACGATAAGATCGACGTGAACATGAATATTTCCCGGCTCTATTAATTTTTGTAAATTAGAGCAAGCCTTGGCCGTATCAGCGGCTCTGCCCACAGCCGCTAAGGTTTTTGGATTAAATGACTGCAAGCCCGCTTCTAGCTGTATGCGCCCGGACGGCGCGTTGTTAAGCAAAGCTATCGTCCGCTCATCAAATAAATCCGGGGCGACCTCGAAGTGAAAAATATTGCCTTCAAAGCGGATATCCATAACAAACTCAAAAAGTTTATATGCCCGCGCTTTATCCGCATTAAATGTCCTGTCCACAAACTTTATCGTCTTCGCTCCAGACATTGCCAGACAGACAAGCTGTTCTTTCGCCTGCTCCAGAGGAAAAAAACGAAGCGTTTCCGTTCCCGACATGCAAAAGGAGCAGCTGAACGGGCAACCGCGGGACGTTTCTATATACGCCAGCCGTTTTGATAGGGTTCTGCTATATTCCTCACCCGGATACACCGGCTCATTTACGGGCCTGCCACGTATTATTGGCGCAAGAGGTACACCCCGCATAAAATTATCCAAAAGCTCCGTAAGCGCGTGTTCACCTTCGCCCTGTACGACACAGTCAACACCGCAGGCTAGGCAATAATCCGCATTAGATGACGCCTCCGGCCCGCCGGCAATGATAGTTACACCTGGCAAACGTAGGCGGATACCCACCACCACGTCACGCAGAAACGCAACGTTCCAAATATACACGGAAACGCCGACTATATCCGGCGCACCATATACGGCGGCGTCAATTATATCGGATATGTTTTGGTTTATGTTGGTTTCAGCAACCGTTACATCAATGCCATGGCGCTTAACAGCTTCCGCCAGCGTCCACGCAGCAAGCGAAGTGTGGCTATACCGAGCGTTAATCGCCAGCAAAGTAAGTTTCTTCACTTACAAAATTGATACGGAGGAATATTCCACTTTAATTTCCTCATCCTTGGTCAAGGAAAGTTTTGCCTTATTGCCGTTTCCATCCTCTATGGTAAGTTTTTCCAATTCATGGTGTTTGAAGAAGTTTACAACGTCAGCCTCAACAAATGCCGCCCAACCTGCACGTTTAACAGCCTCTTTGTTAAAAGACGCTTCAATATTTGTGTTTTTGCTCATAATTTTATTACTCCTCGTTTTTTATTATCCATTATATCACATTGTTTTGCAATCTTCAAATACTTTAACGATATAATCCACATTAGCCCGCAAACTTTCCGTCCCGTCAATTTCAATTATTGGACAAGTAAGCGTTTTTTCCCATTCATCTATTTTCGATATCGGACGTGTCTTTACAAACTCAAAAAAACCTCTCTCCTGCTCATACATATCGCCGCCAGTAAGTACCCGTTCCCCATACTTATCAAGGCTCCTTTGCTTTATACGCTTCATCCGCAGTTCGTACGGCGCGTTTATGCGTACAGCAAGTTTATAGTAACCAGGCATAATATCTCCCCAGTTTCCCATAACCGTGGAAAATACAAATTCACGATATTCTGTAATATCAGCCTGCAACAATTGAACAACCTCTTCCCTTGGCCGCGGCTTGCTGTACGGTATTTCTGACTCCAGAAAGGCATAGTCCTCTATGTCGATATGCTTAAAACCTAAAATACGCGCCAACTCGCGCCCCGTCGTCGTTTTGCCGCTACCGTTTGGGCCAAAT
>Ga0123355_10016400_pt1 | contig 11675 bp, 5 predicted proteins | sample TergutEmb28metaG_3_FD_89872 | JGI IMG/M metagenome (GOLD analysis project Ga0123355, IMG submission 89872) | Embiratermes neotenicus P1 segment gut microbial communities from Petit-Saut dam, French Guiana - Emb289 P1 | ecosystem: Host-associated > Arthropoda: Insects > Digestive system > Gut ...
AAAAAAAAAAATAGTAAATATGAAAGAAGGTGGAAAAAAGGAAGGAAGAAAGAAGGAAAAAAGAAAAAAAGAGAAGGGGGGGGGAGGGGGGGGGGGAAAGAGGAAGAAGCTACATGAACAGTATGAAGTAGAAAAAAATTTCTACAAATGGCTGTTTTAGGCTACGTATTTATTTACGAATGTATAGAACATCATTTGGGTGATGACCATCAACTTCACAGCTGATGAGATCTTTGGGAATTCCTCATCTAATTTGGGAACCCCTTCGGCTGTTACCGTGTACAATAAGAACAGTACTTGCATCTAAACCTCTCTACCATGCCTGATTTGAAGTTCTAGAAGCCATATCACTGTACTGTACCTGATCCGATAACTGGTAACTTCAAGGCATGTTAGTTTTGTAGAAATCTCGACAAATTTACCAGAAGGGCCAAGTCACTCTGGATAATTGGCGATCCGCATAACCAGTGTCTGGATAAGTGGGGTTCTACTGTAGTACAAAATATACTAAAACCCATAAAGTATATTCTATAGTTATACTTAGTGATATGCTATATATCTTGAAGCTTTCATGGTGACAAACAGCAATGAAATCTTCTCTGACTGACAACCTGATACCACATCAGGTTGTGTAATTAAGTTGGTCTCTGCAACGCGGGCTAATTTAAACAATCTGGCTCTGATGTTAGCCACAGATGATTTCATTGCATCTTATTGATAGGTTCATAAAGAGGCAAATATCAAAAGGAAACTTTTACTTCTGTACTAGCCTCATATCTGCCAGGAGGGACTAAGAAAAACTGTCAAATGCCTTAGTCAAGCCAGCTGGTGTCCAAGCCAAGATCCAAACGAGGCACCTCTCAAATATAAGTCTAACTTGTTACTGCTACACAATCCCGCTCAACAGTTATGAAGTATTTAAACACAGATACAAGACCTTTCTTTTATTGTGAAACATGTAAATACATCACATAATTTTTCCTGAATTTTACTACTTTCCTTTTTGACTCCATTTTGGAGGCACAATTATTTGGTACTGTCCTGCACTTACCTGATATGTGCGGGCATTTGCAACTGCCCATGTTCATCAATGGTGGGCATAATGGAGGTCAATTTATCGGTTGGCCGCAAATACCGTAAGGTGCGTTGGGACAACTTCCACACTAAACGCTGGCGGTGAGGCATCTGGCATTGTGCATTATACCTTGCCAGGATCAACAGAACCACTTCATGGCAGCAGAAGAAGCTGCTGTCTGGAATCTATACATAACTTAAGGGTAAACATAAGAATACTTAACTTTCCAGATATGTGTATAAAAACTACATTTTCTGTAGCTGATCAATATTTAGATCTAGTATATGTGAAAGACCTTTCATATGTAATGTGTTCCTTTTTGGGTAATTCCCCGGCGTCTGAGTTCTAACAGCCGACGTTTCGGAACTCACTGTCGATTCCATCTTCATAGGCAGGTGAATGACTTATGTACTTCATTCACCTGCCTATGAAGATGGAACTGACAGTGAGTTCCGACACATCGGCTATTAGAACTCAGATGCCAGGGAATTACCCAAAAAGGAATACATTACATTTAGAACACGGCGAAAGCTTGAAAACAAGAACCTTTCATATGCTTCAACAAAACTAAATTCCATTGCCAATCACCAAAATTAATAGTTTCAAATGCAATATTGCAGAACACTATGAAAGCAATACCTATGAGTCTGTCACAAACTTATCCAATTTAAATGTGATCCTATACAAGATTTCAGTCATATACAGAAATACCGTACATCTGCTATCATCAATATTGTTTACATGGTATAATCCACATGCTGTAAATAATGTATGATCCAACAGCATAGTCACTACGATGAGCACAATGGGAGGCTGTCAATGGGCTCAGAAATTAAGCTGCATTTGGTGAATATTTTAATTTGTAAACATTTATTTGGTGTATTCAACTGCTGCTTCAAGAGAATTTACCTGTCGGGCGTTCCATCTACCGACACCTACTGACATGAAAGAGTAATTTTGGGCTTTGGTGTCAACAAAGAGAAGACATGTTATTAAAATAAACAATGCAAAAACTGGTTGACAGCACTAAATTCAACCTGTCCAAACAGACTGCTGTTCCTTTCTTTTCACTCCAATGCCGCCAAATGTATGTTCTCGTATACCTTCCCATACCTTCCTTATTTCCCCCTCCACATTCATACAATTAACTCCAACAGTGGTGTCCATCTTTAGAACCCAGTAATTCTGTCTGCACTATTCACCACCCTTGAAGTCTGCTACTTTCATATGACCTACCTTTGTTTGGCCCTTTAGTTATACCATGTTCCATTAACAGTGGTTAACAAGTAGGCTTCTTGTATATGCAACTATTTATTCTGCAAATACACAAAATTTTCAATATATGCATGCTACATGTTTTTGACTTCATGTAAGTCATCTTCAGGCACATTCTTATTTTGTAACTATGAACATTAAAAGAATTGTCTAAATGTCATATTAAGATTGAGCTCATATCCTTGGATGTGCACAGCTTACTGTTTAAAAAACTGAACTGCTTTAACATATGTCATGTATTTTTACAAGATAAAATTGTGTGTGAAAATAATTTACACTAAGCAAAATAAGCATTACACATCATATATTAAATCTTGTATAATTGCAAAATAAATGCAGAAACAAGGAAACATAATTTCTTATTTCTGAAGTATATACAGTGCAAGGAAATGTGTTCAGTCATGGGACAAACTTTTCTTGCTTCCAGTTGGCTGTGTTCCAGCTGCACCTGGCTAACATAACTGGATCATGCCACCAGGCAATGTGCATTTGCTGCACTCGCCTGAATGTCCTGCAAGACTTGACTTGCTGTAACAATGCCCACCCAAGGCCACTACTTGCAACTTACTCTGGCATCAGATTTCACACTCAGCGTATGTTCTGTAAACAGTTTTGCCTTCAACAGCATTACAGGCAATACGCTACTCATCTTTGTGGCTAAGATACTGTAAAAATTTATAACTGTGAAGTGCAAATTCAAGATTATTAGGTTTCATGATATGGTTTTTACGTATTCAGTGATGAAACCTAATACTGTGTTATCTTGCAGGTGAACAGTAATTCATTTGCAGTAAGTTGATAATTATCACAAGTGAGGGCCGAGTTGTTCCACGTGAACACACAGCTGGACATGATGAAGCTCACAGACGCTTTTCCCAATTTTGCAAATGTGCCTAAAAATTGCTACAATTTATTCATAAAAGCAATTCATATACTAGATTTTGCCCATTTTAGGTACAATGAACCGGTCCAAGTTATAACAGATTGCCACTGAGAGAGAAAACATTTTCCATCAGTCCTACAATCCATTTTTTTTTTTTGAGAGAGAGAGAGCGAGAGCTTCTATTTAACAGCCAACACAGAATAACATTCCACAAGATCTGAATCTTCGAACCTAATAGTTCATCCCTGTGTTCATAAGAACTTGCCACCAAAGTCTGTCCCGAGTCTAATGAACCCAATCTACACATTCATGTTTTATTCATACAAGATGACATTCCCATTCATAACATGTCTCTTCCCTTCACATTTTCAATAAATCCTACTCATTACAAACAACAGACTTGGCTCCATGGTGGCATAGCAAATGTTTGCAAAACACAGAATATCTCACTTTAGGGTGCATGTGTGAAATATAATCCTGTCCCAAACTACCACTTACCTTGCATAATTTCTGTAGCTCAATGGCAAAGTTGACAAGTCGCATGATCTCAACACCAGTACTGGGGTCCTGCCTGGTGCCAAGTTCTGCAACTCCTGAATCCAGCTGAGTACAGAGAAGCACCAGTGCCACCTCACTTGCCCTAAAGTTTGCACATGCAGCATCGCAAGCCAAGATTTCCAAGCGAAGCCAAAGGGATGGAGTTGCTACCATCTTGGCATATAGAGATCCAACTCCAAGTCGTTCTGCTGCAGCGGCAAACAGCGCATGGAAAAGCTGGAGGAATGTCAGTGGGGTAATAGGCAGCAGACCTGGCTCTGTGTCCAACTTGCTTGAGATGATACCCTCCATTCTAGTCAGATCTCCCAATGTGCATTTACACTGTGAGATAGCTACCAGATCACGTGTATCAGGGATGGAGGCAACATCTTCCATACCACAGCTCTTCTGGTACTGGTATATCTGCCTTGTTGCGAGATGGAAGGAACTCACAGAAATGCAAGCCATGTGCTTTGGACGTGCCTGACAGAAAAAAAAAGCAAACACACAGTTTTAACCATAGTCCCATTGTAAAGCATAAAGTTCTGAGGAAAAATATGTCAGGCACAAATCATATTTCCAGTTCATACTATGCAGTGCAATCAGACAGAAACATACCAATAAAATCAGATGAACAAACACATGCCAATAAAATTTGAAGAATAAGTTTTGAGGCTGAAATATAAATTACAGTTGTTTCAAAACAAAGTGTTCAGGAAAATATAAGAACTTCAGAGGAAATAACTGTGAGTTTGAGATGTAGGATATTACACACTGATAAATTTGTAATTTTCACAGGCTGTCTATAGTTAGTATTTATGAAATAATGTTGGGTATGCTAAATGGAGCATGTGACTAGAGTAGGACAGGTACAGAACACATTTAGAATTTTGGGGATGAAGCCTCTTGGAATATCAAACAGAAAGAGGATGGGGAAATCACAATAGCTCAGAGCGCTTACAACAGGAGGTGCAGGGAACTGGCACAAGATTGTGCCCAATGGTGGGCTGGTAAACTCTGGGATACTCTTAATGCCTTGTTCATTAAATTCTAATGAAGCTCCAGATTAATCTTTTGTCTTTTACACTTCTTATAAATATACCTATACTTCCTATTCCTATGTACACACTTTTAGAAGACAACTAGTGGCAGAGACAATCTGAACAACAAAATTACACCATTAACTTTGAAAGCATCAGTTCTACTTCTTATATCCTATTATTACCTTCATCTTCGTTAGGAATCGGTCCATCAAGTTGATAGCAACAAACAGCACATCAGACGGCAGGTCATACCAAACCTTCAGGCAGCGTAAGACATGGGCTGATCCATCCCTGATACCTGTTGTGATCTCTGTTGGGTCCTGAGTACATAGCAAAACTGCAAATCATACTGAATATGCTTTCATAATGCCTAAATGCTAGATCAAGTCTTTAATCACCACACAGCTAAACTGTAAAGATTAGTACTTTAAAAATCCCACAAGCCACAAATTTCCAGCAACAGATAACCCTTCTATGTACTGAGGGTTAGTCATGTGTGAGGGGTTATCTTGCAACTTTGGTAAATGAAACATACACTGTATTTGTTGCTGGTCTACAATATGATCATGCACTAGATAGTGTGGTAACATTCTACACACTCCATATTGTGATTTACTGCACAAAAATAACTTTCCGAATGTTGTACCAGGTATGCAAAATAATTTCACCCAGTCCTGATAAAAGTTTCATATTTATCAATTACCAATCACATAGCTAAATTGATTTTGTTATGCACGTGTTCAGTTCATCTTCTAAACTGCAAAATATAGTGATAAACCTACTATCAAAATTATCTTGTAACAACTGCTGTACACAGATGTCAGTATATCCACAATAATGCACACCTACAGTAAACAGTACTATCTAGCAGGTCAGAAATTTATTTACTGTTGGCTGATGCTTTCAGCAGCTCAGATTACATACCACTGAATGACAGAAAAATTAGAGACAATAAATAAGAAATTACAAAGTCATCACAAGCTAACTGCAGGTACTACCCCTTTATTAACCTGGGTTGTGTGTGTTACGTAATGCCATGGTTGACTACTAAGATTAGGTAGCATTGGTGATACATGAGTGGAATTATACGAACACTACCCAAGTGCCCCTTTGTCCACCACAAACCCTCTGTAGACTGGCCTGGAACTGAACACAGACCTCCACAATGAGAAGCTAGTGACTAACCATCTAAGCCATGCAACAGCCATGAAAATCATATCAAGTGGTCCAGAGTCTGTGTTTTTCTTGTGTCCTTACAATGGTGCTACAACACAGCACCTTCCGGGATAATCTGTATGGATTTACCCTGCGTGTGACTGGAATGACCTATAAGGGTTTTCCCAAACTGCATGTATATGTCTCATCTAAAATAGTCGTCAGAACTGACCAACAAATTGAAAAATGAAATGGCTTAACAAATTTTCATAAGATTAAACAGAATCTAATTTCATAAAAATTCATTCAGCAGTTCTTCAGATGTTATGTGAGTAAACATGGATGGACAAAGATTTTATCAGGCACTCCACAGGGATGGGGCTCAAAAGGGCTTCAGAATATTAACACACCTGAGATACACCAGGGAGCTGTAGGTGAGGCTGGAACTTGCTCTCCAGAACCAGTGCCTCATTCAACTTCGATATTAAGGGGTGGATAGCATCCGGCTGGCCCTGGTCCATTCCTGTGATGTCACTTCACTGGACCCCAGTTACACCTCAAGAATGGCCCAATATGAGGCCTTTTATCTGCATCAGGACAAAAGACACATTATCATTAATCACCCTACATACAACAATTTCCATCAAGACTGACTTGATCTTTTCATTATTTTCAATTTCAACTGTATAACTGCTCCCAAACCCAAGCAATTTCTATAATTAAAACATCTTCAAATAATATTCTGTTGAAACCTGCACTTTAATCTGGGCTCCAACTCTCCAAAGCAGTGTTTCCCAAACTTTTTTTTTGTGGACCCTCTCTGGCTTCAAAAAATAACCACAGATCCTTACATCCTTGCTTACATAAATATAGTGCCCAAATGATAAGTATCCAAAATTAAAAATTCGTATCTCAGAACTGATGTTTGATATGTACTTATACAAACCAGCAGCGTATGTAACAATGCATTGCATGATTTAACCTTAATTAAAATGACTGTCACTTCATGGGTACAGGATGTTTCTTAACCCTTTGACACCTAACGATCCATATAGGGGTCGTACCGCACCGCACCACTAACCTCTAAACGTTGTATTTTATATATTTATTCAACAAATATAGGTACTGAATATTTTAAACACGGTATATACTCTCCGTTTCTTTCTCTTAAAAATGCAGTTTGTTTCATAATTCTAACATATTTGGTTCCTGTTTTATTCCATTTTATTTACAGTGTGTGCTAAAATTAAAAAAAAAAAAATTCCAGCGCCAAACGGTTAATTAGATATTCTAAAGGTCATATGAAATAAACCTATCACCAAGTAAAGAAGGTCCTGGATTATTTTTAACAAAACATTAATTCAATATAGCCATTCCAGAAATATATCCAAGGATCCTTGGGGAAATGGTCATGGATCCCTTGGGATCCATGAAGCATACTTGGGAACCAAGGCTCCACAGCAATGCACCTATCAGATTATATGTCATTAACCACAGACCACAATCCAAAATTTTGTATGACTTTTAAAATAACTCATGACAAAGGAGAGTTATGTCGCACATAAAATGCCAAAATTGCACAGCGTTTACAGACACACAGAACTAAATTATGCATTCCACCTAGAAGTTACATTTGGCATGGTATGCCCGAGGCACAGTGCTCAAAACAGTGTGTGTCTGCAAGTGAAAGTCTCTGCTAGCAGAAATGTATGTCAAGACTGAAACCATCAAAACCCTTACCAAGTTCTGTAAACTTGGCTGATGATACACTATCTGGAGACTTCAGCACACCAGTTTACACAGTTTTCTGGACTGCAGTTGCCATTTTGACATAAGTGATTCAAACTGTTGTCACATTAAAAGGATGAGTAATTTCACAAGTTACCTCAAATCATCAATTTCTTGTGGTGCTATAAGTCTTGATGACCATGAAATATTCTATATGCATTAAAGTGACTACCCACCAGGTAAGTACTTGTACAATAGGCAAATACAATTTTGCCTGCATTTCACAATTTACAACAAGTAATAAACTGCAGTCAGAATTCAAGTGCAAATGCATTTATGCAGCAGAACATTAAATGAACTGCACAAATACCATAACAAACATTTCCAGTGTATAAATATCTATTTGCCTTATTATACAAGCAACTAAACTTTTCACCACCCATTTTACGAAATTCTAAAGTATGTTCACCGTCATATCATCAGGAGACTTGCCTTGATATAATGTTTATTACAACATTCCCATGTAACATGCATCACACATCTGGCAAACAGAAGCAGCAGATAAAAGTTGATGCAGACACTGCGCAATGCAGGCATCAAAATAATGTCTATTTCTGACAAAAGTGTGAGGTAATCTCTTAGAAACAGTTTACTTCCATGACATGTGTTTCTAAATGGCATAAATAATTTTAAAAAATAAGACATGCCATGTACATTGTTTGTTACATGACCAGCCTGTAGTGCCTTTCATGAAACACTACTATGTACACATTCTTGTATGTTTACTTCTGCCAAATATTTCCCAAGCCAAACAAGAGGGGTGCAGAAACATTACATCTGAAAAATCACATACAATTCAATTTTAGAACAAAGGTAGTGCATACTGAGGCCACTCTTCCTCATTTCAAGACATTCCATGCTGTCATGACACAAGTAACCTAAGGGTATGAACAAGACTGAGTGTAGAATGAAGCCTACCAGAAATTGAGGGTGTATACAGTCATTTCTGAGATTATCTGACCAGGATTCAAACCTGTGATTTCAGCAACCAGGCGGCCAAAACCTTTGCCTCAGACCACATAGCAACTGGGACCAGCATAAACAAGATATACATTGCTTATTAAAATAATTTACTGCTTGTATTCATTTTTGATGCGATTTCTGTCAACAACCAAACAACATATTGATGATGATGGTGGTCTGGACTGGCCTAATTCCCTAAAGGTGGTCTGCAAAACATGCAGGCAATAAACATCTCCACATCCAATTTCAAGGTACTCCAATCACTGCATGGCATAAATACTATCACTATTGTCTGTGTGTGAATGACTTCTGAAGAAGTCACCTAAAGTGAATAAAAATGAAGAGTTTCATTCTTCCAGTGACCAGCATGCTGAGAAGCAAATGGACTGGTTTGAGCTTGGCTTCATCTTGTGCACACCCAAACATTGCTACATGCTCTATAGTGATATGAAAATCATACAGTATACTATAAATTTCTATAAGGCATGAAACCAAATGTGTTTTGAAGGGCAGAATAAAGATGCTAACTGAACAATGCAGGCAAAGAAACATGACACACATAAAATTATTGGTAAATATTCTTCTAACTGGGATCTACTAAAATGTTTGTAGAAATAGTAATGCCATTTAAATTTCAGTAACAATCTAATTCAGAACAATTTGGTTTTCAAAATAAATGACCTATTTACAAAGGCACAAACAAACTGATTCATAATATATTGTACAAAACAACGCTTAAACTCATGCATAACTAATTCTTTGTGATCTTGGTAAAAGTATCTGTGTATATCATGAAACAATAACTTAAACAGCTTAACATGGATTAGGGGATACTGCTGGAAAAATATGATGCTCCCACTCAAAATTAAATACCTCTCTACAAAAAGAAGCAAATTTAAAGCCGAGTTAGCAATTCCTTCAAATTCATCCTTCCTAATCTTTGGATTCCTTTATTTAGTTATGGGTTACTTGATCAGGCTTCAGCTCAGATTATATGACATCAAACAGCTGATCTCGTGGCCAAGATATGAATCTTGAACCTCTTAAATACCAAGGATTGCTAAGGCTGCAACATTCAGGAACTCTGTTGCTGAATTTACGAATAATTAGCAGACTGCAAAAAAGAATTTCACCAGTTGTAGTCACATTCTTGAAAGGTTAAAGGTCCTACCAATTTCTCAGCACATGGGTCCCAAATTCTATGATAGTGCGAAATACAATTCCTGGACAATAGGCATATAAATTCTTAATAATAAAGTAGGTGGGTGGTGGACGGTAACCACTGTGTTTTAAATGGCTGAGGGACTAAATTTCTAACCATGTAAGTTACATCCTATCTTAACACCACGCCATCAATCGAACAAACCTTTGAAAAATATGCTATACCGTCCACTACACACAGCAATTAGGCAGTGGTCAATAATTAACTGGCAAAACTTGTTTACGGAGTACGTTAACCATTGTCGGCTAGAGCAGGGAAACGGAAATTTATGATTTCATACAAATTTCACAAGCAGATAGCGTAATTGAAAACGAACATCTTCAAATACTCACCCGGATGCGTCCCAGATACCCAGTTTCCTACTAATCAGCCAATTTTGGAAAGCTCGTCCCTAACAGCGATCCTATCAAGCTACTTCGAAATTGACAGTTAAAGGTATTATGGCGTCAACTGTTTTCTTGAGCTCAGCTGATTGTGTTCCTGCGCGTAAAATATAGGTCCACACATAACACAGAAATATGTATAAAACAGACTAAAATTAAACTCGTAATACGTAGTAATCGATGTGCCTTAGAAATACTTAACAGGTCACAATTACAATATGCACACGTATACATTAATGTTTTACAGCGAAATCGCAAACCGAATTTATGCAATGATACATTGTTGTCACATTTCGAAATCAGCTGGAAATTGGTTTATATTATGCGGTTGTGCCAATATTATCTCTGTAGTTGTATATACAGAAGATAATTCATGCATATTAATTTCTGTTCGGTGTTATATCTATTTGGATTTCTGACACCACTATTAATACATTTCGTTCGATTCGGCAAAATTGTATTTTCGAATACAAAGGAACTCGCACCCATTGGCTGATAGTGGTGTGGAAGTGTGAAGGTTGCGGATGCAATGTATAGTCCATTCCAAGCAGTGGGTTAATGGCTTAACCGTATTTAATAACGTTTAAGAACAGGTTGTATCCACAGTAAAAAATAACATAGTATCATATTTAATCTTTTATAAATATTTTCCTCGTGTTTATCTTCTTTGGGTTTTATTTCTGCTAGGAAGTGTCTCTTGAAATAAATGATGACCGTGGGAAGGAGTAAATGACTTTCAGCTGCCTAGTAATATTTTCAGTGGTAAAATGTTCGACACTCATATACCCATCACTTTACAGTTAATGGTGGGCTAGATCAGGTAATCCGTTCACCACTGATTGCACTTGTCTAAACACGTGGAACGTAAAGTTAACCCCTCAGTTCCCAGTAGTCCTCATCGTATATAACCATCATTATGTGGAAAGCGAAAACTTTACCGTGTGTGTGCGTGTGCGTGTGTGTGTGTGTGTGCGTGCGCGTGTGTGTGCGTGTGTGTGTTTGTGTGTGTGTGTGTTTGTGTGTGTGTGCGTGCGCGCGTGTGGTGTGTGTGCGTGCGTGCGCGGGCGTGCGCTCTTGCGTGCGTGCGCGCGTGGGTGTGTGTGTGTGCGTGCGTGGGTGTGTTTGTTTTTGTGTTTGTGTGTGTGTGTGTTTGTGTGTGTGGGTGCGTGTGCGTGTGCGAGTGTGCGCGTGTGTGTTTGTGTGTGTGTGTGTGCGTGTGGTCGTGCGTGTGTGTGTGCGTGTGTGTGTTTGTGTGTGTGTGTGACTGTGTGTGTGTGTGTGTGTGTGTGTGTGTGTGTGTGTGTGTGTGTGTGTGTGTGTTTGTGTGTGTGTGTGTGTGTGTGTGTGTGTG
>Ga0123355_10016401_pt1 | contig 11675 bp, 9 predicted proteins | sample TergutEmb28metaG_3_FD_89872 | JGI IMG/M metagenome (GOLD analysis project Ga0123355, IMG submission 89872) | Embiratermes neotenicus P1 segment gut microbial communities from Petit-Saut dam, French Guiana - Emb289 P1 | ecosystem: Host-associated > Arthropoda: Insects > Digestive system > Gut ...
CAACATATGACCTTGGGATCAAGCAAGTTTCCATAGACTTTGTTATCAAAAATCCATGGAGTGGCAAAACAGTTATTTGGGAGCATTTTGGCGCTTTCAATGAGAGTGAATACGCTGACTCTATGAATAGTAAAATGGACACATACATCAAACTTGGTTACTCCCAATCTAATAATCTTATCGCGACATACCAATATCACATTAGAAATACTCAGCGCATTCGAGATTTAATTGAGCAGATCATACTGTAAATCACAAGAATGATTCTTGTGACTGTTTTTATAAAATCTATAGTGATGCTTGAATGTAGAAAATTAAATCAGCAATTGTAAAGGAGAGTCTATTGCTGGTGATTTAGGAATATTTGATGATGATTTACCGTTTTGATAAAAAATATTTTGAAATAAGGATGGTAAGAATGAGTAAAACAGCAGCAAAAGAAGCGATGAAAGAATTGACAATGGCATTATTGTACCTATCGAGTTTTACTGAGAAATCTCACTTTGGGGTGGATGCTCTTCCGAAAGCATGGAAGGGATATGATTGGGATGTGCTTGATAAACTAGATGATGAAGATTATATTGACAAAGGAAGCCCAAGATCTAAGTCGGTTTATCTTACGCCTGATGGAGCGGATTATGCAAAGCAGATTTTAGAAAAATATGGAATTGATGACTGGAAGAAGTAGGTTACCGAAAATTTGAGAAGTGGCTATAATTTTCACATTAAGATTTTTATACTATTAAAAATAATATGCGTGTGGTAACTCATCACACGCATATTATTCATATTCTAGTAATTTTCTGCTTTCACCATAAAAAATGATTGCGGGTGATCACATACAGGACATTTTTCTGGAGCGGTCTCTCCAACACGAGGATGACCGCAGTTCATACACTCCCATACCGTTTCAGGGTTGTCGCTGGTGAAGACAGTCTTGTTGTTGTAGCTGTCAAGAAGTTTTCTGTACCGTTCTTCATGATCTTTTTCGATGTTGCCGACCATACGGAACAGCCCAGCTATGTCAGCCAGTCCCTCTTCATCGGCGGTTTTTGCGAACTCAGCGTACATTTGCGTCCATTCCTCATGTTCGCCCTCAGCAGCGTCAAGTAGATTTACACCTGTATCAGGCATACCGTCATGCAACAGTTTGAACCATATTTTTGCGTGTTCCTTTTCGTTATCAGCGGTAGAAGTGAAGATTGCTGCGATTTGTTCATATCCTTGATTTTTGGCTTTGGACGCATAATATGTATACTTATTGCGTGCCATTGATTCGCCTGCGAACGCTGCCATTAAGTTAGCCTCGGTTTTAGTTCCTTTAATGTTAGCCATATTTTTCCCTCCGTTTTTGTATTCGTTTTTTTTCGGCATGTCCTCGCGCCAACTCGCGCCAAGATGTAACCATAAAGTATATTATATCACACTTTTCGCAATTTTAAACTGATAATGTTCACATTTGTTAGATTAATTGTTATTGATATAGAAAAAATGTGTCAATATTAACAACTTTAGAAGTACAATTGTTAATTTTTGCTTAATTTTGCAATAATATCACATATGTGCTATACTTTACAAGATCATATTCGGTCATATTGTAAAATTGGAGTTGATAAAATGAATTTTTTTAAGCGAGCAACGACAAGTATATTTAGGCAACCAGTTAAATTTATTGTTTTACTATTGCTGGTTTTTACCCTAAGTACAGTCATGTCAGGAGCAATTTCTGCAGTAACAGCTATTGGCAACACGGAAGCCAGTCTACGACGCCAAATGCGACCGATTGTTTCATTAGATGTCGATGATGATGCAGTGTTTGCTGCTTGGGAAGAAGCTGGTGGATATATCTATGAATTTCGAACTGCAACTGGTGGTGGTAGCGAAATGCGAGGAGATTGGCCAACTATCATGCCAATAACATCGGAAATGGTAAAACAAATTGCCCAATTACCACAAGTTGAATTTTACCACTATTCCATCACAGCTTGGTTTAATACACAATTGATAGAATATTTACCAGAAAATGCTGAAACGATGACTGGTGGGAGCATGTGCATATGGGATGAAGAGGCTGGCGAATGCTTTGATAATTTGATCAGTGAGAATAGTAATCAAAAAACAATACATGGGACATCTGATTACGAACCTCTTGAGATGCAAGAAGGCTTAATAGAGCTAGCTGGTGGAAGTACTTTTGAAAATTTTCATTCAGCATCTGCATACCCAGCCCTTGTATCGACTGGATTTGCACAGGTGAATGATTTTCAAGTTGGGTCAACTTTCACACTGCGCTCTGAAATTCAATATGTGAATCGAGATCATTTGGATTTAGCAGTGGCTAGTTGGGATGATTTACTTTTTGATACAATGGAATATGAATTTGAAATTGTCGGGTTGTTTGAAGTTATACCAGTAGATACAGATGATGAATGGTTTGAAGCCCAACGCCAAAGAGAACTTGCCAATCGCATATTTACAATTAATGAAGCAACTGCAGCTGCCCAAACTTTTGAAATGGAAGCAAATATTGCGGCAGCTGAGGTTGCTGGAGAAGAACCATGGTTTGACCCTGATGATTGGGGCTTTATGATGGAGACTAACCTCATGCTAACAGATCCCCTAGAGCTGGAATCTTTTACAGTTGCAGTAGCTGACTACTTACCAGAATTTTGGATTGTAAACGATTTAACAGGCACATTTGATCAATTCTCTACCTCGATGGAAACACTAAACGATATCGCTGATGGTGTTTTATTAGCAGCAGCAGGAGCATCGGTCTTGATTCTTAGCTTATTAATTACACTATTTCTAAAAGATCGTCGACATGAAATTGGTATTTACCTTGCCCTTGGAGAGAAAAAATTAAAAATCATTTTGCAAGTTTTATTTGAAGTTCTTGCAACAGCTTTGATCGGGATTACAGCTGCCATATTTGTTGGTAATATCATATCTGCCAATATATCCCGCGAAATGATCCGTACAGAACTAGCGAGACCAGCCTCCGATGAAGATCCCTGGGGATGGAGAGATCCTTGGATTAGTGGGATAGCAGATTTAGGATTTGGAGGCAATTTATCACATGAAGAAATGATAGAGGTCTTCGATACTTCACTTAATGCTAATGCAATTGTATTACTGTATGTAGTTGGGCTTGGCACGGTGGCGGTGTCAACATTAATTCCTATAGTTTATGTGGTAAAGCTTAAACCGAAGAAAGTACTGTTGTAAGAAAGAAGTGATTCGAGGCTGTAGCAAAAAAAGCAGACGGCTAGTGTTGATATTCAACCGCTTACTGATGAAAGCTCGTCTGCTTTTTCAACTTTTTCGTTAAAAGCAGACGACCAGCGTTGATAATCAACCGCTTACAGATGAAAGCTCGTCTGCTTTTCAATTTTTTCGTTAAAAGCAGACGACCAGCGTTGATATTCAACCGCTTACAGATGAAAGCTCGTCTGCTTTTTCGATTTTTTCGTTAAAAGCAGACGACCAGCGTTGATATTCAACCGCTTGCAGATGAAAAGCTCGTCTGCTTTTCGATTTTTTTGTTAAAAGCAGACGGCTAGTGTTGATATTCAATCGATTACAGATGAAAGCTCGTCTTCTTTTCAATTTTTTCACTAAAAGCAGACGATCAACAGTGCAATTGTTGGCCAAGTATATGTTGAACCTTTGCTGGATTGGAGTAGGGAAAGGTCTAATTAAAGATTCTTAAAATGCAGTTGTTGTTTTTTGCATAATTTATAGAAATATCGAATAAAATCTGATATAATATAAATTGGTCTTCACTTTCACTTTACGAGGGTTCAAATATCCTCGAGGTGCCAGGTGCGTGCACGTATGGTATGCCAAAGTAATGAAGGTCACCATGGAGGATTACCATGTGGGTTCGAATCCCGCCTAATTTGGGGTTAGGTAGCCAAAGGTTTGGCATAGACATTACCGGTCTATTTTAAATGAAATGAGTAAAGAAGCAGAGATCATAAAGCGATGATTGGCCTGTGAGATTAAGGATACCGTTAATCATTCTTAAGTTCCATCTTTTACTAGCGGGTTAAAGACCGAACTTAATGAAGAGTTAGCTTAATTAATTTCCCGCTTGTTCATCGTGATCTCTCCTATTTACTCGGGTGATGATAGAACGAAATAAGAGAATTTTAGCGTGAGGAGTGGTCATGATGATAGTTAGGGTCATAGTACCGGAAAATTCAAGAGGATTTGTCTTTAAGGATGGAAGCTTTGATCGGATGCTAATGCCTGGGAGGCATTGGGTAAAAAAACGCGAAGATGTTAAGTATTCGCAAATGCGTGGTCTTATTATGTTTTCTGGGAGTCCATATGTACAAGGGTCAACTATAAGTAGCTTGGAAGCAAAAACATTAATGCTAAATCGTGAAATCAAAGATTCAGTTATCCAATTAGATGTACCTGATACTCATTTCGCACTTCATTACGAAGATGGTCATTATAAAAATAAATACAATGGTGGGATTTATTGTTTTTGGGATGCTCTATACAAAAACACTTTTACACTGATTGATAAAACGAAGCCAGAAATTACGGAAGTTGATGAACAAGAAATCCGCTCATTGCCGACGACTCTTTACCATAAAATCGTTATACCTCAAGGTCATCAAGGGCTACTTTATTTTGATGGCGTCTTTCAAAAGATGTTAGATAATGGTGTTTACTTCTACTGGAAGGGCGATGTTAACGTTAACCTTGATCTTATTGATCTGCGTTCTACACAAATTGAGATCCTTGGACAAGAAATCCTTACTGCGGATAAAGTAGGTTTACGTATTAACTTTGTCTGTAATTATCAAATTACAGATGCGGTTGGCATTATGCAAAAAATTGATAACTATAAAGATCGTCTTTATGTGGCAACCCAACTAATTTTGCGTGAATACGTAGGTAAATATCGACTAGATGAATTGCTAGCGCAAAAAGAAGAAATTGCGAGCTTTGTTTTAGCCCAATTAAAAACGAAAGAGGAAGAATTATTTGTTAAGTTTATTGATGCTGGTGTAAAAGATATTATTTTACCAGGTGAAATCCGTGACATTATGAACACCGTTTTAGTTGCCGAAAAAAGAGCGCAAGCCAATGTGATCACTCGTCGAGAAGAAGTTGCATCAACAAGAAGTTTGCTTAATACTGCCAAGCTGATGGAGGATAATCAAACTTTGTATAAACTGAAAGAACTTGAATACTTAGAAAGAATTTGTGAGCAAGTGGGGAATATCTCTGTGGGGAGCGGGGACTTGCTTGAGCAGTTGGGAATGATTTTGAATACGAGATAGATGCTAAGCTTAGGCAGGATAGCCTGGGCTTTTTATCAATTTTTTTAGTTGACATTAAGTTAATAAAGTGATAAAATTTTGCTAAATTCAAATTTACTAAATTCAAATTTAGCGAAAGGGTGATTCGATGTTTTTTGGTCGTAATTTTGAACTTTCACAACTTACTCGTCAATATAAAAGTAGCAGTTTTGAGTTTCCAGTTATCTACGGTCGTCGCCGTGTCGGTAAAACTGAACTCATTAAAGAGTTTATAAAAGATAAAAAAGCAATTTATATTCAAGGAATTATTGGTAAGCAGAAGCAAAATCTTGATAATTTAGCATTAGCAGTTTATGAATTTGAACATCAAAAACTGCCACTTCAAATTTCTTATGAGACAATTGAAGCGGCTTTCGAAGATATTACTCGCTTGATGGAAAAGGATAAAATTATCTTTATCATTGATGAATTTCCATACTTAGCTGAAAGTATTCCATCTGTGAGTTCCGTTTTGCAAATGTATATTGATCAAAAATGGCAATATCTTGATTCGATGTTGATATTATGTGGTTCATCCATGTCATTTATTGAAAAGCAAGTTCTTTCATATCAAAGTCCTCTTTATGGAAGAAATATGACACGATACAAACTACTCCCTTTTTCTTTTCGTGAATGTTGCGAATTTTTAGCTGAAAATCCTCGTGAAGATGTCGTAGCATATTATGCTATTACTAATGGGATTCCCTTTTATTTATCAATGATTGATGATAGCTTGGATTTAATGGGAAATCTGAATCAATTGTTCCTGCAACGAAACAGCAGGTTGTCAGAAGAACCAATGAATTTACTCAACATGGAAGTGAAAGAACCAGCTTCTTATTTCGCTATTTTAACTGCTATCGCAGATGGAGCTTCTAAGCATAACGAAGTTGCCACTAAAGCAGGGTTTAGTACTGCATTGGCTTCTAATATTCTAGAAAATTTAATGGAACTGGAAATCGTTGAAAAAAAATTACCCGTTTTATCAAAGAGTAGTAAAGGTATTTATACAATAAAGGATAGCTTATTCAGGTTCTGGTTTACCTTTATTGTTAAAAACGTGAACTTTATTCAAACTGGTCGAACAAAAATGGTTGAACAACTGATGGCAGAACGACTTGCGACATTTCTTGGTCCTATTTTTGAGGAGATTTGCCGTGAATGGTTATTAGATGAGGCAGAGGATGGAAGTTTGGGAACGTTTATTACGGAGATTGGATCATGGTGGGGCGGTAATCCGAAGACAAAACAACAAGAAGAAATTGATATTGTTGCCACGACTACAGATGCAGACGAACTCCTTATGGGAGAGTGTAAATGGCAAAAGAAAACGATTGGCTTTGAGGTGCTTAAAACATTGACGGAACGTGAGGAGTTGTTTCCTCACGCTAACAAACGATTATTTATTTTTGCCAGAGTTGGTTTTTCTGAAAAAGTTATAGAATTTGCTGGTGAGAAAGGTGTGAAACTTGTTACATTCGAGGACATGTATGGCAAGTAATTTAAAAGATTGCAAACGATTTAATCTGTTGCAATCTTTTTCAATAGCTTAAACTTAGTATGCGAACAACTGGGGCATGTCGCGTTTTTCAATTGCTCAATCGTTGCAAATCGCTGCCCGCTACCTATTTGAAAAGTGAGTTGACAATGCATACACTGATATTTGCGATTTTTCGGATTTTGTTCGCGCGTATAAATTTTTTCTACAAAAATGCCCTCGTCAACTAAGTCTGTTTCGATGATTGTTTTGAGTTGATAAAAATCGCTAACACCACCGATGATCTGAGCCCCTTCGTAATGATTGAAATTTTCTGTCATAAAATCAATCACAATGTTATTAGCAGTAAAAAACTGTTGCATCTTCAACCTGTGGGTGAAAGATTTATACGGGTAGGAGAGAAAAATCGAAACTTCATGATTCTGTTTCAAGCAAGCGAGTCCCCTTGTGATAAAAAGTTGTAGCCCATTAAGTGTATATGGTGGGTCAGTAATCATGGAATCAAATGTATACGTTAACTCTTTAGGCATTGGCTCTACTAAGTCATGAAGAATGCACGCAATCGGAAATTGGTGTTCTTGACTTATTTTAGCGATATAATCACATATTCTATCGTCTTTGTCAACAATTGTAATATGAAAGTCTTTTCCTTTTCCGTGGGTAATGTAGTTATACAAAAAGGCACATGCGACACTTACAAGGTCATCATCGCCAACACATAACAATGATCCGGCAATTATTTCCCGTTTTTTAAGCAAATGGCACGCCCGTTTAAAAGCAGTCTCAATTGTGCATTTAGACTGATCTATCGTAACATCAACTTCTGGACGATTTTCATAAATTGCTACGACATCCTGTAAAAGTTCGTGGGCGTTGTTCATGGTGATTACTTGTAAATAGCGCTTAATGTCAAGCGCTTCTATTTTTAATTCTTGCCGAATAATCAACTCACCTTTTGTTGTTACAACGATACCAGCCTGATCCATAATAATATTTTTTTTCTTCAGCTCATTTTTGATTGCCGAAATAATTGGAACGGGTAAAAATAGACGTCGTGCTAATTCTTTAACCGATATTTTCGGATAGCATAATACTAAAAAAGCATACTGCTTTATAACGCCAACATCTTCCCTAAGTTTCACATTTTGATAAATAGTTTCTAATATCATGATAGCAACTTCCTTTTTTGGTAAGTTTTAGTATATCATAGTCCGGTTAGTATCGTCAATTATTAACGATAGAATCCAGAGTTTAATGGCCTAAGTCTTTTTGCTGTTATAAGTAAGAATTTTTTTATATAGCATCATAAAAAAAGCATATTATGTGCATTATAAAAATAAGATTACGTAAGCTTAAAAATAATAAAAATCAAGCTTAAAAGCAAGAAAAGTCATGTTAATAAGAACTAGGCTGGGCACACGATTAGATTTGGTGGAAAATAAGAAAGAAATTTTTAATTTTGTTTGACAAAGTTTGCTGTTTGAGGTACAATTTCAATAATTTGATTTTTTTAGGATTGAGGAAGAAGGAAGAATTACTATGTCAAAGAAGCTAGTTATCGTTGAATCGCCTGCAAAGGCGAAGACAATTGAAAATTATTTAGGTAAAGAATATGTTGTATTGTCTAGTGTTGGTCACATTCGTGATTTAGCAACAACTGGACCAGGTGGACTAGGTGTTGATGTTGATAATCAGTTTGCAGCCAATTATAAGAATACAACTGGAAAAGCGAAGGTTATTAAAGAGTTGCAACATGCAGCAAAGAATGCGGATTTTGTTTATTTAGCAACTGACCCTGATCGCGAGGGTGAGGCAATTAGTTGGCATTTGGCTGATGTGTTAAAGGTTGATACGGAACTTGAGAATCGTGTTGTTTTTAATGAGATTACGAAAAATGCGGTTATTGATGCCTTTAAAATGCCGCGTAAAATTGATATGGATTTGGTACGTTCTCAAGAGAGTCGTCGTATTGTTGATCGTATTATTGGGTTTAAGCTCTCTAAGTTATTACAGAACAAGATTAAGAGCAAGAGTGCTGGGCGTGTTCAGTCGGTTGCTTTGCGTTTAGTAGTTAATAAGGAGCGTGAGATTGCGGCTTTTATAAGCGAGGAATATTGGCATATTCATGGTATTTTTGGCGCGGGAACAGCTCAAGTTGAAGCAGAGCTAACTAAGTTAAAAGGAAAAAAGTTAGAGATTGCCAATGAAACAGAGGCGATGGGACATGTTAATGCGTTGAGCGCTCCTTATATCATCGATAAGATTGTGAAGAAAAATCGTAAGAAATCACCAAAGCCACCATTTATAACGTCGACTTTGCAGCAAGAGGCAAGTTCGAAACTTGGCTTTAACGCACGAAAAACTATGTCTACAGCACAAAAACTCTATGAAGGGGTTAGCGTTGGTGGTGAGGCTGTCGGGTTAATTACATATATGCGTACGGATTCAACGAAGTTATCTGATTTATTTGTTGGGGAAACAAAAGATTTCATCAACAAGGAATACGGTGCTAAATTTGTTGGAAAAGGAACGGGTGGTGGCAAAAAGAGTAAGAATGCCCAAGAGGCTCATGAGGCAATTCGTCCATCATCTGTTACGCGTTCACCGGATAGCATTAAATCGTATTTAAAACCTGATGAGTTTAAATTATATAAACTGATTTGGGAACGTGCTGTTGCGTCATTAATGGCGGATGCAACTGTAGAAGCAACAGCTATTGATATTAAATCTGGGGATTACAATTTCCGAGCGAATGGTCAAATTTTAACTTTTGACGGTTATCTAAAGGTGTATAGTTTTGAAAATACAAAAAATGAGTTGCTGCCAGCTGAGTTAGCCGAAGGTATGGAAGTTGCGGTAGGCAGTATTACACCAACACAGCATTTTACGCAACCGCCAGCTCGTTATTCAGAGGCGCGCTTGATTCGCGAGATGGAGGAACTAGGAATTGGGCGTCCATCCACTTATGCACAAACAATGGAAACGTTGAAGACACGTGGGTATGTACTTTTGGAAGAAAAGCGTTTTAAACCAACGGAGCAAGGGATCTTGACTAGCGATAAATTGGAGGAATTTTTCTCTAATGTGATTAATGTTGAGTATACGGCGAAGATGGAAGATGATTTAGATGAAATTGCCCGCGGTGAGAAAGTTTGGCATGCAGAACTGCGAGATTTTTATGATAGATTCATTCCTTTAGTTGAAAATGCCAACGAGAAGATGGAGAAGATTGCGCCGAAGGAAGTAGGAGAAGATTGTCCTGATTGTGGACATCCGCTTGTTGTTCGTCGAGGTCGCTATGGCGAGTTTGTCGCTTGTAGTAATTATCCGGCTTGTAAGCATATCAAGAAAGACGCGACTGAGGGTGTGACTGAGGATACTGGAACTGGTGTTACCTGCCCAACATGTGGAGTTGGTGAGATAGTTTTGAAGCGTTCAAAACGTGGGCGAATTTTTTATGGCTGTAATCAATATCCAAAATGTGATCAAGCTTTCTGGAATAAGCCAATTGATAAGAAGTGTCCCCAGTGCGAAAGCATTTTGACACTAAAAGGTAAGGATGAAAAGGTTACTTGTTCGAACAAAGAATGTAGCTATAAGGAAGAAGGATAGAACTTTAAAGCGATATCTATTATGAGGTAGATAAGTTTTAACAGTGGAAAATTCATTAAAGATAATCTTTATTTATTGAAAGACCTGTCGGGAAAGGAGTTCGCTTCGTTCCCGACCCTATCCTGACAAAAATGCTTAGTGAAAACTAGGTATTTTTTGCTTTATAGGGCATTCTTTGTTATAATGTAGATATTGCTTTTTTGATAATGGGGTGAACGAAGCATGTACTATGCTCAAATAAGAAAATATGACACCGCAAATGGACCTGGTATACGTTGCAGTCTGTTTGTCTCAGGGTGTACACACAACTGCTCTGGTTGCTTTAATCCGGAGTATACAAAATTTAACTTTGGTGATATATGGACGCAAGAAGCAGAAGATAATTTTATTGAAATGATCTCCGATTCACAAGTAAAAGGTATTACGCTTTTAGGTGGTGAGCCACTGGATCAAATTCATGATGATGACCTCTTGAGCTTAGTTAAGCGCATCAAAAGCGAAACCGGAAAAAACATTTGGCTCTATTCAGGCTACACCTTCGAACAGATTTTACAACACGAAAAGCGCAAAGAAATTTTGTCTTTCTGCGACGCTTTGGTCGATGGTTTGTTTGTGGAAGAGCTCAAGGATCTCAAGTTGAAATTTAAAGGAAGCAGTAATCAACGGATTATCAATATTCAGAAGTCACTTGCAGGTGGAGAAGTACAAATTTTAGAAGGTTATTGACAGCTTTTACGTTTACAAAAATATTATTAGAAAGGGTGGTAAAAATGAAAGTTTTATTATTAAATGGTAGTCCCCGTGCTAACGGCTGCACGTTTACAGGGTTGAATGCAATTGCAAATGAGTTAAATAAAAAAGACATTGCAACAGACATCATTCAGATCGGAAAAGGATCAGTAATTGGTTGTACTGCTTGCGGTGGATGTCGCAAAACAAAGCAGTGTGTTTTTAAAGATGATGGTGTGAATGACTTTTTAGACAAGATGAAAGAAGCAGATGGCGTTGTTTTTGGGACACCTGTTTATTTCGCTGGTGTCTCAGGAGGAGTAAAATCTTTTATGGATCGAGTTTTTTACGCTAATTCAGCTGCATTTAGAGGAAAGCCCGGTGCCATTATTGCTAGTACTGCATTGCTTAAGTTTCGGTGATTAAATACTAAGGACTTTTTGCCCGTAAGTCCATTTAAAAGGGTGTGCAGTTAAGTTGTATTGATATATATATCTTAACATGCTTTCTTTTAG
>Ga0123355_10016402_pt1 | contig 11675 bp, 10 predicted proteins | sample TergutEmb28metaG_3_FD_89872 | JGI IMG/M metagenome (GOLD analysis project Ga0123355, IMG submission 89872) | Embiratermes neotenicus P1 segment gut microbial communities from Petit-Saut dam, French Guiana - Emb289 P1 | ecosystem: Host-associated > Arthropoda: Insects > Digestive system > Gut ...
ACTGGGTAAACCAAATAAATTAAAAAGCGAAAAAAGCCTGAAAAAAACTTAACTTTGAAATGCGTGTTAAAAAAAAAGAAAAAATAAAAACAAAAAAAAAAAAAAAAAAAATTAACCTACATGTCATTGGTACGTCCTGTTCTTGAATATAGGGTTGCATGCTGAAACCTATGGAGAGAAGGACAGACAAATGCGTTAGACCGAGTACAGACGAAAACTGCTCAATTTACTAATCATACGAAGGATCCTCACCGCGAAACCTTGGCTCAGCGTAGGACGATAGCATGCTTATGCGCATTTTTTCAAACGTCCTCTGGGGAGCGGGCTTGGAAAGCTATGCACGACAGGTTACGAAGACCTTACTATTTGAGTAGAGTTGATCATGTTTGGAAAATTAGGGACAAGAAGCAAGGAACGGGTATCGGGAAGTATTCCTTTGTACATATGACCATAAAAACTGGAACCAAGTACCTGCAGAGGCGTTAGGGACTTTTCCTTGTAAACCTAAAATTTTTAGAAAGAGATTTAGGAAAGCAATTATAAACGGGGTGAAGTGAAGTGAAAGGAATAGAAGTGTGGCGAAAATCGTCTAAAAGTGCAGTGAAGTGAAGTGAGGTGAAGTGTAGTGATGTGAGGTGAAATGGAGCACTAGGAAATTTAAATGGGCTTAAGCCAAATGAGAGGGCAGTGAAGTGTAGTTGGGTGAAGTTTAAATGGGAAGAAGTGAAGTGGGGTGAAGGCCTTGGTAACAGGGTGTCTTTCATTATTAGAAGATATATGGACCATATGAGGTTTGCTCCTTATATGGCTGTTTCGCTTATCACGTTTTTTTCGCATTTTTTCGGTTCTATTTTGTATCACTGTATATATGGTTGTATGTTTTATATGCTTCTGTTTAGTTTTGTAAATTATGTATTCTTTTTTATGTGTTCTTTTTGTTTATGTATTCTTATTGTTATGTATGTTCCATTCTGGGTATTTTGTTTCATTGTGTTGCCTGTGTATTATTTATATGTAAATGTGTACTGTACTGCTGTCACCGGCTGTCAACCCAAGTGCAGTTAAAAAATAGATCGTATACTCTATCAAGACCGAAGGGACGATTTCTTAATGAGACGGGTTTTCCCGCATGATACGAACAAATAATTACGCAGAATATATATATATATATATATATATATAGTTCCTGTGACGCTTCGACCAGATTTTACGGGTCACAGCCTCCCCTCACGGGGAGTGAGATGAACGCGATCGCGGTGTTATTCTTTTCTTGTTCTTTCTTTCATAAAAATAGAGACATATTATGGCAGTAACATGTAACTTCCTTTTGCAGTTTTCAGATGAACACCCGAAGGAAACAGAAGAGCTGTGGTCAACGCTGTGTTCTTGCTGGCCAAATAACCTCAAAGTTATCATACGGTATCTTCTTATAATCTCAGGCATGGCGCCTCAAGAACTTCTTCCTTACGTAAGTACGCTCTGTATATATCGAATGCAACATTTCATTAACAGGTAACTACCTGCCAAATTACTGCACACGTGTTTCCTGATCATGTATTGTTCTTTAAGTAATGATCCCATTTCGACTGCTATGGAGCGTGGGCGTCGTGATTAAATTTTGGTTACTTTTTCATGTCTTCATCGAGCCATCCACCCGTTTTTGTCAGACAACATGCGTCAAGTTTCTCCTAACTCCGGAACACCCGAGAACAGTTAGCAGAAAACCTGCCCTTCATATTTTGTTGCAGTGTAACTAGTTACCATTTTCCGTTCCCGTGCGTTTTGCATTGTAAGTATATGTTTATAGTGTCCGAGGTTTTGTTTAAACGTGAAAATACGAATTAACGTAATCTGAAGTTCGACCTATCACAACAATGGAGCGTTTGCTTTCATACTTACGGTTTTGACTTCGAGGTTGTCGCCACGTGCACAATGTCTACGTGTATTTACAACAACCAGTCGCGAAGGAACTATTCCCGTCGTGGTAGTGGGATAGATGAACCTGATTATATTTATGTGTTATGTTAGCCGTTTCTGCCTGTGTTGTACCAGATGTATATTTGTACAAAGCAAGATCGTCAGAGTACTTTATGTGCAATAAGAACAAAATTCAGCTGTTTTGTGCATGGCTGTTTGTTTCTTTTGGCATCCTACATCACTACCGATCGATTGCACTGTTCTTGCCTTTTTATGTGGAAGTTATTTGTAAGTAGGTTCTGTGCTTTAGTTGTTTTCATTCTGTTTTGTGTAAAAAGAAACTTGTCAGGCCTTAATTTTTTTCGCTGTATTATTTAAACCGCACTGTAGAGATTTTCTGTCACCGCATCAGTGATACTTAGAACAATTTGCTGTTCTAGTAATTGTTTGGGAAAAAGTGTGTAGCTGATTTTCATATATCAATATTCTTAATATTTTTCAGACTTTTTCCTTAAGTGTCATAGAGATTGTATGGGAAGTGTTGTTTCTATACATCCCGCGACTTCAGTCAAATATCTTGAAGTGAATTTGGGTATAATAGATTATTTTCAAAAAGTCCTTGACGTTTGGTCAACTAACCTGGCAGATGTCTCATGATGCCGTTGTGGTTACTATATTGCTTCGTATTTGCATTTATCTAAATGATCTGAGACAAACAACGTAAAACGTAAGCAGATGTAACATAGCTGGGTATGAGTTCATACAACTTCAAATTACGACGTAGGCATTGGGAAATCTGTGATGCATTTCGTTCCCCCCCCCTTTGTTCTATCAGTAATTGTTGCTATAATCCACATGCCACGGCGCTAGAGATTGGAATTCTGTTCTGTATGTGAATAGTTGCATGGCTTGTGTCAGCCTTAAGACAGCCATTAATCTTGCAATGGATGCATGGGATTTGAAACCGAAAACAAACTTGTGGAACTGGAGGTGGCCTTGCAGTGCGAAGTTTGTGTTTGGAGGTCAGGTGTGAACAGATTTAGCATGCGCTGTCTCATTCGTGTTATTGTTGTTCTGATTGTGCATTCATCACCAGCACCGTACCTTAAATCGCAAAATGTTTTGAATTACCTGAATAGCACTGTAAGGGTGTCAAAGAGAAATGCTGTATTTTGTGCAACGTTTGTAAACTTGTAATGACCAGTGGTTGACAGTGGATGATTTAGCTACATGGGCGAAATGATAATTTGATCTACATTTTTAACAAAATAAAACCAAAGTGAATAGTGTTCTTTCATGTTTTGTGAAGGGAAGTGTGGTTATTTATATATTTATTTAGTTATTTACTATTTGATTGATTTATTTATTTTTGTTTTAGTTTTGCGCTGAATGGTCTGCGATACTAACAGCGTTACATGATAAAACAAGTATACTTTTCCACTTGCTACATACAAATACCCATGACGTATGTAGGTATATGCAATTCATGTTGCATCTAATGACAATGATGATAATATGTTTGGTATTCTGGGAAGGTTGTGTAGAACAGCAGACAATTCATGAAGGTCCGCATTGTGTAACGGTGCTTTTAAATTTTCTGCAAGTGGGTTGGGTTCGATTTTACACTTTTCGAAAACTGATGTAAAATTTCCTTTTACGTAGTATGACCAACTCGTAGTAGTTAGTTTAACTTATTTTGAGCACTGTTATGCTCTGTTCTTTTTTTTTTAAGTACTAATTTTAGGGAAAATTGCAGTTTACTTCAATCTACCCCTGACCATAAACCTGTATATATTTCAGCCAAGTCATTGTTTTAAAATTCGGATCATTTTAGCACCTCAAAATTTCACTCACCAAATAGGATCGAATAGAGTAAGGAAGGGTATCTGTTCACTTTTTTGTGGTGAAGAATTTGTATAACACAGTTATTTAATAATAAACACAAATTAATAATGCAGTTCGGGCACTTCTTTACGAAATGTTTATGAATTTACAAGGAAATATTTGTTGCCTGATGTGACTTAAAACTCTTTAACAATTCTTCAACATGTTCTGTGAATTTTACATAGAATAAATATTTGTGCAATAAAAATAGATGCCAGTAAAACTCCTCAACTGCCAGTATTACCTGTTTAACTCATTAGGATCTGTAGTAGTGAATTAATACAGTGTACTGTCTGTCTCAAATGGTGTGTGAGTATTGTTGAAGTCTGTGAGTTCAGGAATTGTATTAAACGTGTGACAACTGGAAGTGAAAGCCTAAGGTGCAGACTGTGACTGTGCTTGGCTGAAACCTTGCTCTTTCTTAGCCAACAGCCTTCTGTGTCGAATGTCATGTGTAGCACTTTACTTCGGATTAATGAGGTCACAGTTTGGTATGTCAGTCCAGATATCTGTTCTCTTGATTTAGTTTATGTGATATTTCTCAGTTACTGCTAAGAAATGCCAGAATAGTAGCACAGAATAGGACACAAATGCTTCCTTCAAGTTCAGTGATCATCCTGTGCTATGTAATCTGAAGTGCAGGCAGTGTCAGTACATAAACTGCAGACAAATCAGCAAACTTCCACTTTGTTCTTGAATTCCCACACAGTCATAATCAGTTATGTGGAGTATGGGAACATAAGTCAACAAGACATACTGTGCACAAATTAGCATGTCCAAGTTTCAGGTTTTGTTAGGGGTGTGAATTATGTATCCACAGTTCTTGGATATGATGCAGCTTCATGTTCCAGCAGAGTGGATGGGACATTAACATATGCTTCCAGAAGTTAATATCCGAGTTTTATTGTGGCAGGCAAAGCGCGTGGTCTTATACCTTGCCCGTACCAGATCAGATCGCCTACTGGACGAGATGATGACCGAATTGCAGACAGTTGAGACACTCAACTGCCTCATAGAACGAACAGAAACTCCCCCGTTCTATAGACTGACAAGTATGAGGAAAGCTTCCAGCCACTCTGATGGACCAGGTGGTGTGGCTGGTCAAGTTGACCCTAACAATCGCAATGATCTAGGGGTGGAGAAAGGCACCATTCACACCAAGCGGCATAGTGGGGAGGATCCTGGAAGAACAGGGTAAGTTTCAGTTTATCTACTATGCAGCAACATTCAGTTGTGTCGTGAAGGTATCTGTCCTGTGGGATGTGACACCGTGTATTTTGGTAGATAGGTACCAATAAAGGTGTCCCTGGACTAGCTGTTAGAAAGTGGCACTCTAGGCAAATGGCATATTCTGCACCTAGGGCAGAACAGATTTTATACAAAATGCATAAGAGTGTTGATTAAATTTTGTGTCAGTGCGAATTAAAAATCATCGTGGAATTAAAATAGTCTTAATTTTTTTATTTGATATTTTTACTTGCCAATTTGCTGTCCTGTGTAACTTCGCACCCAAGGTGGTCACCTACTGTGCCGTTATGGACGGGCCCTCACTGGGTACCAACATTTTGGACGAACGTGCTGTCTTTTTATTCCTTATAGACCTTGACAGTAATATATATATATATAGTCAACACCGTGAGAGCCATTAATCTCACATTATTTGTCTGTAAAAATGTCATACATTATTGCAGATTATTAGCATGCAAATGTGTAACAGTACAATTCTGTCCGATGTCCACCCTGAGACAGAACAAGACAGGCAATGTACGTGTTACATAACATGGATGTGCATTTGCGTAACTATTGTTGCCATCGAAAAGCAATAACTATGACATGTTATAAGGGTGTGTCTCATTCTTGAGTCTTTTTGGCGGTGTGTTTATTGACATCGGTGGCCAGTATGGCTCTCCGATATTTTGCCACTTTATCTCATAAATGGCAAGATTTCCAGAAAGAAGTTCTTGAATGTAAAATGTATGTTTTGAATTTCTCATCAGCTTTTGTCTGAAACAATTCTCCTTCTGAAAAACATACAGCGAGATATTATCATCAATGTACTGTTGTCTTTCATAAATGATTGACACTCAGCTGGGTTGCAAGCCTCCAGCTGATGATTGGTGACAGATAACACTGTAGCACTATCAACATAATCCCCACCAAGGTCTGTGCAACATTACCATCTCTCTGGTAACTTTTGGATAGCTGCAGCATGCCAGTCTTTATGGTTACTGTACGTAGAGTCATATACACCTCTCTGCCGGTTGTCACTGATAGGGAATCTTCTCCCGCGGAGTAGTTCTTCATTTTTTTGAACAAAGCATAGTACACTGGGGGTAAATCTGGAGAATATGGTGAATGTGTACGATGGTATATCCAAGCGTTGTCGATTTCTATGTTGTTTGTTTACTGCTGCGGTCTTGCATTGTCATGGATCAACGGAACCTGGCATGCACATTTACCTTGGTGCTGTAGCTGGATTCTGTGACAAATACACCTAAGGGTTTTGCAGTATACCTCACTGTTGATTGTTTGCCCCTGCAGAAGCCACTCAATTAAAAGGATGCCCTCCATATCCCAGAATACTGGGGCAATCTGCTTTCCAGCAGAAGGTGGTGTCTGAAATTTGTTTGGATGAGGACTTTAATCATGTTTCCAATAAATTTATTGCCTTCAGGACTCATCATCTGTAACCAGTCTGGTAAAGAGTTCCTCTGGGTCCTTCTTATGAAGAGCGAGCAGCTCCTGGCAATTCTGCACCCTTCTATCTTTTATTTGGGCATAAGATCTCTTAGAACCCAGTGTGCACAAACCTTCTTCATCTTTAAATATTCATGGATTATGCATGGAATTTTGCACCAAAAAAGAGATGTTGCTATTTGCAGTTCGTTAGTTACGCATTTTTTCTGCGTGGTGATGAGGGAGACACACTGCACAGCTGATGACATATGGGCTGTTGGCGGGCAACCTGGACTGATACCTTCTTGACAGTTTCATGCCCACTGTTGAAACTTTCCACCCATTGAAACACTGTTCTGCAACTCAGGGCAGCTTCTCCACACACACACACACACACACACACACACACACACACACACCACACCACACCACACACCACACACACCACACACACCACACACACACGAGAGATGCCAGCCGATGATGGATGTCAGCAGCCAGTGCACCTTCCTTCCACAAGCACCGCCTGGTCCATCTTTGTCCATGATAGACACCTTCCATTGTCCTCAACAGCATCCCACTGACAGACACAATTATCCCACTAAAAGGGAATTTGTACCATCTTCTGCTACCATCTATTGTGTGAACATTCAAATACCCCTGCCACATAACACGCAATTTTTGTATGGCTAGGTTTCTGTGTTCACATGTTTTAACGATGAGTGTCAAACGTTTATGAATGGCCCTTATACATAGGTTTTCATGTGAATGACCCGTTATTCTTGTCAGATTTTAAAGCAGCTTGGATTTTCTGGACAAATTTTCGAAAAATGCTCAGATATCAAATTTCATGAAAATCCGTGCAGTCTTTTGTCTCTTCAGTTTTCCACATTCATGCATCTCCAGTGAATTGTACCTGTTACTGTTTATTAAATTAGAGGAATTTAACCTTGTAGTTTTCTCAGTAAGAACTCTACTTCATGGAGCTAGTTAGTTAACAAAACAAAATAATTTATGTCCTGTTGTGCATTTTTGCAAAATTTGCTTTCTGTGGTATTTAGTGTCTGCAGTTTTAAGGTACTTTGAAGTGTTACAAACAGGAGGTTACAAGACGTAAAAGCTGTAAAATAATATATTACAGTAACATTTCTTTAATCCAACCTTTGATAGTACAGATATCCTGATAATCGGGCATGTGTTAGTCGTCCCAAGACTGGAAGTTTTGCATTTTACCAGGAAAAAGCTTCATCAGTGAAAGAGACAGATCTCAGGGACCTGTTCAAAAAGGCTACCAAGAGTGGTTGCACATCAACTGTTGTCTTGTCTCCTGACCCCTTGTCTCTTACTGCAGCAACTTCTTCAGCTATGAAGACTCCAGTGGACACTGAAGAGGACCCTGATGACCCTGAACCAGCAGCTGAAAGAGATATTCAAATGGAATAATCTGATTAGTTGTACAGCCCAAGAGTAGAAGCTGTAACAAACATTATCTGTAAGAGTTTAGGTCAGAATAGGTACCAACTGATAATTCTTAATATTTGATAATTCAGCACCTCTGTGGTCCATGTGATTTACAGAATTTTGCTGTACAATATTATTGTCAAGCTCTTGTCATAAGTATCATTCTCTCCTTTCCGTGTACATATTTACGATATGTGTGCATTACAGAACATCGAAGTCAGATTCTGCTTTGCGAGCTCTAGCTGGAAGTTTTGCACCACCACGGACTGAAAAGACTCGCACAGCCAGTGGACCACCAATGTTGTCAGATGATATGTCTACCCCTACAGTAGAGCCAGAGGTATGTTCCAAATAAAATGACTAAATTTATCTTAAGCACCATATTGCCCACATATTGTTCTTTCTGGTCTGCCTTCTACATACCAGCATCCACATCTTCTTGAAGAATGGTGTTGGTGTAGGCCCTAGCCCTGATTTCATGGAGTTCTTAAGTAGAAGCACAGTGTAAAGGTAAGGAATATTCTGTCTTACAGTGACAGTCATCTGGTGTATGATGTCACGTAGTTTGTTTGGTATGTGGGTACCAACATTCTAAAGGCCCTGCTGCCTGCATCCTCTACCCTGACCATGTATACAGCTGATGTTGGTGCTCTTCTTACAAACTACCAAACTACACGGAGTCGTGCCACAGAAGACCATAATGTCTATTAATATTTACCACTGTGAGAACCTGAAGTCTTGGTACCATGTCTTGTTTGCCTGATAATTTACTTATGCCATTATTGCAGTAAATTTTTACAGTTGTATAGATCCCTATGCTGAGAGCAGCATAGCTGCTGGTGGTGCCATTACGGCTGTATAGGTTGCAAATGAGTTGCCAGACAAAGAGAGGAGCCCTGGTTGGGGCATGAGCTGATTTCAAAGCATTCAGTGGTAGTGTTAAAAAAAAATAGCTGTTTTTGGCACTAAAGATGTGCAAATCCTGAGAATGGAGGCCTGGAAGACCAAAATGCTAGATAGGACCGAAAGGAGGAGTGTAGTTAAGACAGTCAAGGCCTGAAATGGGCTAAAGTACCAGAGCAGAAGAATCGTAAGTTACGGATGTTGATGTGCATCACAGTGCTGGAGTCTTTGTGCGAAAACAGAATTCTAACTATTCATGTCACCATTAAATTACAAACAGCATAACAAGGAATTCAGAAGGTGACATGCTGAACAATTCAAATGTCATTACTGGCCTTACGTATGGAATGTGTAAATTCACTCTTTTATTCCTCCTTTCAGCTTCCACCTGCTGAAGAGGGGTATGGTGTGCGTACTGCCACAGTGGACAAATTTGACATTCCTCAGCCTCACCCTCTTCCTATGCCTGAATATGGCGGCTATTTTGCTCCACTTACAGAGTATTTGCCAGACAGCTCACAACCAATTAGTGGCTTTCATAGGTATGTGATACTATTAAAGTACTAAAGTAAAATGAATTACTTGTAATGGATTATTCATATGGAAAAGGAATATGTAAGTCATCTCAATAAATCTACTTTGTATTGTTGCTCTTGATTTGGTGAGAGCATTCACTTGATCTGAACGTTTGAGTATTTTAATTATCTTTATTGAAACATGAGTACATTGTTTTCTTGCAGGTGTAATGTTGCAGTAATGCTTCTGACAGATGTAGTGGTGGATGGAGTGGACCTAGATTGGTCTATACATGTCCCTTTGATGCTCCATATCCTGTTCTTGGGTCTTGATCACAACCGCCCTCTGGTTCATGAACACTGCAAACAGCTGCTGCTGAACCTGCTGCTGGTGCTAGCAGATCATAATGATCACCTGACTGTAGCACACATCCTACTCAACTGCAAGACATCTCAGCTGGGTCTTGGACTTACTACCCCTGCTTTGCCTGTCCTGTCACACGTGTTCACTGGTGGGTATGAACGCTTACAATCCTTCAAGCTCATATGATCATCAGTCTTTTATCATGTATTACTAGTTTCTTTGTGGTGTTTATGTTGGCTGTATGCACTGCGGTTAATATTTTCCCTGTCTGTGACATGATATACAAGGGAACTAGAGGTATAACTCCATACATTCTGAACCTTGGTGATAGATGGAAGGGAGTGGTCAACTTCATGCCCTGGTCGCTTCACCAATGGGAAAGAACCCTAGTACCCACTGAACACAAGGCGGGTTGAAGGCTTGGTGAGCAATAGATCCAGCCAAAATAATTTGGAGGAAAGAAAAATTTTGTACCCCAGCCAGGATTCATACTCCGGATCATCCATCCTGTAGCATAGTCACTGTAGTTGATTTGTTTTGTTTATTTTTTTATGCTGTTGTGATCTGAGACTATGTAGTGTCAAATGGTAGGATAGGAATGAATAAGGAACAGGAAAGACATGGAAGGTGTCAGTCATGGCCTAATGTGGGGTACTGTCCCAGCATTTGCTTAAGAAACTGAGGAGTATCATGATATAACTCAGGGTGGTTTGTGTCCCTGCTGGGATTTGAACTAAGCACCTCCCAAATACAAGTCAGAAGTGTTACTGCTTGACCCAACTTAGTTGGTTTATACTGTATCAAATACCTAATGTTCACAGTCTGTAATGAGATAAGAAAATTTTTATGTGTTGTGAATTGTAGGAGCACATAGTGGTGCAGTTGGTTGAGGCACTGAACTACAAACCAGAAGGTTGTACAGAAATTGCTTTACCTTTTACTGTGAACTGTAAACAATGAATGATTGTGTTTATTTCATAGTTTAATAGTGTTTTCTTCCTGTGTTTTGTATACAGCCTTTAATATGAGATTGGCTCATTGAATAATATTTTCTCAGCCACATGTATTTTACATGGTGTGATCAAATAACAAATACAGCAGCAGCAGCTATGTATTGTTTGTCCTTGTTTTCAGAACCCAATCCAGAGTTCGACAGCTACTTGCAAGGGCCTGTACCAATGGCAGTGACCACCACAACTCTCACGGTGCAGACAAATTCTTCACCTGCTGTTGCAGTTTCATCTGCTGGTGAGTGTTAACTGTGTCAGGCCACAACAAATCACCTTTATAAAGCTTAAATCTTAATAAACTTTGAGGCCATTCTTTTTTATGTAGTTACCCATATTTGTCACTTGATTGAAGAAAACTTCTCATTGCCTTGGGGCAACAGCTACTGTGTTCCATGACCTGAGAAATTTGAATATCCCAAATCTGTAACTTGCACAATTTAGTACTAGTATGCTTACCTGCTTGAGGAACTGTTATCAAGTGACTGATTACAGTGGCTGAGGTCTTATAGCATGGAGGACCGATTGAGAATTTAGAATTTAATTTAATGTCAGTGAGAAAGGAAGATTAAAGAGTGGGAGATAACTTGGGAAGACTGAGATGTGCAAGGAAGGATAATATGCAGATAGAGCTCAAGGAAAGAGATGTGAAAGTGCAATGGACTCATGTTACTGAGATTAGAGCCCAGTGTTTGGATTTTGTGAATGTACTAAGAAACTTCTGATGAGCCTTAAATGGCAAGAGATGTACTTGGCTAAATTTTAAGCTCATGGTTCCGTGCACCGTAATTCAATGTTAATAAAAATCCAACCAGATGCAACAGGATGCAGATATTTATTTACTGCAAAGCTACTCTACATGTTTCAGGTGTCACAGCACCCATCATCAGGAGTACTAAAAACTGTAACCGCAGCCTCCGGTACAGGTCATAATACTGGTGCAGCTAC
>Ga0123355_10016403_pt1 | contig 11673 bp, 10 predicted proteins | sample TergutEmb28metaG_3_FD_89872 | JGI IMG/M metagenome (GOLD analysis project Ga0123355, IMG submission 89872) | Embiratermes neotenicus P1 segment gut microbial communities from Petit-Saut dam, French Guiana - Emb289 P1 | ecosystem: Host-associated > Arthropoda: Insects > Digestive system > Gut ...
TGACTACGTGAAAAAATCGTGAATGAAGTAAGTAATAATTGTAGAAAGAGGCATCTTATTATGTGAAGTATTTTGGTGGCAAAAAAATAGGGAACCTTACTTTCTGAAACACCCACGTAAATTCTACAAATGGTTCACCGGAAATGGTGGTTTCCGAAACAAGCACTTGGCTCCCTGTGCAGCTAAACGAGGAAAGAAATCTAACAGCACGCCAGGTGTGCGGTATGTAACAGCGCTGTAATCGGCAAATGGTCAGCAAGGCGTAACGAATATAGCACGTACGTTCCGTTTCGCGACATTATCTTGGTAAGCCCAAGACTTTGGGCCAAAGCGCGATGAACTTGCTGTATGCCTGCTAAATCCCCCCCAACTTCCACACCAAACACTTTTCGCTCCGATAAATATTGAGCGGATTACAGCTCAGCTACTTCCAGACATGCGTGTGGATCTCAGTGTAGTCCAATTGGAAATAAAATTTGAACGAGTGGACCGATGTGAGTAAGGTAAAGGTAAAGTTCACCCTAGAACAGGCCACGAAGGCCCAGAGATGGAGTAGAGGTATAGCTCTACTCTTTCTTTAACCTTGGCACTAGATGGGGGTGGGTGGTCAACGCCACGACCCGGCCGCTTTACCCCCGGGAAAGACCCAGTACCCACTGTATAGGAGGCTGGGTGGGCCCCATGACCGATCTGGACAGGTGCGGAAAATCTCGCCCCCACCGTGATTCAATCCCCGGACCGTCCAGGCGCAGCCAGTCGCTATACCGACTGAGCTATCCCGGCTCTCGGACCGACGTGAGTGGACCTCCCCAATACCATATTTCATTATGATATCAGCGATAGTTAAGCTGTAACATGCGGACGGGCAGACAGACTCTAAATGTACGCGTGTGAGATTTTGAGTTCCTGGTGGAGCAATCAAAATTGCAGTAATCTGGGATGTGACGCGGTACAGTCTAGCAGAAGCGTGCCGACGTTTCGAAAAAACCTGCTGCCTCCGGCGCAACAGCATCGTACCGCAGCGTGTCACTTCCTATTAGACAGCAATCATCTTTAATTTGCTCGTTTTTTTTTTTTGCAACTTTTCGTCGCGAAAGCAGCAACAATTCGCCCAAAAGGAAGACTCCAATTGCGACAGAAGTAAAAAATGCGAAATGCGGAACTGAATGAGAAAACACACCTCATATATAAATTGAAATAACATTTGTAAATATAATTATTGCATTGAAATATTTTTAAAATAATTTCATTCCAAATAAGGGTATATCGAAAATAACAGGATTTAAAAAGGTAATCTAACTAACTGGACGGGGCAAAGTCTTTCCTGAGAAGCTAGCAGTTCCTCAGCTAGTCAAGACATTCCCCGTATTTTACGGAACCCGAAGACTCATTAGCGCATTCACAAGTACCCGCCACCTGTCCCTATCCTAAGCCAGATCAATCCAGTCCATAACTCCCCATACCACTTCTAGAAGACATATTTTAATATGTTCCATATTCCGTGAATTAATACAATTTGTAAAATGTAAACACAACCACATATGCGCTTTAATATTATGATGAATTTTAATTTATAATATGTTCACCAACATGTTTCGGTCTGTAGTCCGGCCATCTTCAGGGTGAGGATACAAGAATACAATTGTAGTTAAATGTGTCACAATCACTCCATAATATTAAAAATAATGTGTTTCGATATTATGCAGTGATGGTGACACATTTACCTACAATTGTGTCCCTGTCTCATCACCCTCAAGAAGGCCGGACTACTGGCCGAAACATGTTGGTGAACATATTATAAATTAAAATTCATCACAATATTAAAGTGTGTTCGTTGGTTGTTTAAAAATTTTACAAATCTATTTTAATATTACCCTGCTATCTATGCCTCGGTCTTCCAAGTGGTCTCTTTCCCTCAGATCTCCCTACCAGAACCCTGTATGTACCTCTCCTGTCTCCCATACACGCCACATGGCCCGCCCATCTCATTCTTCTGGAGTTATCACGAGAATAATATTTGGTAAGGGGTACAGATCATAAAGCTCCTCATTATGTACTCTTCTCCATTCCCCTGTTACCTTGTCCCTCTTAAAAATAAATATCGTACTCAGCACAAACACCCTCAGCCTATGTTCCTCCCGCAATGTCATGGACGAAGCTCCACACCCATACAAAACAACAGGCTAAATTATAGTTCAGTAAATCTTAGTATTTAAATTACTGGATAGCAAACTACAGACAAAAGATTCCGCACCGAATGATAGCAAGCATTCCGGGACTTCAAACTGCTCTGAATTCCTTCGTAAATGCAATTTTGAATAGTTGCGGTTGTTCACAAACATCTGAAATGCTCCACCCAACTTCATGTGAGTTTGTCCTGCATTCTGGTCTCGATATATGACCAGGGCGCATACTTCTAGACCAGTCTCCTTAATATCGACTAACAAAGCTTCTGTGCTTTCATTTGTAGCAGACAGCCTTCCAAACATAATATCAGTTAAAACTGTAATCTATCACGACCATCTCACAACGGAAGTGACAAGTGATATTTTTCAGATAAAATAACGACCCTGTATAAAACTTACAACAACATGTATCCAAACAAAGTAAAAGGTAAAGCTCACGCTAGAACAGGCCACGAAGGCCCAGAGAGGAAGTAGATGTATAGCTCTACTCCTGCTTTAACCTCGGCGCTAGATGGGGTGGATGTTCAACGCCACGCCCCGGCTGCTTTGCCCCCGGGAATGACACGGTACCCATTGCACAGGGGACTGGGTGGGGCCCAGGGCCGGTCTAGACGAGTGCAGAAAATCTCGCCCCCCACCGGGACTGGATCCCCGGCCCGTCCAGCCCGTAGCGAGTCTCTATACCGACTGAGCTACACCGGCCCATCACTAAAAATACAAATATAATAATTAAATGGAGTCACGAAGAGACATTTTGGCATACAAGGTACTACAAAACGCAACGAACGCGTGAATGAAACCACATGAGAGCAGCAGCAGTCAGATGCAGTTCGAAGTTTGGACTTTAGGTACAAGACACGCAAACAAATTAGAAGCGGCACACGTGAATCTCTAAAGTTTAGGTTTAAACAGACTTGAAGAGCAAAGCAAAACAAGGATCCGTGAAAAAAGTTACAAGTAACCTACACAACTGAGGGACCGCGGTAGCACAGTGGTTAAGGCGCTGCGCTACAAATCGGAAGGTCGCTGGTTCGATTCCAGAGGGTTCCACGAAGTTAAGATTCGCAGATTACGTGACAATGGCCCAGAACGGTGCTAAGTTTGCCAACCTTACACACCGGCCACTTTTACCCCCAGGAAATAATCCTAGTACTCATTTCTGTTAGAGGCTGAGTCGACCCCAGGGCCAAAGTGCGATCGGAAGGATTATGTCAATGAAAAACTCCAATGACACCATCTGGAATCGAACCAGTGACCTTCCGATTTGTAGCACACCGCCTTAACCACTGTGCTACTGCGGTCCCCCAGAGAATAATAGAGATGTATAAAACAGAACTATCGATTATGTATTGAGAAGTCTTGTAGAAATTGTAAATGTTGCGATACTGGAAGATCCATCTCACTCAGATGAGGTGAAGTCTTTGTCGTGGGGCTCCTTTTACAGTGTATGTGCCGGAACATTGTAGCTGCCATGTTCTTTTAATTAGTTATATTTTTATAACAAACCTTTGTTATAATATAACTTTATATACTTCATAATTATTCAAAACACAACAGGGATGCCTCACCTGCCAATTCCTTGGTATGTTCAGCGTTTTCGCCAGCAACCCGGAAATTTCTCTCCTAAAATAGTCTTCCTCGAAAACATTATTACTTTCGTACAGTGTTTGAGTTCCATTTTCAAATGGAAAGAACTGAAGACTTTTATATACAGGACCCTGGTTGTATCACTGCTCTTTTTTGAGACAATGACGAATGTCAGTGATGAAAGAGCGTAACCACTCCTCCACGGAACACACAGCACACTCTTGAAATATTCACCGCCAAGAACTGAGGGTGTCTTGGTGTTGTATCTTGGTACAGTTTGTGAGACGTTGCGATACCACGGCGGTGACTATAAACGTCGTCTTATGTGATTCGACTACGGAAGTTTCGGAGAAACTGCTGCCACTGTCTTCAAGGTAAAAGCGCATTGTTGCAGTACGTTGATAGAAAGTGCAGAACGACCAGCATTATGAATGCAAATGCAAAAGACTGTGCGAGAGGACGGAATAGGACTTAACACAGCATGATCATGATGATAATCATGACGCCGAATCAAATACTTACTTACTGACTTACTCACTCACTCACTGCATACAGCAGAGTCCTTCCTGAGAAGCTAACCGGTTCTAAGCTAGCCAGGAGATTCCCCGCATTTTATAGAACCCGAAGGTTCATTACGATATTCACAAGTGCCCGCCACTTGTTTCTATCCTGAGCCAGTTCGATCCAGTCTCCACCACCACATCCCACTTCCTGAAGACCCACCTTAATATCATCCTCCCATCTACGTCTGGGTCTCCCAAATGGTCTCTTTCCCTCAGGTTTCGCCACTAAAACTCTGTACACGCCTCACCTCTCCCCCATACACGCTACATGCCCCGCCCATCTCATTCTTCTCAATTTTATCACCCGAACAATATTTGGGGAGAAGTGTAGATCATTAAGCTCTTCATTATGTTGTTTTCTCCACTCCCCTGTCACCCCGTCCATCTTAGGCCCAAATATTCTCCTCAGCACCCTATTCTCAAACACCCTCAGCCTACGTTCTTCCTGCATTGTGAGCGATCAAGTTTCACACCAGTACACAACAAGAGGCAAAATTATAGTTCTGTATATGACGCCGAATCAAATACTTAAACAAACATGCAATCTGTTGCCAGCGTACAGCAGTTACCAATAGAAATTTGTGTACTGCTATAACGTAGCCACTTTGTACCAGCCAGTGGCGTACCCAGGAATTTTGTTCGGGGGGGGGGGTGTTCAACAAATTCAGTTGAGGATAGAGAACAGAGAGAAAGGGGGTCTGGGGGCGGTAGCCCCCTAGTCAGGGGTTCTGGAGGCAGCTGTAGTTTGGTACAAGAAATTTCATTCCATATAGTAAAGTTTCCTTAATTTTTGGTACTTTATTTATGATGACAACCAATCTATTTCTTATTGCTAATGTAAATCAATTGCGAACCTAGGCAGATTTAGAATTTTACTGCCTTTTTTCCCGAACATCTTCGGGTGTTGGCGTCCTAAATTCAGCAATTTTTAACAGTTTTCACAATCGGGTTGAGTTTGGCACGATTTTGGAGGGCCTTCGGAATTTCGTGGGGGGTTTGAATCCCCCCGGTACGCCACTGGTACCAGCATGGTGCTGCATACAAATGTGCGGCACTTTGCAACAAACCGCAACTCAAAGCACGTCTATAAAGTAAAAAAAAAAGAACGTAATGGTAAAGGTAAATTTGCCCTGTCCATGTAATGAACGCATATAGGCGGAACAGAGGTATAGCTCCACTCATTCTTAACGTCGACAACAGACGAAGTGAGCGTTCATCTTCATGCCCCTACCGATTTACCCGGGTGTTAAGATGGGTGGGACCCATACCAGGTCTGGACGTTTCGGAGACTACGAAAAAACACTTTTCCTTGCCGAGATTCGAACCCCTGATTGACCAGCCTGTAGTCTAGACAAAGCACCCACTACAATATCGTCGTCTATCAAGTAATCTTATAGATATTGCAATATCGATATTGTGAATATGGTCGACATAACTGCCACACAAAAACAAGTATCAAAATCGCGTAATTAGAGAATAAACGAAGGTAAGGTTTTCCTTGGGCACGCCATAAAGGCATGTGTTGGGAGCAGAGGTATAACTCCACTCCTTGGCACTAGTAAGAGGTGAGTAATAAGCCTCAAGCCACGACCGTTGTACTCCCAAAGATATTCAGCATATTTCTATACACTTGTGTCTGATGATATTACAGTGATTCGTTCGTCGCCACATACACACAGTTCATCATCATCATCATCATAACATCACGGATGATGCATGCATGTATGTATGTACGTCCCACCTTCAACGCTCATTCTCTTCAGTGACTGTCCAACTTCCTTCCCGCCTAGCTACAGCTTATATGATCTATCCATATGTTTACTCTCGTCCGTTTCACCTTCTGCCAAGACATCACAAAAGTTAGTCCTTTCTCCTCCTTTGTAATGCCAATTAATATAGTTCTGTACGTCGTTTAATTCATCTGTACAACTTTCCGCCATCTCAGTACTTGCGCCATCTCAATATTCCCGCCATCTCAGTATTTCCGCCATCTCAATACATCCGCATCTCAGTATTTCCGCCATCTCAGTCTTCCCTCCATTTCAATATATCCGCATCTCAATATTTCCACCATTTCTGTCTTCCCGTCATTTCAATATTTCCGCCATCTCAGTCTTCCCTCCATTTCAATACATCCGCATCTCAGTATTTCCGCCATCTCAGTCTTCCCTCCATTTCAATATATCCGCATCTCAACATTTCCACCATTTCTGTCTTCCCGTCATTTCAATATTTCCGCCATCTAAGTCTTCAATATATCCACATCTCAATATTTCCACCATTTCTGTCTTCCCGTCATTTCAATATTTCCGCCATCTAAGTCTTCCCACCATTCCAATATATCCGCATCTCTGCATTTCCGCTATTTCAGTATTTCCACCATTTCTGTCTTCCCGCCATTTCAGTATATTCGCCATCTCAGTATTTCCGCCGATTTAGTATCCTGACCCCACGGTCATACAGCTGCGTCTGGACAGTCGGTGTTTTTTTTAATGTTATTAGGTGTTCCTTTCTTTGATTTCCTTGCAATGCTCTTGTCAAAAGTCACATACAGTATGTGAAAATCTACATATTTCTCTAAAAAAAACTGTCATATGTAAATATTACGGGTACATTTCTTCACAATAATGAAAACAAGACGATGTTAATAAAATTATGTCCCAACATGACGCTGTACGTTCCAAAACAATCCTACCACTAACTGTTTGGATATTATCGGTCACTTTGCTGCCACAGACGGCACAGTCCGGTCACTATCAGCTGCCGATACAGCACGGCTTTTACTTTCGTGCCAAAAGTAGGAAAACAGCCGACATGTTTGGTACTTAACGTGTGCCTGGCACAGATCCAGAGCCATTCAGGGGGCAAGGTCCTAAGGCAGTGATAGCAGTGGGGGATGAGAGAGAGAGAGGGGGGGGGAGACTCCTGCGTCCCATGACGTCACTACAGCCACTATCCACGCGCAAAAAATAGCACTTTTTTGTGTGTGGGGAATTCAAACCGCCAATTTCGATCCGTAGGTACGGCGTTCAGGAACGCGCAGAGCTGTGAACAATAAGATTATGAGGCCGTGTAGCCTGGTAGATATGCACCAAAAATAAAAACAGTAACGTGCCCGTCCCCCCCATAAAGGCATACAGGGGGAGCTGAGGTATAGCTCCACTCATTCTTAACCCCGGAAACTAGATGGAGGTGGGTGGTCATCACCCCCCGGCCACTTCACTTCTGGGAAATAACCCCGGTACCCGTTGAACAGGAGGCTAGGCACCAGAGTCGGTCCGGACGTTTTAGAGAACAAAATTTCTTGCCCATGGCGGGATTCGAATCCCTGAATTGTTCCATCCTGTATTCGGGGTAGGAAGTTCATCCAAAATGGTGAAACGCACCTACCAGATCATACGGCGTCACATTCCGGAAGATATCAACCAGCACAAAGCACAATTCCAACTAAAAGAAAAAACGGTAAAACATCGCAACTGTGGGAAAGTGGAAGCAGATTCACTGGCCATCAAAATGTGGCGCCAGGGCGAAGCAGACGACGCCTGGCACTGCCTGGAACACAAATATACTGAAAGTTCATTGATATGAATATCTGGGAAAATGAGGAACAAAAGAAACGGATATCCATCGAAAATAATAGCCCATGTAGACAGGATTCCACGAGGAGGTTTTACGACTTCGAATTAGATTAGCTGTATATTTCATCAAGCATAATATACAAGGGTCAACAGATGTTAGCCCTGTTCCCCAGCCAGCCAGACATTCTGCCTACCCACGTCAGTGCCACCAACTGCTCCATTCCAGCCCACTCACCGTCATGTAACGTTTGCACTCAAGACAAGAAATGCCGGCCGCTATCCCAAGTGCCTATCACAGGCCAACTTACTGCCCACCGTATTACGTAATGTACACATAAGACACCATACACATTGATACCTCGGCTAACGAGTGCCCCTGCTAACGAATTTTTCGGCTAACGAAGATTTTTTCCGCTGTTTTTCGGACTCGGCTAACGAATGTTTTAGTGGATGCGCGCGCTAACATAAAGCAGCAAACATAAACGGTCGGGCCATTCCAGGAGCTTAAGAGAAGTTCAATCAACTTTGGACAGATTTTTTACTTCTCCTTTAGCAAAGGGACAGAGGCCAGCTGCTGAAGAAGAGGAGACTTACCTTGAATAAACTTTGAAAATTTAGAAGAAGAATGGTAAAAACGTTGTGTACATATCTTCAGTTTAATAGTATAAAGTGTACTGTATAATATATTTTCAGTATGATAGCGTAAAGATCGTCAGTTTTTCATTCTACTTTCCATTCTCCTTCATCCAATTGGGTAGCTGTTCAGCGCAGGCTTTGGTGAGTTTTTGCCCTTTTATAGTGTGCTTTTTACTATTTTATAAAACTTATCTTTAAATAGTGGGCACCATCCAGAACGAATTAAACGATTTTCTACAGAAACCTACGGGAAATCACGTTTCGGCTAACGAATGTGATCCCGGAACGAATTTATTCGTTAGCCGAGGCATCACTGTACTGTCTAAATTTACTGTTCGACACATGGGGAGAAACCGAGTAAGGCAGCAGCGGAGGGTGGGGGAGGGGAGGGGGGAATTATATCTAATTCGTTCAAAGATTTCTCCTCTGATCGGCCTTGATTTTACATTCGCCACAGGCGCGGTACACGAGTCTGTTTGTGCAGCAGTGACATACGTAACATTTTGCTGCTCTGACAGTAAACAACAGCTGTGGAATTCTGACACACTTTATTCCGTGCGTCTTCGTATATAACTCAACGAACGCACATTTGGCATTTTGCGCCATATTCAAGGAGCTTTACGACGAAATATACCTTAATAAAATATAAAACAATACAAATTCAATTCAATTCATATTTATTAACGTGCCGAGTCAACAGTCAGATAGCCTATTATAGAAACAGCACATCATACAAACATAAATAACAAAGGGCAATAAACAAGGCACATATGAAACATACAGATACAAATAAAAGAAAGTAGAATAATTAATTGGTGTACCTTATAATATTAATCATCAAAACAGAGTTTGATAATTTGCATTTTCAAGATACATAAATATAGTGAATATAATAGACATAAATACAATATAATAAACATAATAGATATAATAAGTATAATGGATATAATAAAGACAAGTAGCTATGATATTTATATATATACATACATATATATAAATATAATAGCCGCATGAACGCAATATAATAAGAATTACTGTGTGATCTATCACACTTTATTAAGTCTTAATTTTGGTGTAAAACTCCCAGAAGATGGCATAAATGGCGCCGAAACATGTAGCAGCAATATAAGACTATATATTTATTCGTCACAAGTGCACTCGTTGGTGTTATGAATGAAAGGCCGAACTGTTCACATTCTGGATTAACTGACAGGCTAATTTAACTAATTTAAATTAAATTTTTTTTAAATTTTAAATTCTATTACCAACTACTGCATTTGACATACTTGTGTAACTTGGCAAGATACCAACTACGAACTCCCTGAGGATGACACAATAGTGTCGAAATATGTAGCAGGAGTGTGATAAATTGTCAATTAATTGTGCATTTGTTGGTCTTTGTACAAAATAATAAAAGATGCACGGTAGAAGTATTAAAATAATCACCATGTGTCCTCAAACCCGAAGAAGAATAGTTACATAAGTGGGCTATTAAATCCGCTAAAATACCTTGCTAATTACACGGAGTGTACTTTCACTTGTGGCTTCTCACGTAACAGCAAATGCGCTGTTTCAAGCCATTTACTACGAGCCATTCAGAGATCTATTCCAGGACCTAATATTCTGTCACATAGGCAAACCCAGTGGAAGAGACTGGGCTATATCCTGAGACTTCCCCTTGTGTTGAATATAAGCTAAAATATAAAATGAAATATATATAATACAATCAGACACAACTTTGTATTTTATTAAATTATATTAGATTATAATTCCAGTGACATGTTTCGGCCCAATCTGTAGGGCCATCTTCAGGGTGATCTTTAGACATGTGGAGTGCAAAATTAATAATGTTTTAAATTTACGAGATCTCGTATTACAAGAACTGGTTAAAAATAAATGTATATATTATATAAGAAACTTAAGATTAAAACTGGGCCGAAACATGTCGCGTTAATTATAATATAATTTAATAAAATACAAAGTTGTGACTGACATATATATATATATTATTATTATATTCCAGCACTAGGTCACATTATAATAGGCCTATGTACGATCCGTTTAATGTCATCCTCCCACTCTGCCCACAGGCTAGCCCCAGTAAAATTAACAGAACACATGTTTTTCCAAATTCGTCCTTCCAGACTGTGTACCCTTACTGCCTTGCTGCCGACACGAATGTACCAGCCGCATTCAAATCCGTGTTTGCAGATGTAGCGACTCTAAATTTAGCGCATTGCGAGCGGCCGGCCACTTGCACGCCGCTTGAGCGTCGTCACAAACACACCACTTCGATCTGCTTAACCGAACGACTAACCCCATGCGGCAAAGTCCTTCTTGAGAAGTTGACCGTTCCTCTGCTACCCGCAACTGACGAACCCCCACGGTTCATCGCCGCAATCGCAACAGCCCGACAACTATCCCTATCCTGAGCCAGATATCCAGTCCACACTTATCCACCCCATTTCCTTAAAATCAATTTAATAATATACTCCCGTCAACGTCTAGTTCTACAAGTGGTCCCATTTCCTCACAACACAGCACTCTTCCAACCGCGCCACATGCCCCGCCCATCCTATCTTCCTCTGTTTTATCACTCTAATAATATCTGGTGGGGAACGCATTCACGGCGCTCGTCGTATCGCGTCTTTTCCGGTATAATTCATCTCACAGCGGAGGCGCGGGTTCGATCACAGGTCGGTGGATGCGAGATTAGTGGTGGACAAAGTGACATTGGGGCAGGTTTTTCTCCAGTAATTCGGTTTTCCCCTGTCAGCATTATTCCACCAGAGATCCATATTTATCTTCACATACATGTTGCCGTTACCAGAAGGACAAACGGACGAAGCCTGGGAACCTTCCAATGCGCAATGCTCTTTCCGAAATCAGGGGCGATAGGAAATTACTTTCAATCTCCGTGCTTAAAAATCAGTTGACTATGCGGCCGTTCTAGCAAAGGCTAAGTAACATGGGGAATAACCATCTGCACAAGCCCTGGACTAAACTAAAACTAAACTCCGTGGCTTTAGTCCGCGAGGGAACCATACCGACAGAGCGGCCGCCGCCGGTAGGCGAAGTTAGTGCCAACTTTTGCGGATAGAGGGGTGTCACGTGGTTAGCGCA
>Ga0123355_10016404_pt1 | contig 11673 bp, 6 predicted proteins | sample TergutEmb28metaG_3_FD_89872 | JGI IMG/M metagenome (GOLD analysis project Ga0123355, IMG submission 89872) | Embiratermes neotenicus P1 segment gut microbial communities from Petit-Saut dam, French Guiana - Emb289 P1 | ecosystem: Host-associated > Arthropoda: Insects > Digestive system > Gut ...
AGGTGTTTTGGGGTTTTTCGGTATAGTTTAACACAAGGAACACCCTCCCGAAGTCTGGTCCGTTCCTCCTGTTACACCCTGTATATATATATATATGTATATATATTTATGTTTTGCTGACCGTGCATCTCAGTTATTTATCTTAGTAATTAACCAACTTGATGCACAAAGTTTGTTGTACAGTAAGTTAATTTCATGCCTCTACATGTTTCGGGCACCATATGCTCATCATCAGAAGGTCAAAATTGTACTATACAGCCTCTGGTATCATCATACCTATAGGTGTATAATACAATTTTGACCTTCTGATGATGAGCGCATGGTGCTCGAAACATGTAGAGGCATGAAATAAACTTACTGTAAAACAAAATTTTGTGCATCAAGTTGGTTAATTACTAAGATAATATTTATAGTCGAAATGTGATTAATTTTCAGAATAACATATATTCGAGAGTGAGTAGGGTGATTGACAGTGATTGGCAGTGGCGTTTGATGATACGTAAACGAAAATACCGACTATCGTGACAGGGTTTTTTGTAACTTCCTTTATTCTTCCAAGCCAAAGTGCTAACATATAATTTTAAAGTAGACGCGACCGCTTCTGTCCGCGCCTTGAAAACATCATTCATGCATATTATGTCCTTTGATGCCATGTAGTCGACATCGAAGAGAATGAGTGTTTAAAGCAGTGATGTACAACCCGTGGGCCGCCAAATTTGTCTGCTGACCGCAAGATTTTTCGAGCACATTAATAGATGCCTTCCCATCAGAGTCAAGGATAACGTTTTCAGTAACATGGCGAATTTCAAACACGTAGTTAAATTTTTTACAGAATTTTTAAGTTGTAAAGGAATTCGTGAATACTGCCTGGGAAGACATTGCATATTGGAAGCTTTACAGTGACAGGAGTGATTAAAATACCGAGTGGTAAGCTCCACCATCCGCCTTGCTCTTCCAGTTCTAAATTCTTTCTAATAATACTTAGTGTAAGGGTATTTCGGTAATAATTTCACGGAATGCAGTTCCATGTACTTTTTGGGGAATATCAGCGATAAAGAGAGAGGACAAGTTTCTCATTGGCGTTCTTACGTTATTAAAAAGTCAGTGGCCCACCCAGCCTCCTATGCAATTGGCACCGGGTCTTTCCCGGGGGTAAAGCGGCCGGGGCGTGGCGATGACCACTCACCCAATCTAGCGCCGAGGTTAAAGAAAGTGTAGAGCTATACCTCTACGCCCCTCTGGGCTTTCGTTGCCTGTTCTAAGGTGAAATTTATTGCGATACTGTTTCTTGGTAATAATTAATAGCAATTTTACTCTTTTAATGGCTCGGTAAAAAATAAAATTTCCTAGAGAACAAAAGATTTAGTGTAACACATTGGTTTGCGGCCCGTAGATTGTCTCTTGTGACAAGAAAGATTGCTACACGTGGGTATAGAATTTAATGGCAGAAGACTAAATAAGTGGTTGTTAAGAAGGGGACGCTGGCGTGAAAAAGACAGGCTGCCATGTCGCACTGAGCAGAAGAAGAAAGTTGGTGAAACTGATTTTAAATTTCTCGCTTAATTGCCGTATCCATTTCTCTGGAATATTGCGCAGCATCAGTGGGCCGTTGATTACAGACATTACTGGCCGACACGCTTTCCTGAAACGTCATTAACAAACTACCCCGTGATGCCGCATAACATCCCAGAAGATCGAATACCTGCGGTACAAAGCAGCGAGAGCTTAAAATCTCGCAGAGTACACTTCTGAACTGACTACTATCAATTCCTGCGAGGTATGTCTAACCAGAAGCAGGTTTGTACTGATGTTGCTGTTTGTGGCCTGGTATTATTTTGGTTTATCTGAGGGTGCTGTGTATCATTTCCGTGGGCACTGTAACGGCAGCTTTATATCTGTCTTTATCGACCATCATGCTTAAAAATAAAATTTTCCTTTTAAGATATGGCAGGAAGTTCTGGAAATCGTCCTATGTTATCTTTAAGTGTCTCGTGATGTCAATCGTAACAGATGATAAATGGACATAGGAATGTAATATCTGTCTGAACACATTTAATTGAAGTAACTGAAAAATACTAGCGTGGTTAGTGATGAAGAATTTATGAACACAGCAGCATGTTGTGACAGGAGAAGAGAGAGATTACGCGATGCTTTGGAGAACAAGTACAATAAATGGGCCATGCTACAAATTAACTACGTCATGCCATTGCTTTCAAGTAAATCAACTTGCAGGTCTACACCTGTTGATTCTACCTTTATCGTACGCGTGAGTGCGTGTGTACGTGGGGATTTTGTGGTGTCAGGTAGGTATACGTGTAGGCAGGAAGGACTTAAACCTATTAGGTGAACTAGGGCGACGGACTAGGACGGCAAAATTGGTGAGGGGGGAGGTAAGAAGCAGGGATAAAGTATTTTCTTCAAAAAACTCGATGAGATGAGGTTGATCCTGTTTGGAATGCCTGGACGGCGGAGGGGGTGACAAGTCTTAGGTTCGCCTAGGAGAACAGAAGAGTTTGAGGCTATCTTGCAGGTATCGATGTCAGATATAACTGCTTATTTGAGGTTATTTATGCCAAATTGACACCAACTTACCTATAATTTCGGCCTGGGTGAATTATCGACACCAACTAAACACTTTAGTTAAAAGCCCTGAAGGAAAGAGACCACTTGGGATACGTAGGATACTATTAAAATAGACTAAAATAGATCTCAAAACGCAGCGTGGAGGTATGGAGTTGAGATTTTGAAGTTCTGTCGGCAGTGTGGCTTTGGGACGTTAAGCTATGCCGATTGGTAAATAGTTCCCGACGTTTCGAAGGACCGTAGCACCTTTATCTATAAAATCAAGCAGCCCAAGATCCCCGAATATGAAGACAGCACGATCCTTTGGAACGTATCACACTTATTACACAACGATGCAGCGCGACATCGCGTAAGTTGTCTGTCTTTGGGTAATGTTTGCTGGTTGGCTTTTGAGAATACGGTAATGAACAGTCGGGTTCAACAGAAGGCGGGGAATTCGTTGACTATCTTATCACTTGTTACTTTCTGAAGAAGGACTCTATATTTTAGAGTTATTTACTCAGCGTGTGTGATCATCTTCGACTCTTTAATATGATTTCGAGAACAAATCATTCGAATTGTTCTCGAAGTCATAACAATCACGTAGAAAACTAGGCGAAAATCGCAATATACTATATAGGCTGTTTAGTGAATACCGTCCTAGAATGCCGCCCACATATTTGTTGCTTCTATATAGATATAAAAAATGAATGGGAGTAATGAACTAAGTATGTTCAACTGTAATGTGCAATACACCGTCATGGCACACGTCACTACGGACGCTGTGATGGTTCAATGCAGAATTAGAGTTACGTAGTAAACGGCTTCTAAAGTGAGTAATTTCAGGGTGTCTGTTTCTCCTCGTAATCGTCAGACCAATTGAGACATTTGTCGCAGCGATACGTTACATTTTCATTCTTACGGAGAGGAAATACAGTCTCAGCGTCTGCACCCACCGGTGTAACTTGGCTTCCATATCTTCATCAAGTCAGAAGCCTTTCCCTTCGGTATTTCTCCAGCGATCCAGAGAGGTGGGACATGGTTAGGCGCAAGGCTGAATGGCGGGCGGAGAAGAAATTTCCGGCAGTCATCATTGACTGCACTTTGATACGCATGTGGCGTCCTGTTCCTTCACTACACGTCCTCGGGACCGCAGCGAATGCTCACCGTTAGCTTTTGCACAATTGTGCAGCATCGGAAGGGAGCACGAACTTTAGTCTGTTCCGCTGGATTTCGAAGATTTTGTGCAAAGCCAGGACATGGCCTCCGTTACTGTGGAAGGTCGGTGGAGTGAAAGAGTTTGGTTCGATATTGGTCGTCCTATTTGGCCTAGGTGTTGAAGTAATGAATATGAGTACACGTACATTCATTACGTATTGAGCATCCTTTGCGTAAAGCACTAAGTAATAATTTTCATTTCCGGCAGCCTAGCTGCCGATTAGGGTCACCCGTATCGGCCAGATTTTAAGCCAGGTGCCGGGCAAAGCGAGTTACCCTGGCGCTCCAGGTCGGGGGTTTGGCTTGGGACTGACATCTTCACCTCTTATGGCAACTGTCTCGAAACCCCGGCAGTGGGGAAGCCATGGCCTGACAACGGGCCGAATCGCCATAAAAGAAAGACGAAGAAACTTTTTAATGTTTTCTGGTGAATTGGTTACGTGCTTTAGTTGAAAAATTATATTTGTAACGAAAGGTGGCCAGCATAGTTTTCGTTTCATTTGATCAGAAGTTTAGTACAGCGTTTTTTGTGCAGGGAGGTCATGTAACGGATGTAAAGAAACTGTGCACAGAGAGGCACGTCTGTGGTACGTTCCCTTCTCAACATTCTGATGTGTCACGCTACGGAGAAACGACGATGCCAGATGTAGAGACCGACAATGATGCGGCAGATGTTAATCTCCAGAGTGGCGTAGCTACGTTTTTTGGCGCCCAGGGCGAATGATCAGAATGGCCGCCTGTAACGGGAATTATGAACTTTGTATATGTCACAATTATCTAATTCTTTTTATTTGGCTCAATTTAAAATTTCATGAAGGCAGACAATATTTTTCATGTTAAGATCAATTTTTCCGCCTCTTGGATTTTGCCAAACTTGATCTCCAAAATACCTTAGGACTTCTCCTGAGCAGCATCATAGACCATGTTCTTGACTAGTCATTAACCCTTTAAAGACGAGAAAACAATGAAAAAAATCATTTTCTGACTAATGCTTCCCGATATGCAGAAGAACATTGCTTTGGGGAAGGTTCATAATCGACTCCCGCTTATCCTGATAAAATCAGCATTAAGATGAGAATGAGTATGGTGAAATGGTGCAAGGATATAGCGGAAAACCATAGCACTCGGAGATGAACCTGCCTCACTGCCACTTCATCCGCGGTTAAATTGACATGTACTGGACCAGGATGGAGGGCGGACCTCCGCGTTGAGAGGCAAGCGACTAACCACCTAAGAAATGGGAGGCCATAGACGAAAAATCAGCGTGAATTATATTTGAAGATTATATTTACCTCACAGTAAACATATTGGGTCATGATTATAAAAATCGGTCGTTTTATGTGCTGTGTAAGGAAGTAATCACTTCTTGTTCTGAGACCTATAGAATTCACCAAAGTACACTCTCTGTGCAGAATTTATGATTTTTGGATGTTAGACTTGTTGGCACATAAAGTAACCACTGATTAACGAGTGGTTAACCCTCCAAGTAGGTATAGTGTGATTGTATACCTAATGGAGCAAACCATCCTGTGCAAGGTATCTAAAGTTTCATTAATGTTAGTAGCTATGTGCTGCGTACATATATCTTCGATCGCAGGTTAATGGTTAGCTTTACTCCCGGCCATTTTAGTCTCAGGGGGAAAAAACCGCGCTTCCCTTTCAATAGGAGACTGAGCGTGTCTTCGAGACAGTCTGGACGTTTCGAAAGAAAGAGGAACCTCGCATCCATGCTGGGAGTCGAACTACGGATTGCCTAACCCTTAGTGGAATCACTGTAGTGACTGCGCTATCCAGGCTCCAAATATATCTTTTTGGTTGAAATTTGGTGTTGTTTCAGACAGAGATATTGCTGTTAAGTCAAGTGAAAAATGTTAACACTGTAGTCAACTTGGAACTACAGAAAATATTTAGTTTGACGGTTTGCCGGGGAGGCTTATCTATAGCCCCCTTGTTTTCATTGCTTACTCATACCTCATATGTTACTTCAGAGTTAGCGGGAAAGAAAAATTGATCGTAAAATGTAAACAGTTGGAACCAGTCGCAGTCCTGTGCTTCTATATCTTCCTCCCATATTACCTTGTACACTGTTAGTGACATTTTTCAGAAGCGTTTCAACAAAAGAGAGCAGAATGGTGACATGTGTTCTATAATGGACCAGAATAATCCCTTGTGGTATTTTTGGTCATATTATATTGCCCCTTCTAGTCACGTTTTATTATAATTGGCCAAACATTTTCAGTCAACTACTAAGCAGTTCATCATTTCCTGGAAGTCCCGGGTTTAATGGCAGCCTGGAGGCTGGCATCATGTCTATGGCTTCAAGTATTTTCAGGCAAATGCCAGTACCGTACCTCAGTTACTAGATGCTCCCTTATTTCTGCATCCTCTCCAGGTTATCTCATTCTACCATTCAATGCTATATAATGTAAGAAACTGAAAACAAGTCAGTAAGTGAGACGTTATCGGATGTAGACTTAGATAACATAGTGTTAGGAATTTTAAAGAAGTAAGGTTTGTTGATAAGGACTGGATTCAGAATGTTGGACTTTGTGGGTGTTGCCCATAAAGCCAGTCACACACAAGCATTTTTGTGGAATAAAGTCTCCAAAACCATCATTTGCCATTATTACACATCAGCTTATCCCCAGAATATCATCTGACTTACACTTGCACCATCCATTGCATGTTACTCTGTTACTCCTACGTGCTACAGTTTTTACCTCCCACCAAAAATAAAAAAAAATGCTTGATATTTAGAATTGTGTAGCCTTACTTATTAAACATGCCTCATACATCTTATTTAATAAAATATTTCGTGAAGAAGAGATTTCATAAAGCTTTTATTTTTGTAGTATTTTTCCCCCCTTTCTCGTATTACTTTTTGTCTCTATGTCAAAATACTCTTTATGGTAGTTTTGTCCTAGTTTCTCTGTTTCTGGCCCTTTAGAAGTAAAAATTACACGTTTTCATGGAAAGATGTAGAAAAGGAAAGCTTACTTACATACAAACCAGCACAAACATGGCCTCACGGTGTGCGTTATTTTACTGTTGAGTGCAGGTTGCCACTTTTTCTCCAGTATGATGAGCACTGCTTAGCACTTCTACTAACAACTGATTCATTTTGTATACCAAAACTACTATTTTAATAGGGAAAATTCCAGGTGAGTCATTTCTTAACTCTTTTAATTGCAGGAGGCGTGGACTAAATGATGGAAAAACAGAAAGTGTGGGTCCCAGATCCTGTGGAGGGGTTTGTTCTGGGAACAATTGAAGACATTGGACATGATGGACAAACATTGATTATTACTGAAGGTTTAAAGCACTCCAGAGTCACTTGCAACCTGGAAAACATCTACTATGCTGAGCAGAATGATCAAAAAGACGTTGAAGATAACTGTAAGATCCGTTGAACCTGACAGTTGGGTTCATATATCAGCATCCTCCGGTTCATGTTACATATGCCAGTACCACCTTCATTTTTTATATACAGTGTAATTTTCTGTGTTATGATACTGTGTGGTCTGAAATGTGGATACCTAGAGTTCAAAATATTATTATGTCTCCATCCTTGAGGTAGAAGTGAAATAAGCTGAGAAAGTAATAATTTATAATTGGCCACTCTTATCGTTTGTGTCTCTTTTTATGTCTCACTTTTATATAAGTTGCCACTTTCCCAGCTTAGCTCACCTTACAACTTAAGATGGAGGCAGTACTTTCAAAATTGTGGTACCCACCTGTCAGACTGCACAGTATCATAACCCAGAAGGTCACCATATGGACTCCAAAACTTTTTTTATTTTCATATATTTATTATAGTTACAAAAATGTCCACATTATATAGCTGATACATTCACATGAACACCCAAAAAATTCTAGCATTACCTATACAATTACTCATAAATGCCACTTTTATAGGAAATTTTGTTTTAGACATACATATTTTATGCCTTTTGATTTTGTGAGGGAATTTTTCTCAGTAGAAATCTCTTGCAGCTTGTATGCAAACCTTCACACAATTTTCAGCATTCCCATGCAGTTTGCAAATGTACTGGATACTAAAGTTTGTTATGGATTCTTTCAGATTGGATTCTGTTTTTCTAATATGAGGTAGTATATGGAGCCCTTGTATGAGATATGGGAGTACTTCATTAATACTTGTAAGGGGCCCCCAGACCAGTTACTTATGCATTTGAAAGGAAGGTGTAAAAATTGTGTCTTTAACAGAAATTCATATCAAAATCACATACTAATTAAGAACACTTTCTTGGCTAAGGCTAAAACTCTGTGTGTGTGTGTGTGTGTGTGTGTGCGTGCGTGCGTGCGTGTGCATGCCATATTTGGTGACACCATAAACAAAAGCAAAATAACATGCATATTGAAAGTGACACTCTTATTGTGACCTAATTTTATACAAATCACCCATCAGTGTGTGCATTATATATACTTTGTTAGGTGGTACTGCATACATAATGACTTCACTGCAGGAACGTATTTTTAGACATAATGTGTTATGACATTCCTGCCATGTGTCATGAAATGTGAAAACTTGCTTTCTGAAAAGACTGACTTTCTCTTCTTTCATACATGAGTCTAGAAAACTAGGCAGTGAAGAATGCTGCCATGCTGTTTCAAACAATAACCATCACAGTGTGGTCAGGAATGTAAATAACAATACCTTTATTAAATATTCCAGCATGTTTCCATCAGACCATTATGTTGGATGTTAGTATAGGAGTCCTGATGAATATAATAAAGGCTTATATCAGTTTTTAAGTCCTATATTAACGTATGTTGTACTGTCTGAATTTTGGAGGTTTTCAGATTAGTTTAGCTGAGGATCCCATTTATCTGGCACATAACATTGCATCAATGTGGTTACCAGTGACCATATCCTAGGGTATCCCAGAAGAATGGTATCTTCATATCCCATACACATATATCATAAACTTGTCTTCTTGTAAGACATGCTGCTATTAAATAAATTAATGTTTTCATCGCAACTCGTAATTATCTCTCTCATGATGATGTTATTGTTGAAGACATGGAGTATTACTGAAAGGATACCATTTGTACCAGTGAGTGCATGTATTGTGATGGTTATTGTTGGAAACATATGGTGTGTATGCAAGTTTTACGTGTTCTGTAGACACCAGGTGGAGACAGGAACTGATGTAAAATAAAAAAGGAAACAAAAAAATTCTACATAATTAAAGGATTATTATTAATTGAAATTAATTTTTCCAGGTGCCTTAATGTACCTCAATCCAGCTACTCTACTAAACAACATACGCATTCGATATCACAAAGACAAGATTTATGTGAGTAATCATTTGATGCACATAAGTGAATAAACTTTATAATTATGGCGGAGATCCATGAGGCAGATTGCTACTTATATATAAACAACTATTTTTTACAGACATATGTGGCCAACATTTTAACAGCTGTCAACCCATATTGTGAAATCAAAAACTTGTATTCTTCTGAGACAATCAAGAAGTATCAGGGAAAATCTCTGGGTGCTGCTCCTCCTCATGTTTTTGCAATTGGTATGTATGCAGTACAGTACTAGTAGTAGAGACTCATAATTTTGAATGTGAAATTATGGTTTCTGTTATTTCTAAATGTGTGGGCTGGACTAGTGTATTCAGTATGCTTGCTATGGGCTAGACCATCTGGTGTCGAATCCTGGTTGGGGTGATATTTTCCACATCCACCCAGACCGGCCCTGAGGCCGAACCTGCCTCCTGTCTGATGGTTACTGGGTCTCTTACTCGGCAGTAAGGCAGCCGGGGCATGGCAATGACCACCCACCCCCATTTAGCACTGAGGCTAAAGAAATAGTAGATCTACACTTCTACTCCCCCTCTGTGCCTTCATGCCCTATTATAGGATGAAATTTTGACATTTATTTTTTTTTTATGAATATCAACTACTTGCCTGAGTGAAGAATTGGCACTTTCACTTGTTTGGAATAAAAGTGTAATTATTTTCACATGTGGTAAAGTAACTGAGTAAATAAAGTTTTTATATTGCACCCAATCAGATCAATTTTATTGTGATACATGAAACCATCTGACTCCCTTCAATATGTAAATGGAATATGACCTCAGAGTAGATGTCACTGAAGTAGTTTATGTTTGTCTTTTCAATTATGAGATTGCCAGACTCCTTTACTGTGGTAATAAGACAATATTGGATGGAGTCCACCAGATCATGGATTAGCATTAAACAGTGAGACACACTGACAGATAACTGCTTTTGCAGGGGACAAGTCATTTCGTGACATGAAAGCCTTGAAGCAGTCCCAGTCAATTATAGTATCTGGTGAGTCAGGAGCAGGAAAAACGGAATCAACCAAGTATTTGTTACGCTACTTGTGTGAGCTATGGGGGACAACAGCTGGACCCATTGAGCAGAGAATATTAGATGGTAAGAAATGCATGTATACATTATTGTAGCAAGCAGTTATGGCTAAGTGTGAAGTAAAATAAGATATAAACCTGAATACCACAAAACAATATTCATTGAACTTCTGTTTCAGTCCTTCTGAAGAAGAATGATTAAAACTTCACTTGAAGTTGCATTTAAATACAGTGTCTTTTAAAATATTTCAATAGGTGTCGACTACTTATAAAAGGGGCTGCTGATAAGTCCTTAGCTCGACCAGGACGTAAACAAGCTACAGCGACCAAACTCAGGATTTATTCAACATACTCCCTACGAAGCGGGGACCGCGGTAACGGAGTGGTTAAGGTGCTGTGCTGCAAATCGGAAGGTCGCTGGTTCGATCCCAGCTGGTGTCATGGCAATTTTTCATTGACATAATCCTTCCGATCGCAATATGACCCTGGGGTCGACCCAGCCTCTAACAGAAATAAGTACCAGGAATATTTCCTGGGGGTAAAGGCGGTCGGTGCGAAAGGCTGACAACCTTACCACCATCCTGTGCCGTTGTCGTGAAATCTGGGAACCTTAACTTCCTGGAACCCTCTGGGCACCTTGGGCCTGTAATGGGACTGATTTACCTTTTTTACCTTTATCTCCCTACGAAGCTCAATACACTTCTTAGCCCGTTGCTCAAACTTTTGCAAGCCACTCAAAAACATCCAGAAAGTTGTGCGTCCAACCGGGTCTCCGCGGCAGCAATGACCTCTGCGTCGGACGAAAAATGGCGACCTTTCAATTGTTTTTTCAGTCAAGGGAAAAGGTGGTAGTCCGACGGAGCCAGATCCGGAGAAAAGGGTGGGTGATCACTGCATTGGAAGCCCAGGTAGGCCAGAGTCTTCTGGGTTGCAAGTGCCTGGTGAGACGGGGCATTGCCGTGCAAGAACAAGACCCCCTTGGTAAACTTCCCGCGGCGTTTTTCCTTCAAAATGTCCTTCAATTGCACCAGCAGAAATGAGTAATACTCCGTGTTGATAGTGTGGTCCCTTGGAAGATAATCAATGAGGAGGATGCCGTCTTGATCTCAAAAAATCGAGGCGAGAACTTTTCCAGCGGATTTTTGCACTCGGAATGTTCTGGGGCAGGGTGAGCTGCTATTCCGCCATTCCATTGATTGTTGCTTTGTCTCCGGGTCATAGTGATATAACCAGGTTTCGTCCATGGTCATCAATCGCGATAGGAAATCATTTGGATCGCGCCGAAAAAATTCCAAAAGTTGCTCAGACGACTGGCACCGTTGACGTTTTTGATCCACGTTCAGGCATTTCGGGACGTACTTCGCAGATAGCTTCCGAATGTCCAAATCTTCATGAATGATGGACCCAACCCGCTCACGTGAGATGACCAGTTGCTCAGATATTGATTTAGCCGAAATCCGGCGGTCTTCCAAGATTAGCTCGTGAATTTGATCAATAATCTCCGGGGTGGTCACTGTTTTGGGTCGTC